>Ga0247758_1000067_pt1 | contig 73105 bp, 80 predicted proteins | sample UWRJL156409C4_FD_180950 | JGI IMG/M metagenome (GOLD analysis project Ga0247758, IMG submission 180950) | Plant litter microbial communities from Arlington Agricultural Research Station in Wisconsin, United States - UWRJ-L156-409C-4 | ecosystem: Environmental > Terrestrial > Plant litter >... | reverse complement strand
CATCCACGGGGTCTTCCCGTATGAGCGAACGAGAGGTTCCATTCGGTGAACCAAGCTGTCAACCATGCTTCTCGGGGGGAGGGGGCGACGTTACCCCTAGCATGGTAGGCAAGCCAGCGAATCTCGCGCGGTATGGCAGAAGTGACCACCTCCTTACCTATCAAAATCCAAGGAGACACTCAAGGAATCGCCAATGACCAAAGCTGGTGTGCACTAGCAAACAAAAGTACAGCCGGTCTGGGGGGCAATATTTGCTCTTCCGACGACAACCGGTTTCTTCTTCATGGGAGGGCTATATCTCCTATACAAAAGCCCAGCAAGAAACACTCGCGAATTTGACGAGGCGCACCTAAAACCCATGGCTCGGCCTTGTGATTGGAGGCCGGCTGAAATGCGCCGAAATGGAGGGGCATGATGGAGGAGGCGAATGACAGGCGCGCACCGGATTCTGAGGCGTAGCGCTCCCAGAAGAAGGGGTCCCTTCGACACCCTCTCTGGTCACTCGATCGTAAGCCACAGAGCTGATTTGCGCGGCGCAGACGGGAAAGATCTCGGTAGCGCAGAGGGCGGAGACGGAGAGCAAGCCACTGGATTCTGACAAAGCCTTGTGCGAGCATCACTGATCAGGCGATGTCAGGCACGGCCAACAGATTGGTCCAGCAGGTCGTAACCCATGGGATGTGGAGGTGTCTTGCAGCGGACCTCTGGGAATGCCCAGAGACCCTTCCCGTGCAGCTGTGTGGGGTTGTGGTTGCAAGGGCCTTTAGCGCCAGCCAATGCCGACTTCAAGATCCATCTTTGCCCAGGCCTGCCAACTTCACTTGAGCAGCTGTCATTTCTCCCCATTAAAGGGGGTATTCGCTCACTATCTAACCTGAATAGATGAAAAAATTCGCATGGCCGAGACAGCTTGCGATAACTCCTTTTATTCACAAAATCAAACACAAAAGAGGGTTGGTATGATTTGGCAGCTGACAACCGAACAGACAGACAGACGTTGGGCTTTGCGACACCGCAATCGCTCAGGTATAGGTAGAAAAGGCCTGCAATCGCTCGGGTATAGAACAGGCTGCTAAGCAACCCAAAACAGTTTGATTAATATGAATAATTATTAAATGCTTATTCTGGTCGTGGCTCCTGGAGAGTACTTTTGTGAAGTGAGCCGCTGTCGTCATATGTCATAAGTCGTCATGGCGTAGAAGTTAAAAGGAAGAAACGAGTGCGGAGGGTGCGGCTCATAAGCCACAAACCAAACAAGCTGAAGAGCACATGATGAACCCGGGCTCTCCCGCCTCAGGGTCCACCGGGTATTTTTTCTCTCCAAACAGTGAATGCACCAACTCCCAAGGCAACCGGATGTCCGCATGATAGGTTCGTCGGTCAGACCGAAGGACAAGCTGCTGCCGCTGCCTTCGCCTCTAATTCACGCCGTTTCGCCAGCAGACTCTTGAAGGCCCCCAGACACTGGACCAGCTGCTCCTCATCGTTGGCGCAAAACTTGTAGCTTTTCTCGTCCGTGATGATCTGCAAGCAATGCGTCCTGGTCCGGCTCATCGGATCGATATCGACGACATTGACAATTGATGACAAGTAGATGATAAACAGGACTGACGATTCCGAGCCGTTCTTGTAGAGGATCAAATTCCTTGGTCGAACCACAGCCCATGACTTTTTCCACTGCCGCACTCCGCCCTTGCTGCGCAGGAACCCCAGCCACCCTTGCCATATCACCCGATCAGGATCCGTGTCGACGTTGTTCCCACCAGCCTGACCGTTGTTTATGGTTTCCAATGGCTGTCTGGCCTGTGATTTGGTGCCTGGTTGTGATTTTACTGCGAGACTCTCGATGGATGTGCCAGGAATCCTATGGATTTCCGAATCCGAAAAGTCCGAGTGGGACGCTAGCTCCGTTCCGGACATACCAGACGACTCTATCTGCGATGGTCGCCGGCCCGATGCTGATACAGACGGTCGTGCACGATACTGAGGTTGTGAGGGTTCTGGAGAGCTCGAGGCGAGCCGCTCGAGGTCGGCGACGCCGCGAGCACCTTGATTGGGGCCTCCTAGGAAAGACTCACGGCGAACCACCGGGCTCGCTAAAAACATCTCTTCCTCTTCCTCTTCTATCCTGGCATCCTTCCTGATAAGATCAACCCAAGCCTGGGCCTCTTCGAGCGAGGGTGCTTGAAAGTGGAAGTTCTTTGACGGCGAAAACAGACCGAAAACATTTTCTCTTTTGTTCTTGGGATCCTTCAATAGTGTCACAGCCGTCAGATCCGACAGATCAATCTTGTGGCGAAGTTTCTCCTCCTTGTCCGACTTGTAGATAGAAAGCGTGTTCGGTCGCAGAACTAAGAATATTGTCCGCCATGCCTGCAGCGCTTCGTCAGAACCTCAAATAATCTGGAACAAATTGGAGGGCCCTACCTTGGTCTTCGAGGTGCGCTTTTGCACATAGGCGCTTTTGATAACTCTGTCGAACTCGAAGCTGCCGTTTTGGTTGACAGGAGAGAACGTATCCAGGCCTAGGTGGTTCCTCAGTCGGCCAGTAATGGAGCGCTGGGTGGGCATGGCTATAGTCGAGGGCGGGATTGCCAAGCGGACGCGATGGTCTCGCGGCTTGGTGGGGACGGATAGAGCCGTAGGCTGTGTCTGCACCTCCGTCATTGTGGAATCAAATCATGTAAACCAGAGGTGCCGATTGGTGTGGCGAAAGAATGTCGAGCAGCAGAGAGTGGACGAACAGGTCGTGTGCGAGTTGAAGGAGGCTAGGCAAGCGAAGGAAATCCCCAGGTTAAGTAACGTAGGCGGAAGCGACCACCTGGTCGGACTCAGGACAACGACCAGCGTCAGGGGTGCAGCCGCGATGCACGACGAGTAGTTGGATGTTCCGGAGGAGGGGAAGAAGTTGCTGTTCAAGAAAGCCCAGGATAGAATTAAGGTGTGGACCCAGCTCGATGCAAGCCAAGTCCCGGCCCCAGAATGCGCTTCACAAGACGCAGGGAGGGTGCGTGCACCACGTAATCCAGAAGACACCAAGAACTAGGCTTCCGAAAAAACCTAGCTGGCGGATTCTGCGTACGTGGGCATATGCCCGTGTCAGGCAGTCGCTGCTGGGATGAAACTCTGGATGAGGTTCAGGAGAGAAGGTCGAAGCCAAGCGACTGGGTCTGAGAGGCACACGACCTGCCGGGTTACCAGGGGTGGACGACGGGAGCGACACCTGTACCACTGTGGACGTATCCACGGTGTGGCAGAACTCGAGAGTTCGGACGGGTTGAGTCTAATCAAATCAAGCTGTAAGGGATCGCCTGAATCGTCTTGTGCCACCCAAGGGAAAGCCCGCCATTTGACGGGCGCAAAAGCAGCCGAAACGATGCCTCATGCGTGATGGAGAGTTGGCAATGAGAAGTGGGCGGGAGATGGTCTGTTTCAGAGACGGGCCTCTGTTGGGGGAAGTGGTGTTTGGGGCTTGACAAAGGTGGCTAAGCAAGGAAAGCGCCAGTGAGGCGCCGTAGGCGCCAACGTTGACCCACAAAACAACCAACAAAACGCCCCCGGCCCAAGCCGCAGGCTCCGTCTTGAAGAACGTCACAGAATCACAAGAGTGAAGTCACCACATGAACAGAGCCGACTGCTCGCAGCTGATTCAGAACCAGCACTGCACCACTATTTCTTAGTGCTCCTTTTTGAAATCTCTTGAAAACGGAAGATGATGTCGTCAGTGTTCCTCTCCTACCTACATACTTCCATCGTCGCTTCAGGTCACCACAACATCATTGGCACTCATCCCTGCACTTGAGACATCCCCCTTTGAAGCGTCACGCAATCAGACAGTTAGGCGGGAAGATGTTATCATTGATGGGACGAACATGTTAGCTGGATAGCGCCAAGCAAGATGCACTACTGTCGCCGACCGCCGTATAGCCGGACACCATTCATCCCTTTACCATAGGTAGGCACCCTGTTTGTGATGCGATGAACAAATATTATCTCCTCTTTGTACTCTCCCTTCGGGTACAACCCTGGCCTGGTATACTATGTTTGGCTCATGCCAATTTTAGGCTGTCCTCTCGCTCTGTCTTTTGGTCAAATTGTTGCCCAGTTCCCTTGGTTGTCTAGTCTTACTGCGAGTGACAGTAAGTAGATTATACCTCCAGTGGAGAGTATTAAGCTGTCTGGAACGTTACAGAGGTATCTCGACAACACGAGTTATACTTCCCTTGAGTCCCTGTTGGGAGGAGCCGCCGACTTCATGGCCCTCTAACTCTAAAAGATGAAGGCAAATCCATGAGGCCATCAAGATATGGAGGGCTTTGCTGCGTTGATGACCATATCTCAATATGCCTATTGCTCACTGTGTGTTACCGCATCACTATATCGAAGGAACACGTATGCTACTAACACATATCTCGGCGCAATGAGATCTTGAAATGCCGTGAGACCTTGGACAGCATGCCGATTTCCACACCCTCAACGTACGGATGGACGAGCACCTCGGCGATGCGACACACATCAAGGGTTATGCTGTGGGGAATTCCGTCTCGATTCAATGTCCGTTTAGGAGGCCTCTATGCCACAAGCTTCGTCACAGCCTTGGTACCAGGCTCCGACAATTCCACAGCTGGGTATTGCTTCCCGTCCAGTTCAAGTTGCACAACATAATGAACTCGAACAAGCCAATGCAAGAACCCAAATAGCATACGGTCAACTACTAGGATTTGGTTTCAACAACTGGCAATTTTCCTTCCACCCTGAGAGATGTGAAGGAAGTGCTCAAACAAGTTGAGAGGATAGCTCGCCGAGCTAGAGCGCGACGGCTTTGGCCTCTTGCAGGGCGATTTCTGGACTGGGAGGTTGGTTCCATCATGACTGCCGTGTTCTAAATATTGTGATGCTAACTGTTTTGGTAGCGCTCTTCTTCCAACTGCGCGTGTGGAACATGGGGAAACCAGAGGTGTTAGTCATCGACTTGGGAAATGTGCAAGCTCGGGGTGTGGCTCTGAACCACGACCAAATGATCACCGAGCTTTATGAGCCATCCCGGCCAAGAAAGTTAACGTCCGAAGGGAAGTGTATTAATGATGGTTTCGCCTTTGGATATGGCGAAATCAACCAGGGAACCCACATTGGGTCTTGTCTGCTATGCTTCGGCAGCAATGGGCCGAACTGAAGGACAGGACGGATTTGAGAAGTTGTTTTCAAGGGAAATAACTTGATCTCGTGGGCGTGGCATGAACATCGCGGGTTCTTTGAAGCAGGAGACCTGACGTGCCTATTTCGTTGGCCGTGATCAGCACCATTCTGCCGGCGGCTGATGACTGTGTCTGAGGAGCCCAACACCACAATGCGAGGCTGGGGCGGGCCAGCGACACAGTTACACAGTGCTGCATGCGGGATGCCGGAGGCGCCAAAACGGCAACATTGAAACACTCGACTTGTTAAAAGTCGGGGTTTCCCCGGGTCCCGGACTTCTGAAACCGGTGCAGCGGCCGATGAACAACTGACATTGCGGGACCACGGCAATACTTTCTCGCAACGGAAATGTCGTGCATGCGCACTGGCTCTCTGATGGCGGCAGGTCGCGCAAGATGCCTTAAATCCTATTGACCACCCCCATCTTCGGTGGGAGGTGTGCCCCTGCCTACCCCCCTTTTGGTCCCTTTTGATCCCCTTCTGACGTTCTGGTATCATCCCGGTCCGACCACGCGACATGACCCTGCATCGGAGCCAATGAAAAGTCTTCCACGTTGGACTCCTCAGAAGAAAGAAGATGGGCATCGCCCTCGCCGAGAGAACTGACGACCGCCGCTTGGTTCTTTTAAATAATACTGCTCGCCCTGTCGCCGGCGCTGGCGAGCCAGGGGATCTGGGCGCTGACCATGGCGCCGAAGCCCTCTTGTTCGTTGTTCCGCCCCTTTCGGGGAATTTTGGGTGTCTTGCGTGCCGGGACTGACTCTGGTGCCAAAGGGATTCTCAAGGCTCCTCGAGTGCTTCTTGTTGTGGTGTTTCCAATCGTCAGCATTATCCTGTACTGTAGGTATCTCTTTCCTTTGTGTTTTCTTGGACTACTGGCTGATTCCAAACAGTAACCCTCTCGCTGGGGTGTGCCAACACCACTCTCAGCGCTGTCTCTCCGGTGATCGTCACATCGAATGGATCACTCAGCATCGGCGGGGTGGCAACCCGTCTTGACATTCGGATCGGGTTCTGGGGTAAGTGGCTACTGTAGATTTCCCAAATGGATGTATTGCTGACCTGTGAAATTCCAACATTAGGACTATGCTTTGGTCCTGAGCCATATAGTTGCGCCTCCAGCTTCACTATCAGCAACTCGCGATCTGTCGCTGAGTTGACGAGGCTAATTCCCCAGGCCAAGGGCGGCGCAAACCCTCAACTACTACGCCTGGCCCTTACACTGCAGGCCAGCCTCATCGTGCTCAGCGGAATTGCCCTGCTAGTAATTCTAATCGCTGACCTGCTGGCAAACGCAATCGAAATCTACTTCAATGTGGTTGGAGTCAGGGAAGAGCACATGCGCGCAGCCGTTTGGGCCCGTGCTCTCGATTGGGCGGCAGCAGCCGGCGCGGTAGTCGCATTTACGACGTACAAGTCGAACATTGATAACACACAAAAACTACTCCAGACAGCGACGGGGTCAAATCTAGTAATAACACCAGGGATGGTGGCGTCGAGCATGTTTGCTGCCATCGTGGGTACGACGGTTGCCGGGGCGGTTATTAACACGATATTGACGTCTAGCGATGCGGGAAGATATGCATATCGGGCATCTAATGGTGATGATGACTCTGCTGATGAGGGAGTCGGCGGGTTGGGGAAGTTCAAGGATGATATGATGAGAAGAAGAGCGGCTTACGAAGCTTTTCCGTAACGCTTCATGATACCCTATGCTCAAACGGGTTAACTTTCAGAAGGTACATATTGGCTTAGTCGCCACACCGTAATGAGAGATGTAAATATTTAAGCTTACCAACCCGTCATGTTGCCCTTGCTTTGAACCTTTCTGATATCTATTTCCCCCCCTTCTTCTTCCAACATGGGCACGAACCCTAACCCTGACAGCTCCAAACATTGAATGCTGGACTGTGAAAACTCAAGTGAGTCAATCACAGAATTCTCACATTCAGGAACAGTAAAAATAGCACCACTGGAGAAAGAGAGTATTTGGCTTGAATATTTTTCATCATCCGCTCCTTGTCTTGACCATCGGTATTCCGGCCTGCACCCTTCGAGCCTTAGTTGGCGATGGAGTCAATTTCCCAGACAACGGCGGGGTCGCTCACACGCCCCTGCGTCAAATGCAAGGCGCAAGAAGCCGCACTAGACAGTAGATCCCAGGCCGTTTGCAGGTACGCACTCCCCAAATCGACGCCACTACACATATCTAACAAACAAATCCGCAGAGACTGCTTCGTCAAATTCATCTCAACGAAATGCGTCAAGCAAGTCGGCATCCTCGGAAAGGAGACCAAAGTCAGCCATACCACCACCCGGCGCTACGTTCTCAGCCTCTCCAAGGGCGTCTCATCCACAGTACTCCTTCATCTCCTCAACGAGAATGTTGAGTTCCAGCTCGCCAGGGCCCGCGCCGCCCCCTTCGAGCTCACCGTCGTCTTCGTCGACCCCTCGTGCCTCTACTCTCCTTCCTCAAATCCTTCCCCTGACACCCTCGACCGCTTCCGCCAGCGCTACCCGCGCTTCACCTTCCAATCCGTCCCTCTGACCGCAGCCCTCGCCCTCCCTAGCATAGACTGGACCGCCCTCCCCAAGCTGGACAAGACCCTCCCCCCTGACGCCCGCATCCGCGCCTTCTTTAACGCCCTCCCCTCAGCCGCTTCCCGCGCCGACCTCCTCCGCCTCTTCACGCGGCACATCCTGCTCTCCTCGGCGCGCGGAGTCGACGCCCACGCGCTGATGCTAGGACACAGCACCACGGCACTAGCGGAACTGACGCTCTCCGAGACCGCTAAGGGGAGGGGGTTCTCCCTGCCGTGGCAGATCAACGACGGAACTGTTACTTTCGCAACTCATTCACCTTCCTCTACTACCAAACCTTACAGCAAAGACGCCGCCGCCGCCGCCGCACCTGACACCACCAGCAGCAAACTACTCGTCTACCACCCCCTCCGCGACATCCTCCGGAAGGAACTGACGATATACACAACTCTCACAACCCCACCGCTGACAGACCTTGTTGATTCCGCTACCGCCATCCCAGTGGATACCGCCGTGGTGTCACACAAGGACCTCAGCATCGAGGAGGTCATGTTCCGGTACTTTGCCGAAGTGGAAGAGAGTTATCCCTCGGTCGTGGCCAACGTGGCGCGGACGACAGGAAAGCTGGTGCGGTTGCTTAACAACAACAGCAATGATGGGGCAGATCACCAGGAGGGTTGTGGGATGTGCGGGATGCCGCTTGATGAGCAAGGCGATGAGCGGTGGAGGGGGGAGCTTGGAATGGAGAACGGTCATGACGGAGGGGAGGAAGGAAAACTTTGCTATGGGTGTGAGCGGTCCATCCGCGGGTGAAGTGTTTCTCGAGGACAAAAATGATATAAAATATAAATAAAAGAATATCCGGTTTGACGTTTTGTCTTGATTTGTCTTCGCTCTTATCCACTTGAGCTGTAGCCGCTGACGGGTCCTCCTCTATCTCTATGATTTACATCGCACATATGGTGTGTAAATCTGGTTTATACCGCGGTATTTACAAGGAGCAGGCAAAGCTTAGGTGCACGGCAGCACCCTCTCTAGGTACCCAAGAAACGCCGAATGCCACGAGAACAATAAGACACCGCTTTAGACGCCCTTCAATGCAGATGTTGGTAGGATGCGGTTCTCGAGTTTCCTGATCAGCTTGTTCGTCTGCTCGGCCAGACTCAGTGTCAGGATGGTGTGTGGCAGGATTCTGGCCAAGTGGGGAAGGAATCCCTTGTAAATGGCAAGGAATCCCTCTGTCCTGATCGTCTTGGCGAGGCAATCGAAGACGCCCTTGTAGAGATTACCGTTCTGGTTATACAAACGTGACATGATGGTATCTATGGGGGGTTAGCAATTTTGTATGGGGTCGCGTAGGGGCGGAGCTTACCTGGGGGGTGCATGACGACGCATACGACGAATCCGCTGACGGTACTGCTCGCCAAGTGGAGAGCGGGACCTTCTTCCATCCCCAAATGCCTCACCAATCGACGCTTTGCGAAGAAGTACGTCGGCAACTGCACCGAGCTTCCGAAGCCAGTTCGGATCATGGCGGCTCCGACGCCGCGGTAGAGCCCGCGAAGTCCCTCTCCCCGGTATATCTGGGTAAGACCATCCCACGCATTCTTGTAGTTGTGCTGTGTTCCAACAGGCAGGAAAGGCGAGAAGCTCTGCAGTCTTGTCTTGGCGAGGAAAAAGGGGCTACCAGCCATGGCGCCGAGCATACCGGATGCCGCGCCGCAGAACATGTTGACCCCTAGGCTCTGTGTATTTGGATTATTGAACAGCAAACCTGTAAGGTTGCTGCGCATTGGCTCGTAGAAGCCTAGTCGGCACCCATTGAGCAGCACCTGGTAGATGTAGGCGCATCCCAGCCCACGATATACACCGCGCACCCCCTCGTTTCGTACGATGACTGACACGCCGTGGATGGGACCCTTATAGTGATGCGGCTGGTGGCCCTTATCCTGGAGCTCACCCTGAAGCTGCATGCGAATCTTGACTGTCTCAAAAGGGTGTGTTGCGGTTACGGCGCCGCACGCAGCAATGCCGCCGGCGATGAACGCGCTAGAAAGAGCAAGAGGCGGTGTCAGCGCACCGCTTCTTTTCCATCGCGACGATACCCCACACTTACCCGGCAGTTGTAGCCATGGCGTATGTCGGATGTTGATTCTTCGAACCCTAGTTGCCAAAGGGAGGATGTTGCGCTTTAAGGCGGTTGTTCGCGGGTCGCGGGGTCACGCAACAGGAGGTGAAATTGAGGCCAGGGGAGGGCGGTGGTGAGGGATGCGCGAGCCACAGATTATATCAGAATCATTTCCGTGGCCTCACTAGATATGTAAGAAAACTGCTGACAGATTGCCACGCAGGCGGGTAGTAATGTCAGCGAAGGGGGAGGGAGAAATGCTTGTTGTTGTGAAAGCAGCGCAACCTTTGCTGGTTCGGCGTGAACACTCATCTAGATCTCGCGCTTGCCGCTCCGTGAACCGATGCAGGGGTCTGAAAAAGAGAAGCTTCAGCACGGGCCATTCTCCGGCTTTCGGGACCTGGGATTCGACCCCGGATTTGACCGCCCAGCCAAGAGAAATCGGGAGGGCATCGAGTCCACCTTTCGGTGTTTGCTGATGCTGCCGGCAAGCACTCCCAGATGCTGGGAGCCCTGCCGATCGGGATGGCAGAGATCTGTACAACCTCAAACTGCCTTGTCCCACTGTATCATGGTACTCTGTAAGCCATTGCATGAGGCGATTTCCCAATTTATCCTGTTTTATCGGCCACAACATAACACATCGGGTGTCCCCATGGCTGCTGAGCTCAGAGAAGCTGTGGCTGCATTCGGCAGGCGGTGAGGCCATAGCGTCTCTCCACCGCCCGGCGAAATCAGGTGGGCTTAGCTTTTTGTGCCCCTCCCAAAGGAGCCGAGAGTGCTCGAGCTTCCCCGTCGCATTTCCTCCAGTCTTGCGCGAGGCACAATATGCTAACAGCGATACCAACCTTTCCCTGAGTGACCAGAACTGGGAAATTTATCTGTGGATACAGGGCCATCATGGCTTCCACTCCAATGGATGTTGACGAGCCAGCGGTCGCGGGCGCACCGTCACTGAATATCACACGAACGCTTGGGGTTAATGTCCCCAGCACTTCGAAAGTGAGCGATGTGATGTCGTCCTTCAGACCGACAAAGGTGCGTAAAGTTGACCGTTCGGCAGCCTCTATGCCGCTCTAATTATCTGTATGCAGCTCTTCCAAAGGGATGATCTAAAAGAAGGAAAGCCGCAGCCCCATGTTCTCTCAATCGACTTTGACGACCCGGGCGACCTTTGCATGACATCGGAGAGCGACGAGACGATCCAGATATACAACGTCAAGGAAGGGCGCCACGACAAAAGCCTTCTCAGTAAAAAATACGGTGTCAAGCTTGCCAAGTTCACTCACACAGCCTCAAGCATCATATATGCCAGCACGAAGCAGAACGGTAAGGCGTCGGCATCGGCGTGCTTGTGGGCCAAAGCTAATGCGGCAAGCAGATGCGATTAGATATCTAGCGACACATGACAATTCCTTCATTCGATACTTCGAGGGCCATGAAGGCGCCGTTACCAGCCTCTCTCTCCACCCGGGAGCTGATAACTTCATCTCCTGCAGCCTCGACAACACAGTCAGGTTGTGGAACATGGGCACGAAGCAATGGAGCGCGAAATTGCTCCTTAATAATGCAACACTCTCTGCCTGGGACCCTTCGGGAACCATCTTTGCGATAGCATGTCCTGCGAGCGCAACCGTGGTCCTCTACGATTACCGCAACTTCGAAAAGGCCCCCTTCGCCGTCTTCGATATACTCAAAGCCCGTGGACCGGCTGATCCGGATGCCCCGTTTAGGGGCTATACGGTGCTCATGTTCTCAAACGACGGCAAGCATCTTCTCTTGGGCTCGCGGAGCGGCGGTCATTTCCTTCTGGACGCGTTCGACGGGAGTTTGAAAGCGTATCTGAGGAAGCCCAACGGCAGCACAAGACGTTCTGCTGCAGGCGAGGCAGAAACAGGGGCTTTGGAAAGCAGCGGCGACTGTTGCTTTTCCCCCGACGGTCGCTATGTTCTCAGCGGGTCGAAAAAGGATCTCCTTGCCTGGGACACACTGGCGAGTCCGGCTTCCAACAAGGTGCTTGAGCCAGCATATGTTCTGGACGAGAAGCGAGAGGCATCGGTAGTCGCCTACAATCCACGATATAACATGATTGCTACAGCAGACCAGGAATTAATGTTCTGGCTACCCGATCCGCACGCTTAGGGAGTTCGCCCGCGGACATGGGAAGAAGATGATGATGATATGCCTTGATACCCCAACATTGCATCCGAGGCGTATGGGTGTTTGGAAATGGGTGTATTTTGTGGGAAAACAGGGAGTTTCGGGGTCTGAATTGTACTGTCTTGGGAGGGAAAAGGGTGTTGGAACCTGAGCTGGATTGACGCAAATTCCACACCAAACCTCAAGAAGAAGCCACAAACGAGAGCTTGACCTGGCTTTCTGTAGGCGAATGGTATTCGTAACCTACTCTTGTGTTGCTGTAGTTTATGTAACAGCTGCAAAGACAGCAGGTAAATTATTATATTACATTGGAACACAAATGTTCAACTAGCATCGGGTATTTCCATTGTTTATTCCACTCTCAGTAGTAAGGGGGTTGAGCTTCGTTCTTGCCCCGCATTCCAGCCCCACCGTAAATCGCACTGACAGCCCCAAAACTCCAGCTCGAGCAATCAGCAATCCACAACGGCAGTACAGCCAACGTCAACCACCCCCAACGGCCCCCGGCGCAAAGCTCAAATATCTCCCAGACTGCCCATACTTGCACACATCTACCGATCTGCAACCGGCCACCGACAAGCACCGAGGTTTGACACCCTCACCACCGAACGTAAAATGCCCTACTACCCCAAAAGCGAGGACTGGCTCCAGCAGTCAGCCCTCCTCCTCGATGCACGCCCCGAGACGGTACTTGCCCCTCACCCTCTCCATACCCCATACCCCTTCCCTCGGGTCTCTAACCAGCTCCCAGACCATCATCACAACCCGCTACCACATCAAGCCAGCGCGACGACGCACCAAAGCAGAGAAGCAAGCCGGCAGCGCCGCAGCAGGAGCAGAGGGAGTAACCACACCAGCCACTGCGACGAAACCCCCGCGCGGACATCTCGTGATCAAGACATACGACCCCGTCAGCGGCGTATCGCTCAAGTACAAGACATCCAAGGCGGCGGAGGTGGGACGCCTGGTTCAGATGCTGGGCGGGCTGGGGCGACGGATGGCGGCGCTCCCGGCGCTGCCGGCGGGCGAGGCGATGGGGCCTGAGAGCGGGGATGCGATGGTTAGTGTTTTGGAGGGGGAGAGCGGAACACAGACACCTGTGCCTGGTACGGCAGGGCAGGCGACGGGGACAGCGAACGTGCCGAGCGGTGCAGGTGGTGCGAAGGGGAAGAAGAAAAAGGGAAAGCGGTGAGGTACGAGAGACGTATCAGATGTTGTTCCGACACTCGAGATATCCTTGGGAGAACGAGGGGACTAGGAGTGGAAATGAAGGCATCGCAGGGCAGACTGTCCATAGATTTGATTTAGCAAGCGTTCAATTGCTAAACTAAGGCTATCTACTCGTACATTTCTCCTCAAATGACACGTTTTTCCTTCCTATCCCAATCATTTCCTCCCGTTGCTTCCTACCATGACTATGAAAGTGGAGAATATTGCATCTCCCTACCCATAAGACGCCCAAAACGCCGCGTATGTTCAACACGGCCGCGCGCAACACTTGCAAAGTGCGGGCTGTATATTATCCAACATACGTAAACACGTCTGTCCCAAGCGAACGGGGACCAGACAAACCGATGCGACAGATCGCCTTCCCGCACTCTATGCCAAGAGTCTGTTGTCAAAAGAAAAACAAAAGAAAACATCATATACAGGCTGGGGTATTAAATAAACAGAATTCATGAGGACATGAGAAGACGCGAGCGGTGACGCGAGGCTTAAAAGTCCTCATCGAATGCGAAGTCGCCCCCGTTCTCATTCTCAACGACCTCAACCGATGGGTCGACCGTCTTGGTGCTCGCCATGACGCCGGCCTTCTGGTACTCGCCGACGCGCTTCTCGAAGAAGTTGGTCTTGCCGCCGAGGGAGATGTTCTCCATAAAGTCGAAGGGGTTGGAGACCTTGTAAATCTTCTCGTTTCCAAGGGCGACAAGGAGACGATCAGCGACAAACTCAATGTACTGCTTCATGAGGGTAGAGTTCATGCCAAGCAAAGCGCAAGGCAGGGCCTCGGTGAGGAACTCTTGCTCAATGCGCACGGCGTCGACGATGACATCCTCGACGAGCTGCTTGCTTGGTCTGTTGTTGAGATGAGAGAACAAGAGGCAGGCAAAGTCGGTATGCAGACCCTCGTCGCGCGAGATGAGCTCGTTGGAGAAGGTAAGGCCGGGCATGAGGCCACGCTTCTTCAGCCAGAAGATGGATGCAAAGGCACCACTGAAGAAGATACCCTCAACAGCAGCGAAGGCGACGAGGCGCTGAGCGAAGGTGGACTTCTTATCAGTGATCCACCGCAGAGCCCAGTCGGCCTTCTTGCGGATAGCAGGGATAGTGTCGATTGCGTTGAAGAGGTGGGTGCGCTGAGCGGGCTCCTTAATGTAGGTGTCGATTAGAAGCGAGTACGTCTCTGAGTGGACATTCTCCATCATGATCTGGAAGCCATAGAAGCAACGAGCTTCAGGGATCTGAACCTCTCCGCTGAAGCGCTCAACCAGATTCTCGTTGACGATGCCATCAGACGCGGCGAAGAAGGCAAGAATGTGCGAGACGAAGTACTTCTCGTCGTCGTTGAGCTTGTTGTTCCAGTCGTGCATGTCCTTAGACAGGTCAATCTCTTCAGCGGTCCAGAAGGAGGCCTCTGCCTTCTTGTACATCTGCCAGATCTGTGTCGCGTCTGTTAGCACGCGATCCACTTTACGCGTTGAAAGGGAAGAACGCGTTACGAACCTCGTGGTACTTGATCGGGAACAGCACAAATCGCTGGGGGTTTTCCTGCAGGAGAGGCTCGTCCATCTCCTCGGGCTTGGTTGAGGCGGCGACTGTCTTGGTCACCTCCTGGTTCTCCTTGTGCTTCGCGTCAATCTCTGCCTCGAGGGTGGCGAGGTCGGCATCGAAGGGCTTGTTCTCTTTGCCAGCGCCAGCAAAGTTGAGTTTCTTAACGGGAGACTCCATCTTTAGGGACTCGATTGCAGAGGCAGCCTGTTGGACGCGTTAGCACGATATTGTGGAAGAACGGGCGCGGTGGCATCGGCAAGGCGCATACCGTCTTGGAGGGCGTGATCTGAGCAGCCATCGCGTTGAGTTGACGTAATTGATGGTATCAATGGGAAAGCGGATGTACAGGCCGTGAAATGGGAGGTGGCAAGGACAATTGAATTTGTGAGTGGCCGTGATTGAGTTGAGCAGACAAAGATAAAAGACCAGCCGAACAGAGGGGGAACAGCAGGTCGCGACTTAAATGCTGGCTGTGCTGCACGTCCGCTCGGTGGGGCGGACGCGTTCGGGTTCGCGTTGAACGCGACTCCCCCTGTACCTCAGACACCCAACCACCCAATTACTCACCACAATTCACCGCAGTCTCCACTCTGCTTTATCAGATCTGACCGACCGCCCCATCATCACCAGCAGCAACGCCCTTGGCCCACCAAGCTAGGTGTGCGCGCCTAGGTTCCCATTTCTTGGCTGCAGCGCGTCAGGAACTGCGGCTCAGCTGGAACTCAGCTGCCTCTTCTGGATGGGTTAGTTAAACTCCTAAAACGCTGCAAATGAGCTCAGAACTCGTGTTGATGAGCTCCTGTCCTATGCGCCAACTCTTGTCCCACCGCTGCCTCCTTTCCAGGCCTCCTTTTCACGTCTACCGGCTTAGACAGGCATATCTTGCTACATCACACCCAGATGTCACGCCTCATACCCACCTTTTGTTGCCACTCGGGCCCGTTGTCAAGGCAGCGCAAATTCATATAATTTTGTGGAGTTTTACGGTTTCCGTTCGGCTGACGACGCATCTCCGAACAGGCAAGACCCTGACCTGCACTCAGCACCTTGAGGACTCTTTTCAACATCAAACAGGCCAATTGACGCATACTTCAACCTCCCATAACACGACAATTCGCTGGCACAATGACTGAATGTATTACCGCCTTCTAGGTCGCATCGATCCCCAAATAATATCGATATTAGTGACGCTACCGCTTACTTTCCTGGCCGAGTTGCAGACAATTTGTTCATGACGCTGGCGCCAGTATTTCCGACCCCACACTTTCACACCTCTAAATCATACCCTTGCTGACGTTTGTCAGAACCCTGACCCCATCTCATCGTCTCCCCCGCTGAGGGTTGTTTGTGCTCGCACCAAGAGGCACCTGGGCCATTCCCATCTCGACGTCAGGCTGCCTGTTCCTTCCCGTCTGCGCCTGGCTGTGGGCGTTCCCATCACGAAGCTCTCCTGGTACCGCGACCGTATTACCGCTGTCCGGATCCTGTACTTTGCCCGCTTTCATCGCATTGGCCTTCTCACTCAAATATGCGTCGAGGAGCCAGGCATTGCGTGTGTTGGCACGATAGAAGGCGTCTGCGAGGTCTCCAACGAAGGGTATCAGACCAATTCCAAAGTCAAGCATGATATTCCACATCATTCTGGCATTGAGGCTCTTCGGCAAGCCACCGTCTATCTTGTTGCAGCTCTTCACGATGTAGAGGCCAATAAGGAGGTCGGCAAAATCGCCAATGCTATCGCAGATTGTGTCAGTCGGGGTCACATCGATACCGGCTTGCTGGTAAACTCACAATGGCAATAATCCGAGGATAAACGACCAGCCGAATCGGGTGCGGAAGCAACAGAAGTGGAAGCTCATATCCCATTTGTAGGCCTTCCTCCGAACCTTCTTCAAGATGGAGACATCATTGCTTGATAGCCCCTCTGGGATAGGCCTCTCGCGCTCCTTGTATTTGACGATCTCGCCCCGTTGGTTCGTAACAGGGACCTTCTCCATGTACGGGTTCTAGCAGACTGTTAGTCCAATGGCCTAGGTTCAAGTCCTTCAAGTCGAGTACATACGTCAGAATTCGTGTTGACGCCCTTGTCCTTAAGCCTGCCGAAGGCCTTCTTGCCAAGGATTGCTACGACCGCGTTCATAGTGAGGTTGTTGATGCTACCCCTGAAATCCGTAGATTGTGCGATTGAGGAATGCAAATCTGATAGAGGAAATGCCCGGACTTCTTATATCACGTCGTTCGTTTGCTTGCGCTTTGTCGAGGCTTCTTTCGCTCTGTTTAGCTCTCTGGCGGTTCTGATATGGGCTAGTGGACAGTGTATTGGCTAGCGCACACTCTTCGTGGTTTCAGGTACGCGCTTGTTGAGAAGGCCCAGACAAATTTGGCTCAGGTTGGTGGATCGCGTTGTTACTGGCCGGCCCGCTGAACACGCAAAGCTCAGAACTAAAATATTTTTGGGAACTAGTTTCCTGACCAGCAAGGTCTTATATCCCTCAGTCCCTCATCCGGTGAATGCGCACTGCAGTAGTCTGCGAGGGGGTGACCGCTCCAGCTGAATGGCGTTGAGCCACATTTCCTGGTTTGACGCCGAGACGTCATCGGGAGCCCTCCCGTGCAGTATGGGTGGGTCCCGTATGCAGCGCCCCATTTGTCTGCCGCTTTGAAGAAGCATCTTTCGTCTTGGATCGTTTAATGAGCCAGGTTTGATGGTTAGGTGCCAGAATACAGACCACATGTCTTTGACTCTGTGCCTCTAAGAGTCACGTGAGTGCTAGCTAGAGGCATTCACGTGGTATTTCGTCTGGAGCATAGAGACCCGACCGGGCATACTCCGGTCACCAATTCCTTTTGATTCTTCAACGACGCCGCTGTGTTCACGGGTTCCAGTTTTCTCTGTATATCTTTGTACAATCAAGAACGGATGATTCTTGTATTGCATCTATTTGCACCATTGTCAGGCAGTAGACTTGATGTCGCACCGAAGCGACCAACCTGCCGACCGAGGCGGCCTGTCGTTTAGTACTGGGACTGTGTGATTAACCAGCGATCTCAGACAGCCCGAATCTAAGCGGGACGTCCTGCTCTTCGGTCCCTTCCAGGCTTAGGCATAGCCACATGTGGCAAAAGCTTGGTTCACCGCGAATCACCCAACCCCCTTGCCTAGCTACCAGCCACAACCCAAAGGATCGCACGCAGGGCTTTGTTTCTGGATGACAGCGCTATCGCAAAGCGGAGCAATGAATGGCATCCACCTGGCAAGTCTGCACGTTGCCTCATCCTCACTTGCGCAGAGCGTCGATAGCGTCCACCCATTCCAACAGCAGAAGCGGCTCATTTTTCTACCAATTAGTAGCGCCCGCCCACCTACCGCTCATATCTTGCCCGATTATAACCCGCAACCTGACCTGTCGGCTGAGAGCTCTTCGGCGGGGAAATTCGCACCCTGGCTGGGCAAAGCAAAGCAGGCTGCCCCTCGCATCCAGAGCTCCGCTCCGCGACCACGACGCGACAAACCGCCAGACCTCACTCGACGTAGATTCTCACCACTCCCACCTAGAACCTGTTGATATGCCCGGTACATGGCATCAATATGACCGAAACAAAGATGCAACTAGAAGACTGTATGGTGCTTCCTACAGCCTACAGAGGGCTGTTCCCGCCTCCAGCTTGGGTTCTCCGCTAACCCTTCCGGCTTAACAGGGCTGGACGACCTCTGCGTCCGCTTCATAATAAATCTCCCCAAGGAAGATCTCTCCTCTGTTGCGCGCATCTGCTTCCAAGTTGAAGAAGCGCAATGGTTCTACGAAGATTTTATCCGTCCACTGGACCCCACCCTCCCGTCCATGTCCCTCCGCAGCTTCTGTCTGCGTATCTTCCAGCACTGTCCACTGCTGGCCTCGTTCTCGGTCGAGAACCACATGCGCGCGTTCGAGGAGTTTCTCCAGTACAAGACAAGAGTTCCCGTCAGGGGTGCCATCCTGCTCAACGAGTCCATGGACTCGACTGTGCTCGTCAAAGGATGGAAAAAAGGCGCTAACTGGAGCTTCCCCAGGGGCAAGATCAACAAGGATGAAGACGATCTAGACTGTGCCATCCGTGAGGTGTACGAGGAGACGGGTTTCGATATCAGGGAGGCTGGGCTTGTGCCGAGACAGGACGAGGTCAAGTACATTCAGATCTCCATGAGAGAGCAGCAGATCAGGCTCTACGTCTTTCGCAACATCCCCATGGACACCCTTTTTCAACCGAAGACACGGAAGGAGATCAGCAAGATCGAGTGGTACAAACTGTCCGAGCTCCCAGCATTCCGAAAGAAGGGGAGCAACCACGGTGATGATGTAGCTGCGGCGTCAAACGCCAATAAGTTTTACATGGTGGCCCCGTTCCTGGTGCCTCTGAAGAAATGGGTTATGCAGCAGAAGAAGAAAGACGGCATCCGGTTCCCTAGCCAGTCCCACCTGCACACCCAAACTCTGCTGGAAGAGCCGCTCACCGAGGACGACCTCGGCATGCAGACGGAGCCGACGGCCGGCCGGTCGAATTCGCCCCCAGCGATTGAGACCATTGAAGGAGCCACCCTTGAGCTTCAGAGACTCCTCAAGGTACAGCCGCCCACACAAGGCTTGCAGATGAGCCCTGCCAATGCTGCTGCAAATAATGACAAGGGTGGTGCCCTGATGGCCCTCTTGCGGCAGAAGAGCGCTGAACTTCCAGCCCCAGAGGCTCCAGGCCCTTCAGTTCACGCGCAAGTCCCTCACACGCCGCTGGACCACACCTACGTCAGCGCTCCTGAGCCGCATACTCCGCATCACCATCATCCTGTTCAACGTCTGCCGCCGCATAACTACCAAGCCCCGCCGCCAAACTTCCCCATTCCGCATGTGGTGAACCAAGCCCACCAGGCTCAATATTTTAACTACGCCCGGCCTCATGTCAACATCACTCCTCAGGGCCATATCTACGGTCGTAATCCTTACATGGGTCAAGGCCAACCACCACAGAAAGAGCCAGTCTTGCTTCACCCGCAACCGCTTCCACCGCAGGTTCAACAGTCAGTTCTCGTCCGAGGCATCCTCCCAACACCTAATCTCCCGGACACAACGAACCAGAAGTTTGCCCAAGGCCAGTACACGCCGCCTGGACAATTCCCTATTCAGAATCCTGCCGCATTGCAGCAGTCTCAGCAGCAGGGCGTAAAGGCCCCATCCCAGATGACGAACCACAAAATGTCGCTCCTAAACGCTTTCAAGAACGACAACCGATCGATGGGCGAGAACAAGGCGCCTAATGCGCCTCCTCAAAATACATCCGTCCCATCGCCTAGCCATCAGGTTCACCAGGGTCATCAGGCGCAACATGGTCCTAGTTCGTGGGCCAACCAGGCTCCTTTGCAATCAGCTAACCCGGCCACGCAATATCTTTTTCAGGTCGCCGCACAGTACTCGCAGCCTTCTCCTGAGAGCGCTCGTCCCCAAGTTGCAGCATCCCCTGGAAGTCACGCGTCAGTGTCAAGGCAGGGACAACCAAGTGACGCGCATCGGTCTTCGCTGTTAGATATGTTCAAGAAAGCGGCTCCACTGTCCCCCTCGAGCAGCGACTCAACTATCAAACCCGAGAAGGCCAAGGGAGAGCCGGTATTTGGCGCTACGGCCAGTCCTGTCTTTAAGACAACTCCGGCCAATGCCAATGAGGGTATCCCACGTGCAACAGAAATCAATGGCGGAAGTGTGCGTACGAACTCGGAGACTAATTTACCGTACCGCCCCATTCAAATCTTGAGCCGCCAGAGTCAGCAAAGCTCCCCCAAGTCGGATAGGGACCAAGTCTTCGTGAACACACAGATGCACAATCATGTTGCTGCATCTATCAATTCGGCGCAGAGCGATTCGAGGAACTCGGGACATCGCAACCTCCCATCTCCCAGAGATCGCACGTTCCTTCGTGGAGAGAGCCAGGGCAAAGGGTCCCCTAGGTTCACTCTGGCGGCGCAGGCAGTCCAGGCCGCTGGACTTCCATACGGCCACTCACCGCAACAAGCCCCGCACACAGGCCCAACGCTCCAGCAGTACCCGTCGAACAACACGCTCCAACAACGCCAAAATGCCAACCCGGAGCAAAAGCAAAAACTCCTGTCATTGTTTGCGCCGAAAGATCAGGCCTCGCCAACTGGGTTTATGGGCGACGATAAAGGGAAGACCAAGGAAGCAGCTAATCTCGACCAAGTTAGATCCGGCACGCCACGATCTCGGGTTGCCTCTCTGGCTTCGGCGGGCGGCGAAAACATCCAGGGCAGCGCGCCAACCTCCCGACGGGGCAGCGGTACCCCTATCTCCCCTGCGGACCGTAATTTCCTTCTTTCCTATCTGGAGTCTGTTTCGAGCGGTGGAAGATAAATGTACCAGCTATTCGTAAGAGCGAGGCGCCTTGCTTTCTCTACTGCATGGTGGTAGCCTGCTTATATATCTGCATCGTCGTCAGGTGTTTCGCTCAGTCGGTTTCCGTCTTTGACTTGGTTTCTTTTGTTTTCGGGGTTACGGGACTGTGGAGTTGCCACAAGGCGCGAGGTGTCTCAATATGGGATGGAGGCAAGGCTTGCTTGAGGAAGGGGGCGGCGAGCTCGCCAACGCAGCATGACGAAGGCCATCCTTGGCTTGATATTGATCGCATTGTTAACTAGCGCACAATTCCACAGTGAATGGGAAGTTTCTCCCACGAATTCCTTGTGTACCGTCTCTTGGCCTTTTGGACAGTTCCTGACTAGGCCCCTACTCAACCAAGGCTCAGAGAGAGCCCCTGAGATATCAACTAACCGATTTTCCTATGTGCCTTAGATGACTCCCCAAGCCTTATCGACGGGCAAACCCACGCCGCTGATGGTCCGCGCCTCGTCGCTAATCAAAAATACAATAGTCTTGGCCACTTCGAAAGCCGTGATCCGCGCTCCCTCGGATGGCTTTGTCTGTAACGCAAACACAGGTCTTGTAAGCACATGATGTTAGCATATTCAATTTGGCAACCAGGGGATACCACTTACTCAATCTGAGCAAAAGATTCTGCATCCCAGCCAGCAGCAATCATCTTTCCGATACTAGAGTCGATCGCGCCCGGTAGCACGGCATTACACCTGATCCCCTCATTTCTAAACCGCCAGGCGACGTTCTTCGTAGCTCCCAATAGCCCATGCTTGGATGCCGTGTACGCAACGCCTGCAACCGCGCCGCTTGTAGCAGCTGTGCTAGCAACATTAACAATCACACCGTCCTTTCGTGCCTTCATCAGCGGCAGAACTTGACGCATCATTCGCACCGGTGCCGTCAAGTTGATAGCCATCACCCGATCCCACTCCTCGTCACTCACGCCATCAGCACTGCTGAAGTTATCCATTGTCCCAGCCACGTTGACAAGCACGTCAATTCTCTCACTGTATCGTATCAGCACTTTTCCACCCCACCCCTCATATCCCGGCACACAAGAGACAGGAAACGCACCCAAAAGCCGCCCGACAAATCCTGACCCCATCATCACAGCCCCCCGGCAGGGTGAGATCTCCCCGGTGAAAGTGAAACCTCCCGTGGTCGGCCTCGCGTAGGAGATTGTAGTCGAAGTCTGAAATGTCGAGACCACAAACGCTGAACTGGTGTGCGAGCAGGAGCTGTGTCACTGCGAGACCGATACCAGAGGCACAGCCGGTGACTATCGCGACTTTGGCGAAGCCGGTGGGGTCGACGGCGGAGGTGGGAGTGAAGAGGTGGTCTGGAGTTGTGGTGTAGAGCATTTTGCTGGATGGGTCTTTTGCCGGCTCTTCCTGGGGATGATGCAGCGCAAACAAAGTGACTTCTCTTCTCTTCTACGTACTTAGTACTAGATATAAGGAAGAAAATAAAAACAAGATGGAGATAAGAAACATATTGCTCAACCCTTGACCGAACCATGGGCACCGTATATACACAGTCACCAGCGACTGGAAATATCATCTAGCTCGGTATAAGGCGACAGAGTCCACCTCTCAACCCAAATGGTGTGATGCATGCATATTCCCACCTGTCTCTCCAAAGGCGGCTTGACCCAAGAGAGAAAAAAGAACAGCCCTTCAACCCTCCCAACCAAGACGCTCAAGGTCTAGACAGACCAAGCCTACAAAAAGGTGCCAATTCCCAACGTGGGGGTTCAAAGCCTGGAAGAAAAACATCAGACCACCGCAATGACGCGCTTGCGGCTCACCTGTTCGCGGCACATCGCCCTCCAGTTCGGCAGCTGAAGCGACCACATCCCAGTCCCTAGCAACACAACACAGGCTAGCAACCAAGAAACAGCCACACCACCAGCACGTCAAGTCCCGCAATGGTCTTGGCGGCGCATGCTCTGCCGGCGGTTTATTCCTCCCTTTCCACTTTAACCTCCATCCATCCATCCATCCCGACGGGCGGGCAGGGCATCTTCGTATTTCCCCAAATGCTTACCTCCCGTCCCCTGTACCCTGACTGCCACACCCACTAGAACTACCCCACGGAGCAAAGTTACCTTGCGCGAAGGATTGTTGAGTCTAGGTAGACATGAATGGATCGCGGTTCAGAGGCGCAAAAGTAGAAGTAGCTGCTTTTCATGAACGAACATGGTGAGAAGAATGAGGAATCACGTTGGCGGCAGCTGCCTTGTCTCCTCCAACACACCAGCTGGTGGAGACCCTCCATTGTAACCCCTCACCAGCCGCCGTGCGGAGAAGCGGAGACGCCCCAGGTTGGGGAAGGGACCCTTGCAACACGACCACTTACACGATGATGGAACCAACACAAGCAAACATTATAACACTCAGGTTTCATTAACAAGTCGAGTGCTAGCTACAATCTGGGCACAACCAGGCCCCGCCCGGCTTCGAGTTAGAGTATAATATGGGCACCATTTCCACACTTCCCCAAGTCGTTGATGCGAAGTGGCCATGAAAGCAGAATAGAAATAGGGTATCCCTAACGCCCGTCGTTAAAACAAACAAACATATGCTTCGGCTTGATGTGGCCGCTCTTCCCTTTTGAGGTAAGAGGCCCATAGGCCCTCTCGGACACATCAGAGACGTGACGAGTCAATGTAAACCATCGCCCCCGCCTCCTAGGCAGTGATGCCGACCGACTTCTTGGACTGGAAAGTCGATGCTATCTCGTCATCATCGTCATCGTCGATATTCAATAACTGAAACCGGTTGGCAGCCGCCGTCGACACCTTCTTCGGCTGGGAAACTTCCCTTCTCGGTTTCGGTAGCAAGGGGGCGTACGGCTGTGCGCACTCGTCGACGTCCCAGTCAATCTTCGTGCCCTTGTACTTTCTGTATTCATCAGTTAGTACAACCCCAATTTCACGGTATCTTCCAGAACTACTCACAGTCGGCTCATCATGCATGCCTTGGCACTTATGGCGTTATGAACCGAGTTGAGCTTGATATAGCAGCTTCCGCCTGAAAACTCCACGCCAACCACCACGAGGTTATGAATATGCTCCAAATCATCTCGGATGTTTTCCTCCGTGTGCCTTCCGTCATACCGGTGGACGACCAAGTTCCGGGAGGCCCCCTTGGCGATGTTACCCGCGACGTGACCGGGGAGTGTGAACTGACGCTCGCTCCATTTTACTTCGACCTATTCCTAAGTGTCAGTCAATCTTGCAGCAATGCAATTTGTGCTAGTTTCTGTGCTCACCCGCTTGTTCTTGATGTACATGTCGTGCTTGCGAACATGATCGAAGAACCTCCTAGCTTCCACAGCATGTAGAAACGAGACGGCGGCGCTGCGCTCGTTGGTGCGGAGGAAAACATCCAGAAGCATACCACCTCTCACGGCGTTTGTGATGTCGGCATGGGTTATTCCCTCGGCGAGATTCGTGAGCAGAACTGTTCTGGTGCTATCACGATCAAATTGAGGTCGGTTCGCTTGCGGTTTGGTGAAGTTGGCGCCAACAACACCACTGGAAGGCGATGCCCTGTCGTAGGACACATCATCATCCTCCGCTTCGCCTGTAGCATCTGCCCATGAAGGCTGAATGTGATATCCAGCCCCTCCCCCATGCGAACCATGTGAATTGTAGTGTCCATTGCCGTTCTCGGTTCCGTTCTGTTGGCCGTATGTTGCTGTGTTGCTTTGAGCCGCAAAGTTGGGCTGCGGGTGCGGCGTGGTTGTGCGCAGCGAAGCACCTCCGTCTTCGGTGATGGTCTCGGCCTGAGACGGCGCAGCAGCAGTGCCGTTGCCCTCTTGGATGGTGTTATCATCCTGACTGAGAAGCTATTTGCTGGTTAGCCTTGCGGTCATACGGTCGTTTGCCCAGACCTCTTCCATAGTGACGGGGTATTGCGCTTGATGCCCGAGATACTTACAGCTACCGTCGCCTCGCCTACGCCTCCGCGGAGAAGGTTCCTTCGTAGATTATCTGGTTCCATGTTAGCACTGGGGTGATGGAATGGAAGCCCGAATATATCTCGCGGAAAAGCGATGCCTATTGTCCACTAGGTCCTCCAGCTAAGCGTACCATATTGTCTAGCGACAGCCTTGAGGCGGTCATGCTCCGTCTGCGATATGGTCACGATAGCGACAGGGAGAGCCCCGTTTTTCTCAAATGACTCCGAGTTCTACACGGAAGAGGTCAGGAATTTGGTACGCCTTATTCGTGCTGGCGTTCGACGTACAAACTTCGCTCTGGTATGGGGGGATTTCGGTCAGCTCTCAGCCTTCCGCCTCGGCAGCTACCAAGGTACTCCACTTTACCTGCGGATCAGAGTCTCAAAATACTCGCGATCAATGGTTACTGAAGACAAACTGTCGGATGCCATCTTGTTGGAGGCTGACGTTGCTCCGACGGACGAAGACTGTGGTGTTTCGTGGAGTGAAGAAGATTGTTGGCCAGCGATGAACCCCCCCAAAATGAACGCAGCATATGTTCAGACCACCAAGCTCTAGCGCCTGAGTAGCTGTGGCCTTGCAGCAAATCAAGCGGCATGGCGTGCACTGTCCATCAGTCTATTTAGTGGGTCAGACTTGCCGTTCTCACCTCTGATTTGCTGCATGGCCAAAGCCACTCAAGCGCTAGAGAGCACGGACTACTCCTTCCCCAACTGAAGTGTGGGCCTTGTCAACGACTTGTGGTCACACCTCCCACTTGTTGAACCAATCGAGATTCGTCAAGTGCAGCCGTCACAAGCATTCAGAGATCGTGGTTTTGCTTTTGTCTTCTCTTGACCCTCACATAGTCCAATCAAGCTGGACTGCTAACCACCACCGCTTGGCTTGCAAAGCAAGGGGCACGGTGTATCCATCCCTTCCTCCTCGGCGACCAACAAGTTCCTATCAAGACAAACGCAATGGATACCTCTGTGGGCAGCGACTTCGAAAAACGCGCTCGCCAAACTTCAATATGCGGAAGGGCCGATTCTTCTTTGAGCGCCATGCAGATGAAGAGCAGATAAAAAGACTCGAGAGCAATCAAGGCGCTCTTGTTGGAACACAGCAGCTTTGACCGGAATCTGACCTTCAGACGCGCGGCTGTGTAAGCGGATTCCAACATCATCGCGGCCAGTAGCGCCGATGTTGGTTGGCATACAAGCGGCCGCTTCTTGTAGCCCCTCGCTGTGTTTGCCAAGTAAATCAGCTATCGTGACCTGACACCGGATCCACCTGAGAGTCGCCTTTCTTTCTAGAGGCTCTTAGTTCCTGCAACAAGGTCTGGTCCCTGTTCAAGCCCAATTGTGTTACGCATTAGTCCCTGGGGTAGATAGACAAGCGGACATCAACACAGCAGACAAGATGCAGGACGGCCGCCGCTCTTCTAGCTCACTACTGCTGCGGGTTTTGGATGGCGCATGCCGGTTGGTCTTACACACCGCCCTATTGGAGAAGAACCCGTGGGCTTTGAAGCTGCTCTTCGCCGGAGCAGTGTGCATTGTGCACGAGATGGAGGCCGGCTGCGTGGCCCTGCCCTGTAACCTGAAATAGCAAGGTCTTTTACGACCAACCGACCATGCTTGCTCGAGCAACTTGCGGTGTACTCTGTACAGATTCAGGTACACACCAGTGTGCCGGTGTGCCAGAATCGGAGGGTAGCCTTTGGAGATTTTGGTTGTATTGTGGGAGGCTTTGGTTGCGTTGTAATAGGATATTGTATAATAGTTAGGGATTTTGAATGCGATACGGCCCATATATACAAAAACGCCTGGCTTAATTCGATGGTGAGAAGGCATTTCAGACAATTTAAGGCCCGTCATCAGCTTTGGCCTGGCTGGGTTAATTGAGAAAACCCCGACTTGGCTAGCGCGATCGCTGCAACTGACACACAATAGCCGGCCGTCAGCCTCGAAGGCGGCTCGGTAGTCCAGGGGGGCAAGCGGGACAGAAAACAGTTCGCGAGACCCATCGCTTTTGCCTAAGGTGTTGTCGTTTCGTTTGGCTTCGCCGCCGACATATTCTGGAAAACCGGGTAACGGCGGGGCGGTATCGATCACCGGGAAATCATCTAACAGAAAATATAAATCGTCTAACCAAATGCCAGCGAGGATACCGAGGGCATTTATACACAATCTCATAGCCTTGTGGAGGGTAACATCGCACCCGAGTCGTATTTTTAGCCGAGAGTTGTGAACACGAAAAGTTCAGGAGCCGGTCGTGGGGCTGGCGCTGGAATACGAATCGGTCCAGCTGTGGAATGGAATGCCGTCACCTCTGGTGGACGGCGAGCCGGGACAATTGCACTGCAACGCAGTTCTCGGATTTTACATGCGCCACCATGCCCTCCTGGTGCGGCCAAGGCCGTGTCGCTGCACCGATTGGTTGAATGACCCCTGAGCGGATATCCGTGAGTTGGCGGCGGCGCGCTCAACTCCGCTTAGACCCCTGCAAACAATGCAAAAAGATGAGTTGACTCGTCGCTCCTCACGACCGGGCAACTTTGGCCTCCTGCATTCCTGCATTCCTGCATCTCGAACACACGCCTCCCGCCTTCGTTTCTGTTTCTTGGGCAACCACCGTCACTCGCTTTTGGTTTTGTCGCTCGCTCGTTCTCCTGCATCTTCATTTTACACAGCTGTTGATTGTATCGATTTTCAGCCACATAACGCCTTTTCCCTCTCGCGGGCCCTGTTTTTGGTCGCACCGCGGCCTGCAACACCGCCTCGATTTGATAACCGACGACCACCACGACCGCCAACACGTACCTATTTCCCGACGTTGAACAACATCGATAGCCCGTTCTTCGTGCATCCTTGGAATTCGCCCTGGGATCCTGTACATAGAGTACAGACTCCCGTGCCTTTTGGGGTCTCCCATAGACCCGCTCTCCCCTTTCCGACACCTGTCACGGTCGAAGAATTTCAACTAGCCGCCATTATGAGGACAACACAATCACTCGGCCAGCTGGCTGTTTTGATATTATCACTTTCGCCTGCGGTATCGGCCTGGCGAGCGTGGCCGAGGTTCCTACCTGAAATAGACGCCTTGGTGGTGCGACAAGATGGTATGAATGTTTAAGTCCTGCTAGCAGCCAATTTCATGCTAATTGTCAAATCACAGCTGGTACTACAGCCCCCCCGGCGGAAACTGGAGCGCCCACAACCAGCGCAAAGAAGACGCCCATTACCACGAACTTCAACACGGGAGGCATTACAGCGACCGGGACCGGAGGGACGAATACAAACAGCACCAAAACTTCTGCGCCCAAGAAAACCTTGTTCGATCCACGGGAACCCGCCGGAGGCGTCTCCATGATGACACCTGCCTTAACGGCCGGCTACCAGCTTTACAAGCTCAGGAAGGAGTTCGTGACGTTTGGCTGGAACTATACCAGCCTCCAGGCTACACCTACGGCTGTTGATGTGCTCGTCAGCTGCTCCAAGGCATCCCAAACGTGGACGCTGACCCAAAACATGACGTGGGCTACTAAAGGAGCTTACATCTGGGATCTCGACCAGTTTCAGAACGAAAATATCAAGGCCCAGCTGCCCACCGAGCAGTATACCTTGATCATCCACGACTCGGATACCGCCATCACCGAGCCTGCCGAGGCCGGTTATCTGGCGCCATTCACAGGCCTGGTTTTTGGCCTCTACGAACCCCGCGCACCGACGCCGCTCAGCGAGTGGAAGTGCGCGAGTTGCAGTGGCGCCATGTCAGTCATGGAGGCAAGGGCACTAGGCGGCGTTTTGGCCATGAGTGCTGTGACGGTTTTCACCTTCACCTGGTTCGTCGGAGGCTTCGGCGCGCTTCTTTAACTGGACATAATTTGGGCGAGACATCTATCTGTTGTAATGCTTACAGGGAAGCGGCTGGGAGGCAGGGGGAGCGGTGGGAATTGCTCTATAATACGGATTGCAAGAAAGAGGCGTTTTGGGGAAGAGAGAGACATTGCGCTGGCATTTATTGGATCATCTGCTGGCTTGGGGCTCAGAAGAAAATCTGGAGAGGGCAGGTTTGATGCATGTATTTACTATCCCATCATGGCAGCTGAAACGACTTTTGCATATATCAGGCAGCCTAATGACAAGACGTCAAATGCTTTATTCTAGTTTGGCCCCCCACTGTGGTTTGCTCTATGGAACTCAGACGATCTGTAATTATTCGCTTGGTATCACGCTCCAGTCTCCAACCACTTCACCCAACCTACACCATCCGGAGTGAAAATCCTCCGCCTCTCTCTTCCCTGTCTCGCCCTGAGAAGATACCGGTGAAATCTACATTTCCGAGCTCAACCGCTTGTCCGCGCACGGGAGCAAGCGGCGTCTGTCTTTTTCTCCGCCGCTCCTGGCCAGCCTTGCTCGGGAACGTGGGGAACATAGCCTCTACCTTTGGCTTCGGATCCTGCTTGAAGTACTCGTGCGTCAGCATCTCGCGCGCCGAGGGTCGACGTTCTGGATCCAATGCCAAGAGGCTGTTGAGAAGCGACACGCCTGCGGCTGTGAGCAGTGGGAAGCGGGCTCGCACTGCGGAGCCGCTGACGGACCCGGGTGCCTTGGCCGGGAGGCGGAGGGCGCGCGCGTTCGGAAGTCGGCGGAAGGATGGCCATGTTTCTTCGGTGGGGAGGCCACAGAACTCGAAGATCTGCTGGAGCTCGTCTACTTCGTTCTTGCCCTGAAGAAGTGGCTCGCGCGTGAGAAGCTCGCCGAAGATGCACCCGATGCTCCACATGTCGATTGCTTGGCCGTAGCGGGTTGCGCCAAGGAGGAGCTCAGGGGCGCGATACCAGAGAGTGACGACCAGCTGGGTGAGTTTCGGTGGTGGCGGGTCGCCTACGTATCGCGCCATGCCGAAGTCGGCAATTTTAAGCTGGCCGCGGTTGTTGAGGAGGAGGTTGGAGGTCTTGAGATCGCGGTGGAGGATCCAGTTGTCGTGAAGGTAGGCTACGCCTGATGCTAGCTGGAGGAGGAGGGTCTTGACTTCGGAGGCAAGGAAGGGCTCCGGCATGTCCTCGAGGATACTCTTGAGGTCATGCTCGACGAATTCGAGGACGAGGAAGATGCTGTTGCGGGAGTGTTAGTTTCGAACTTGGGAAGGGAAAACAGGGAGGGCCGTACTTTTCAATCTTGCTCGTATCCTCCCCCACCACGACCTCCCGAAGCTTCACCACATTCCTGTGGTCGCAGTCCTTCAGGATCTGAATCTCGCGCAAGCCTGTGACGGGGAGCCCGCCGCGATCTTTGGGATCGATCTTTAACCTCTTCAGTGCTACCACTTTTCCGGTGCTGTGCTCCTGTGCCCGTGCTACCCACCCATATGCGCCCTCTTCAATGTCGTTAAGCTTGTCGTAGTTCTCGACGCTGCGACATCGTCCGAATGCGCCGCCCTCGAATCGCAGTAGCTTGGAGCTGCCTGTGGAGGCGTTTGCTGGCGCGTGATTATGTTCCGGGGATAACCTCCTTCTTTTCGCCGGCGGCCGCGTCGCGTCGTCGTCTGCGCTGCCGTCTTCGTTGTGATCTCGTCGTTGTGGTTCGGTGGCCGCCGTTCTCGCCTGCGCCTTCTCGACTTCGCGGGCCTGTTTCTCTTCCTCTAGTTTGCGCGCCTTCTCGGCCTTGAGCCGCTTCTTTTCCTCTTTTTCCTTCCTCTTCTGCTCCTCTAATGCTGCATCCTCTTCATCGTTGGCCCAGCGGGACTTGGCTTTGCTTGCCATGGCTGCTGCTGGTCGAGAAAGGGCAGACCCCTAAGATCCTACCGATCTGAATTTCCGAGAGTGATGCGCCTTCGCCCAGACAAGATCTTTTTCGCATCTCAAAGAAGCAAAGGCGTGTTGTTTTAGAACAAGAACTGAATTCACCAACGAAACGACGTCACCGTGTGTCGAAAGACAAAGGCTGGGTTGCGTCGTGGGGAGGAAGAATGGTTTATTTGGAGATTCCCTGGTTGATGAAGCTCAGACCAGGAGGTATATGCTTGGCACCTTTAGCATTTAGACCGCTGTGGCCTTCCCCAAGCCTCACTAAAAACAGCCGGCTACTCCTTTACATGCCATAGAGTTTGTTTGATTGTCTGTAGAGGCAAAAATAGAAATTGAAGTTGAAAAAGATGAGATCTTAGTGGTTTAAGACAAAAGTTTGATCGAACCCGGGCTCGAACCGGAGACCTTATGCGTGTGAGGCATACGTGATAACCAACTACACCATCCGACCATCTCTGTTGTTGGGGTTAGCCGAGTTTCGCCCCACGAAGCTTGAGCAAGCGAAGCGGTTAGTGCAACACCCTCCTCTTCATCATCTCTTTGGTGGCTAGCATTGTCTATCCAACAGTGCATTAGTGTGTTAACTGTCTGTTGCCCTGCTTTTCAACTGCAATTCTGTGTCTGGCAATGGTTCCAGAGTGCAATGCAGCCAGGTACTGCAAGTGATGATATTTCAAAACCTTCGCACAAAGTCCCTCCTCCACCACATCAGGTCGGGGAAATGGATGGCGGCACGCACCTGTGGCTGAGAATTTGAAACGGTCCCCATCCGTGACATGCAGTATCACCTGGGCTCAAGGAGTTAGTCGTTCTTTTCATCGGATCTTTCAGACGAGGTTTCCATACTAAATTAAACCTTCGGGTTGTCGCCCAAGCTTCGAGAGGCTACTCACAGCACCTGAAATAACTATTCAGAAGTCGACAACCTTGATCTAGCATGCAACTCTCAAGACTCTGCATCACAATACCTATGTCAGCAGAGCAGATTGAAATATTTCAAGTATTACCATGAACCTTGTATAAGTCCTGGTCTGCTGGCGTCAAGTCGAAATCCAGGGACCAGATGTGGTGAGAGAGGTGGGGTGGTGGGGAAGAGATCGGCTTGTAAGGGTGGGCAGGCTAGCGAGTATCGTGCCCCGCTGTCTCAGCCGCGTTAATCTCACCTAGACCTTAACTATCTCCAAGTCACAACTCTCATTTGGCATCGCTCGGCGCACCGCAGTAATATTTTGTACCCCATTTTGAAGCCGAGCTGTACTCAGCCGTTGCCAACAACCTGTGCACATCATGGCCGGCCGATTTGTGCGCGCGTCGAAATATCGTGAGTACGGCCGCCCGCCGAACCAACCCCCAAGCCGCACCCCAAGCTCCCCCCCAGCCGCGATGCGACCAGTGCTGACCTCTCGGCCTCGGCCACCCGCGCAGGGCACGTCTTTGGCAAGTCTACCAAAAGGGAGTTCTGCTATGACAACCTACACATCAGTCGCAATGCCTGGGATACCAACCTCGTGAAGGTGCGAACATCCGAGGCCCTTGACCCCACCTCGCAGAGGGCATATAGTTGTCGCGTGCTGACCCAGAACCTCTTTCCCAGGCAAACCCGGAATACCTCTCCGTCAATTGGGAGTCCGGCGGCGGTGGCGCATTCGCAGTTATCCCTCTCAATGAGCGGGGAAAGCTTCCCGATCAAATACCTCTCTTCCGAGGCCATACCGCTGCTGTGCTTGACACCGACTGGTAAGGCCCCTTCCAATCGATCACTCTATTGAGCAGCTACCAGTCTGACACTGGAATAGGCACCCTTTCAACGACCAGATAATTGCCTCGGCCTCTGACGACGGGAAGGTTTTCGTTTGGCAGGTACCGCAGAACTTCACCCTCTACACGGACGGCGACGAAGTCATCGACGTTAAGCCCGTCAGTAAATTGACGGGCCATTCGAGGTAGACTCCTCGCCTTTTTCTGCTCCGATATTTGCCATGGTTCTAACATGCTCCTAGAAAAGTTGGTCAGGTCCTCTTCAACCCCGCCGCCGACAATATCCTCGCCTCGGCATCGGGCGATCTCACCATCAAGTTGTGGGACATCGGTACCGGCCAGGCCAATCTTTCTCTCAAGCACCCGGATATCGTACAGAGCCTTTCGTGGAGCGCGGATGGCAACTTTCTTACCACCACCTCACGAGACAAGAAACTGCGCGTGTGGGACGTCCGCCAGCAGCAACCAGTGCACGAGTATCCCGGCCACGAGGGCGCGAAGAACAGCCGTGCTGTGTGGATGGGTGATCACAACCGTATCGCGACCACCGGTTTCTCTCGCATGAGTGAGAGACAGATTGCACTCTGGGAGCCTGGTAGAAAAGATCCCATTGGCGGCTTTATCCCGCTGGACTCAATCTCCGGCATTTGCATGCCATTCTGGGGTTAGTAACTCTTAGGCGGCTTTGCCATTGCAGGATTTCTGACTTGTATTATAGACGACGGATCCAGCTGCCTCTATCTTGCGGGTAAAGGGTAAGTCGTCTCTCTCCATGTGAGGTACTAGCCGCTGGAAGCTGACCTGGCGTTGTTTCAGTGATGGTAACATCCGGTACTTCGAGTATGAGAACGACAAGTTTGAGTTCCTGTCTGAGTATAAGTCGCCCGATCCTCAACGAGGTATCGCATTCTTGCCGCGGCGCGGTATCAACGTAAGCGACCCCATGTTCTGCCGTTTATCAGGATCTGACACAAGCAGGTGCACGAAAACGAGATCATGAGAGCTTTCAAGACCGTCAACGACAGCTGGATTGAACCGATTTCCTTCACCGTTCCTCGCCGAGCTGAGACTTTCCAATCTGATATTTACCCCCCCGCCATCGGTCTCAAGCCCGCCATGTCTGCGAAGGAGTGGCTCGACGGTAAGACAGGTGTTCCTGCCAAGATCGACTTGGAGAGTATCTACGAAGGTAGCGCACCTGTTGAGATCCCTGCGGATTTCAAACCAGCCCCGGCCGCTGTCCGCGCCCCGGTCGTAGCTCCGGTAGTTGCCCCGGCCCCGAAGAAAGAACCGGAGCCTGCTCCGGCCGTTTACCGTGCCCCGCCGACAGCCGCCGACCAAAAGGCTTCAATCTCCAACATGGCGAACAAGTACCAGGACGATGAGGAGTCTTCTGATGATGATGCGGAGACTTCAAGCTTTGAGGAGATTACGAGGCCCGCCGCCCGGACTGTCGCCGCGGTGCGGTCGCCGCTTACGGCTCCTCCACCTGCCCAGGCAAAGCCCCCGTCACCAATTAAGGCGGCTTCGCCCCCCCTTGCCCGTGCCACTCCCTTCACTGCTCCTCAGACCAGCCCCTCATCTGAACCTGCGCTCCTGGATAAGATCAAGGAGCTTTTCGAGCATCAGAACAAGATTATTGGCGCTCAGAGCGATAAGATCACTGCCCAAAGCCAGATCATCTCTCAGCTTGCCACCGATGTTGAGGCTCTGAAGAAGCGTGTCGGACCGGGCTCGCAGGAGCAGAGCGAGCGCATTCGGCAACTAGAGCTGGAGCTGGAGGAGGCACGATCTTGATTGGTTGTGCGGCGAATTGATAGCGAAACTTGCCGTTGGAAACGACTGACGACGATGGCCCACTGCACTGTGAGCCTATGAATGTATGCCTGCAGGTAACTCGGACTGACGACAGGGCTGGTATCTGTTTACTGCACTTTGTACCAACGAGGTCTCATGTTTATGCAACGGGCAAGCGGCTTCGGGCGCCTTTTTTCTTGTTCTGGTGTCTTTTCGCTTGCAAATAGTTGGCATTGGTACTTAGGGAGCCCTCGGGTGCCCAGAGTATCAGGTGCATCTGTTTTACTCCGTGGCTCAACACAAATGGGGGAAAAAGCATCAGGTTGGAAAAATGGAAGTCTTCGGTCTTCGGTCTTCGATTTTCTCCTTAAGAAATAGGATTCAAAGCATAGTACACCGCAAAAATACCCCCAATTTGCAATCCGTTACCCTCCCAGCTTGTTATGTTCTGCTTCTGTACGGTACGTTCTCGTTGGTTGTGGATACTAGCCATGTATCGGGCGGTGTTATTATAGTGCTGGTTGGCTTTGCTGGGTATGTGTTTTCGAAAGACGCGGGATGTATCCACGCCTATTGGGATTTCCAGAGGGAATATACCCAGTGTTGTTCGGGCTCGGGATTCAGTGCAACAACAGAGCTGCGGCGGAAATTGAGCATCAACTCTGATCCTTCAAAGCTTTAGCACTCTCGCAAAGGAACTACAGTCCTTGTTCCCTCGTAGATGTGATACTATGCGCCCATGTATCCGGTCGATTTTCCCATCTTACTGGAACCATCCGCGCCAGTTCTGGGATTGTCCTCGGTCCAACCCCCCCACCCCCACCCCCCACCCCCCCCCCCAAAAAAACCATCACCCCACTATTGTGTAGAAAACATCTCTATGAACTCACTTGCTTCAAAATTACTGGTTACATTAATATTGACTCAATCTAAAGTGATAAACTTGTCAGCGTGTAAAGGCTGGAGTGACGGTAGCCTTTCCTCGACTCCCATCCCAAGTGTGGCTATCAGATCCTCGATTTCCTTAATTTCGGCATCAAGCTTGGGGCTTCCCAGCTTACCAAGCTCTTTGATATCCTCCCGTGCCGTCCGCTCCTCCTCCGGTGATAAGCCCCTGATTCTCTCTCCCTCAAGGGCCCTGAGAGCGCCGGCATGGGTCCGCCACGGATGCGATACACCATCGACACGCTCATTGGTGTAAGCTAGCATATTGTTCCGGCGCACGACAATGACACTGTCAACGGATGCATCTTCGTCTAGAAACCTGGCTGCAGAGGCAAGGCCGGAATAGCTGTCGTCGTGTACCTTTTTGGGCGTCAGGCGGAGCGGCAGACCGCGAGACTGCGCCTCGGGCAGGTTGCGGTAGTACCGGACCAGGATTCCCAGTCGACTGAGAGCCTCAGGAACGGCGAGGACAGCTACTCGGACGTTGTAACCGCCGGCATGGAATATCTCGGCCAGCTTGCAGAAGTCGTCTGGGTGACGGCAGGCTGATTCGACAAGAACATCAAGCCGGTTCTCGACAGCGTAACCACAGGCCATCTCAAGCCACATCCGCGCATCCAAACTCGCCAGGATCGAGGCCTTTTCCGGGGCTTTCTCCAGGCAAGAGGAGTAGTGTGGGTGGTATGTCTTGTAGGTGTCGGCTATGAAATGCGCCGGGGTGCGGTGTATATCGATCATGGCTTGGCTGAGGACCGGGGCAAGGCGAGTCTTGCCCGCACCTGTTTGGCCAACGATCAACACTGCCAGGGGCTGTTTGCCGTCGTCCCGGTGGTGGAGGTGCATGTAAGGCTGGAGCTCCTGCGGCACAATCTCCCCGTTGAACACTCGCAGGCGCTCTCTGCGTGAAAGAACCCATGCCTCGGGAATGCCAGGAGGGGCCATGCTTGGGGGAACGTGGAGGAGGAGGAGCGGGAAATGGCCAAAGACGTGTTGTACTGAAGGAAATGTGTTGAAAATTGAACATCGTTCTCCGGCTGGATACTAGTGATATGGGAAATGTAGACAGAAGCTTTACGTAAGGTCGGAGTGAAACACTCTGAACCAGACTGGCGAAAAGCGGGATGAGACCCTAGGAGCCTGTTCGGGTGACACTGGGAGGAGTGTCGTCTTGTTCCCAAAGTAAGTGTTGCTTAAAACGAGCTGGAACATCATCAAAAAGTTGAGAGACTTTCTTTCAAGAGCAGATCTTCATGGCTTCTGCCCATGGCGTCGATCAAACTCCACGATCCCGTGAAAGGCTCACCCTGCATGCCGAGCACTATGTTGCACGGCTGCTGCGCGACATCGATATCGCTTGAATGTGGCAGCAGATTGTCCCAAGTCCCCTCACCCCCTCACAGAGATGGGGGGTATGCAGAATGGGGAACGCGGGATGGCTTACCAGGTTCTCCACGCCGGCCATGGACCCACCGATCCGGCAGACAATTTCTCGGCACATGGGCCGAGGAGCGGAGGAGCTGGGAATAGTGACATAACCACTTAAACCCCCAACATCCTCGACATATTTACGGTGACGGTTTTGCGATCTAAGTAACTGAAGGGTTTCGGTTCCAGACCTCCGAGTTACTAGAACCCACTTCAACCCCGAGTCAAGGCTGCCATAGCTTTTCACACATACACATATCCCCCCTTTTGTCCCTTACACAGTACCTATCATAGCCATGGCCAACATGGCAGCAGCCAAGCTCCGAGCTCAGCTTTCCGACCCAGAAGCAATCATCGTGTGCCCCGGTGTCCAAGATGGACTCTCCGCCAGAGTTTGTCTGCAGCAGGGGTTCCAAAACCTCTACATGGGAAGGAATCTTTTGAATTCCCTCCCCCTGACGAACTAAACCCCCGAATCCTCACTTACCACAACGATACCATAACCAGACAGGCGCTGGCACAGCCATGAGTGTCGGAATGCCCGACCTAGGCCTCAGTGAGTACTCAATTAGAAAGGACTTCTTCCCGTCCTGTCCCTTTTCCTCTTGTCTCGGGAGTTGCTCCCCCTCAGACATAAAGAAACACCCCCCAAATAGAGAATACCCGCTGACATCCACCACAGCAACCGCAGACGACATGGCCCGCAACGCTAGCATGATCGCTAGCCTAGACCGCTCCGTCCCGCTCATCGCCGACGCCGACATCGGCTTCGGCGGACCAGTAATGGTCGCCCGCTCAGCAAGACCTCCTCTCCCCCTCCACCTTTCCAGCTCCGACTAACCTTCGCCAGCGCCTCAGGTCGAGCGATATATCCTCGCCGGCGTAGCCGGCCTGCAGATCGAAGACCAAGTCACCACCAAGCGATGCGGCCACCTCCTGAGCAAGGAGCTCCTCTCCATCGACACCTACGTGGCACGGATCCGAGCGGCGGCGGCCGCACGCTGCCGTCTCAATTCCGACATTGTGATCATAGCACGGACTGCGCACTGCAATCCCTCAGTTTCGACGAAGCAGTGCGTCGCCTCCGTGCAGCAGTCGCAGCCGGGGCGGATGTTGCATTCCTCGAGGGGATCAAAACCAAAGACGAGATGACGCAGATTGTTCAGGCGATGGTATGCCCCTCCCCTCCCTGCCCAGCAAGATATTCCCCTTCTAGTCTCCAAGTGGAGAGCACAGTATCTCGATGGGCCCCGCTATGCTGTGATACCACGGAACTCCGTTGCATGATCGGTCTGGATTGACCGGTAACTTGCATCCTTCGTCTCGATACAAGATTGATCCGAGAAACGCTACCACTCAGTACAACCGTGACATTGCCTACCAGCCTTGCGATCACAGGTCTTCCCAATTCCGCGCAACTGTCTCACTTGAAAGCAGGTGATTTTGCAGTCTTGTTCTTGGCTAGCTCGGTTAAGTCGCAGCGAATATTTCTCCATCCAGACAATCTAGTTTATACACGCTTCATGAATACAACACCGGCTTCGAATATCTTTCGTAACTGCCAGGCCCAGAAGGTCACCTTCATCCACCCGCTTAGGCCGATCGAAGCGGCTGCAGTTCGCAATGTGCCCAAGTATGAGTTCGACCACGACCCACCAAAGAAATAAAGAGATACAGTAATACTTCACAGGGGTATTTGGCACAACGACCTTGATCCGTTTGCCCCGTTTCCCTGGGTCCAGTATGATTCTGGGAATACCGGGGTCATACGAAAAGCTGTGTAGCCCCTCGAGCTCCCAACCGAGGCTCAACTCCTGGAAGAATCCCGTCCCATACTGGTAAAACGCCTGTCAAAGACAAGGACTGCGGGCCCCCTATACCCGAATCCTGAGCCATCCAAAAGAACTTGTATCGGCCAGCCTGTCCGCCCCCTAAACGCCAGATCCGGGGAGAGTGGTCGTCACTCGGCCGACGGAGCTTTCCAAACACGACGACATGCGTTTTTGCCGCTGGCAATGCTCGATAGAGAATAGGGGGAAAAGGGAAATAAAGATAAAACACACCGAACTCCTAGTATGGTTGCGTCCACGCAATGACCGGGGAAAGAAAATGTAACGTAAACTTCCTCCTGCCAGCTCGGCAAATGGTTTTGCCTGCGGCAGAGGGTGCGAAATTGTAGCCGTGGGGCGATGAGCTCGTAGCTAGCTCCAGTGTCTTCATAATTTTCGTCAATCATCATATGTGATCATGAATCAGGAGGCAGGGACGCTTCGCGACGTGAGTTCGCCGCTCCGTCGTCGCATCGACTGCTGTTGTGGCTGTGGTTTGGACTGCTCTTGCGCCTTTGATGCTCTGGCGATCATTTGCAGCTTTTTACGGACCGTCGCCAGTCTACCAGTCGCCATCTGGATAACTATTTAAACTGTCAACATTGAAAGCGGTGTAATGGCAAGTTAGAATGAACGCACGTTTCTGAACAGACTGTTGGTCGTCGCTGTTCATCTCACCAGTGATCTCGTCTCGAACAGCGACGGCTCTATCGTCCTTAGATGCCCCAGAAAGCCGACGTTTCGGGAGGTGGTCATCGTCCTGGTCGATCACTGCCTCCAACATTCGAATTGCAGTAACGTAGGATATCTCACAGCCCGGGAGATCCTCGTTAGCAATCTCGTTGATGGCGGCGGCACGGCTCATATCCAGAGCTCGGTCGTACATCAGCTTTTCCGCGTTGACACCGCTCGAGAGAAAGACGCCCTCCGCACCAGAGGAGCTCGTCGAGATAGCCTCAGGGTGGTTGTTAGGGTGACTAGGATGATCCTCGGGTAGCAGCTTTTGGGCATCGATTAGTTTCAGACGAACAATCTCTGCCTTCTCCAGGACCTCATTGAACCGAGACCGGATCCACTGAACAATTGAGTTGATCCTTAGAGCCAACGCTTGGCTGTTAGACGCGTCCCGTGCTGCTGAATTAACGGTGCTGCTTGATTCGGAGCGGGTCTTCCTCGACCACCACAGGCTTGCGATATCCATCGATTTGGCAAGAAGGGACAGCGCTTTGACGTAAAGAACTAACGCCTCTTCGGACAGCGCGACGATGGCCTCCATCGTAAGACCTTCTTCCTCATCCGAAACAAGTTTCTCAGCTGGCACACCGCCGAGACCATGATCCATGGATGGAGCTAGTGGGACGAGTTGTTTGTACTTGACCTCGGCAAATCCGTATACCACATCGCTTCGCAGCGCGTAGTCCTCGATGCACTGTGCGACACGAGAATCTTCGTCTACCGGAGCGCCCGGCTTCCCATCCGAAATCAAGCCCACAGGAGCGGCTGGAGTAGGATATGTTGGGAAGGGGTTGTAGATGTGAGGAGGCGATGGCCCTTTTCCAAGCAAGTGCGGTGCATACTTGAAACCGAACAACCGGAGACTGGCGTCTTGAATGGCCTTGGAGATCACAGAAGTCGCCGATCCAGGGCTACTGGACAGCGCCTTCTCGTACGAACCGGGGCGGTACGCATCACCGCGACCCTGTGCGACCTGCATGTTGCGGGAGGCTGGAGTCGGTACCGCGCCGGTAACAGAGGTGGGATGGCCCTGTTGGGTGGCGCGTCTAACGACTTGACCCGCTCTTGGAGATTGGGGCTGCTGCGGGTACATGGAGATTTGATCCGCAAGAGCGTTGACTTCAAGATGCTTCTTGTCAACCACAACATAGTCGCGCTCAAAAGCAACATCTTGAGCGGCCTGCGCAGCCCTGTCTTCTTCGCTCATCGGCCTGCCAGTTTTGTATCTCGTCGAAGACGAAGTTGGGGACGCGGTTTCGTGAATAGCCATCTTCACCGAAGCATTCGAGTACCGCCGGCGCCGTTCAACATACGAGGCCGGCCGAACTGGTGCCGAAGTGGACGGTTGCACGGTGGGGCGGCTGCGGATCCCCAGTCCCTCCGGAGCGTCTTGGCGCGGGGAGTAGCTCATGCGCGGTGGGTTGCCAAACTGGACTTGCTCCAATGGGTTTGATTTGGCCTCAATGGGAGTCGCCAAGGGAGAGGATCGGCGGGGTTTGGGCGACTGAGGAACACCGGATTCACGGCCTGTCTCCTGGTCACCCTGATACCGCTTAAACGACGGTCCGCGCGACAGTAATGAAGGCTCATCGGTTTTGACTGAAGGCCTGATCTCTTTCGACATACGACGCTCGCTCTTTGAGATGTCGTCCTCAACGAGACCAGGGATCGGGCCGGTGACCACAGGGTGGTTGAAAAAGCTCTCGAAAGTCATCCTTTCCACGGGGTTCCTCTTTAACAGGGCTCGGATTAAATGCTTCATGTCGGAACTGACGACACTTTCACGGGTAAACTTGATTTGGTCCTCCGCGGCCTCGATCCTCCTAAGAAGTTCCACATGGTTACCAGCCCTGAATGGGGGCTTCCCCGTCACCATCTCGTACAACACCGTACCCACCGACCACAAATCGGCCTTGGCGTCGTAACGTTCGTACCGGAGAATTTCCGGAGCCATGTACAGCGGCGAGCCACACAGAGTCTCGGCGAGGGAGGTTGATGGGAGAACTCGAGCGAACCCAAAATCGGCCAGCTTCAGCATCGGGAGTGATGGCAGTCCTGCGGCCGGCGTGAGGGAATCGTGACTAGCGCTGAGAATTTGTTTAGCCATCTTATTCACCTCCCTCCACTGGGGAGAGGGGAGTAGAAGAAGGTTCTGCGGCTTGACATCTCGGTGGACGAAGTTTCCCTCTCGCAGGAACTTAAGGGCGCTGGCGAGCTGCTTCAGGAAATGGCGGGTAACAACCTCATTTAACCCCGAGTTCGGGATGATCGGGTACTTGCGGGCGATGTCGTGCGTCGCCGGGTTCGTGATCAGCCTCTCTCGCTTTTTGATGAACAGAGAAAGGTCGCCCAACTCGCAGTACTCCATTATGAGGTTGATGTGTGTGGCCGACTCGACACAGTCGTGAAGGGCAACGATATGTGGATGCCGGAGCGTCTTCAGGATCTTGATTTCGCCATAGAGGTTCTCTTTCAGTTTCTTATTAAGACGGGCGAGTTCAACGGACTTGATAGCGACGAGGGCACCGGTGACCTGCAAAGGAACAAGAAATGTTAGCCAAGCAACCATGTCAAGAGGAGCGGCGACAGCACTAACCTTGTGTCGACCAGAGTAAACCTGAGCGAAGCTACCCTTCCCTATCTCTTGGTCAATGATGAACTGGCCGATGGCTTCGTCGCCGGGCTTTGCCCGCCTCGAAGAGGATGTTCGGTCGGCCATAGCTTCCTGTGAGGGTTGGCGAGAACAGGAAGATGGCTGGGTGGAGTCGGAGCCCGAGGGCTTATAGGATACGGAAGACGTCGACTTCGAGCTTGGGCGTCATGTATACCGAACCCTCTTGGTGCACACGGTGGGTTGTGGTGAAAGGGAGGCTGGAAGGAAGGAGGCGCGAGGCAGAAGCGTAGAACAGTCGGGGCAAGATGCAGATGTGCCGGGGTGCCTATGACAGGAAGGCGGCAGGTTTCCGATAGGTCGGGTCGAGATGGAAGTGGAGGGAGAAATGACTGGCCCGGCGATGGCGTCAAGGCTCCCAGGTTGAAGGAGGGAGGCACCGAGTTTCAGTTCGGGGGGCTTTGGGTAGTTGCTTGTGTATTCCAGCTCCGCGGTGCAGAACGTTGAGTCTACAGCTGTTGGTGTTTGATGGCTGAAAACCGGGGCCGCAGCAGAACGAGCAAGAGCTCCTCTCGGTAGCCGGTGATAGATGGCACAAGGCCGTGCAGCTTCTCGTTGGTCCGGGGTAACAACGGACGGGCGGACGGCACGTCAAAAGGCGTCTGAGCTCTGCTGCCGACTGTGCCTGAGTCTATCAAAATGCTCAAACACTGTCAATAGGAGGTAGACACGGCACGCTGACGTCCAAGTTCAACTCAATGACTCAGACTCGATCGGCTACAGGTTGGGCGGTGCTTGCTATGTGGCCTGTTCGGTAAAGTTAAGACGTTGTCGCCGCAAGGTATTTAAAAAGAATAGGATTGTTAAGCCAGCACAACACAGGAGGATGTGAAGAGTAGGTGGAAGGTAGGAAGCAAAAAGTGAAGAAGTCAGGTGGGAGCCGGAAGGGGGAGAGGTGACGATTGCCTTGAGATAGGCTGCTGTGCGCACAGCAGGAAAGCAGGGGACCTGCCTGAGCTCCTACAGTTGGTTGGCGTGGCTGGCTGGGGTGCGCGGGCGTTGAGAGCTCCAATCCGTGGCGAACATGGAGCGATCCACCTGATGCCGGTGGCCAGTGCTTTCACGCTAAATGCTATGCGATAAGGCCTGATACGAATTGTTCTCTACCGCTGAAACAACGACATCTTCCGCCATCCTCACGTCTTTGAGGCAACATGAAAGTGCTGCTTACAGAAAAGAGAATGCGGTAGAACGCCGAACCTTGGGCAATCCGGTTGCTACTCGTCTGGTGGCAAGCCCCCAAGCTCCCCCCCAGACCAGAGCCCTCGGACAGCCTCGACACCCTGATGGCTGATGGCTGACAGCTTCACGGGTGACGGGCGGCTGACCCGCTTCCTGCAACTGGCGCTCCGGTTTCTTCGCCAAACGCCAACGAGAGAAGAGATCCGATCTCGCCCCACCACCCGCATTGGGGGCCACCCACCCAGATGCTTTGATAGTACCTCAAACAAAGACGACTAATAAATTGGGAGCCACGCCCTTCGAGAGGGGAGCGTCGCACACACTCTCAGCAGCACATAGCCGGCCCATGTACCTCAAATCGCTGGATCTGGTACATGCCAGCTCCTCCAACCTCCAACACCCAGCTTGGCCCCTAGGTATTGCCCAGGCGCTCTTGATCGGCACGACCTAGAAGGTCCACGGGAATCAGTCAGGTGGCCGACACACCAACCCTTTGATTTCGGCATTACGAGCTCGCCGCGGCGGGAGCCCCCGCGGTTACGGAAAATCACACCTGGGCTCGGGTTGACCTAGTTTGGCCGCACTTGTGCATGTCACACTCGCAAACCGTAAAACGTAGAACAGCGGTTTCCCCCGTCGCTGAGGCATGCGCAGCTGTCGAGATCAGAGCCTACTAATAACACTGTCCTGGCTGGAATAAGCCGCGCGGCGCAGGCTCCGAGCATTTCCTGGTCCCAGGTTGTCCGGGCAAAGGTGCAGCTGGTGGCGTTGCTTGGTTGAGACCTGTCGCGGCGGTCAGCCGTCACGGGCTGTGACTGATGCGAGGGCCTCCTCAGATTCCGTTATCGCCCCAGCTTGGCACGCCTGGACATCTCTTATCGGCGCAGCCTGGTTCTGCCATCATCATTGGCCTCAACTCTCGATCCAACACCTTTGCCTACTGTGGTATCGCCCTCCCTGATGGCGTCTGTCCAATGGTGGCTTTCTCCGGCTGGCGGTTGTCCTTCGGTTCGACATGCATCGACTGCGTGTACACTCGGCGGGTGCTTCCTGGCAAGCAAGCACTGACAATGCACATTGCTGGTCAATTATCTCCCGCCCTCGGTCACATCAATCTGTCGGCTAAGGCCCATTAACGAGGCGAGCCTCTTGAGGCTTTCGTGATGCACGGCGCGACCACGTTCGACCGCCCCAAGCCTCGTCCATGCAGAGGCAGGTTTTGCCCTGCTTCCAACTCTGTTCTTTGTCGGCACATCAGGTGCGTATTTCCAGCATCATAGGCCCTCATCGGCCGATCAGCGCACAATGCAGAAGGATCCGGATTTCGGTCCCCTGTTTTTCTTGTCTTCCCCTTCAACAACCGAGCAGCAGCCTTGGATTCTGAATCCGGCCGGGCTCAGAGGGGGACACCGAGGCAGCCACCCACTACCTTTGTGACGGCGTGGTAGCCATCAATTGTCCCCGATGCAGCCGTTCATTCGCCGGCCTCGCCCCAAAGGAGGAACCTACAGATCAAAGATGGTGTTCCTGTCCCACTTACACTGGGCTGCGTGCCAAACAGATCGCAAATGCTAATAACACCCACCTTGAGCCGCCCCCTCCGCACCCGCAACCTTCGCACACAGGCGCCCACACACAACACACACCTCGTTAACACGGCAGCGGGGGTGAGGCACCCTCATGTCGCCCGGGCGGTGGGAAAATGCTTAGGCGACTGGTCAATGGCATCGAACTGCCGCAGAGAAGGGTCCCAATTGGCATGGTCCCCGAATCTCCAACCTCCAAGGGGAAAGGCTCACTCCCGCTCACCTGTCCATCGCCCCCTGCACTGTGCTCACGTGTCGTGGGCTCGACCTCACTAGTAGCGGGTCATTAACAATGTGTCATCGTATCATTTGAGAGCGAGCCGGCTCCTTACCTAAGATATGGGGTACCACTCAGTTACGAAGAACTCACGGCCCACGGGTTGTATTCCAGCCTGCGGCACGGGCTGGCAGACGTCGTGGTCGGCTGTTTGTTTCACTAACCCCCTTAAACCTAGACGGGGATAGCCTTCGTTCCGGCATCCGCAGCCGTCATGCAAGACCTTGCTTGTGCGGGCCTTTTCCGGCTGCCACATCCCTTTCTTGCCAGCATCCTCAGTAGTAGTGGACTATCATTATCACCTGCCTGACTGTTATCACTATTGTACGCAGCAGCACAAAACACGCACGCGCACATGTCCTACGCATTTTAGCCCTCAAGACGGAGGAGTTATCCGAGCCGAGGGAATCAAACCTAATATTGGGATGGCCGTCTTTCCTCCGGTAGGACTTTGCGCAGACCAAAACCCCGCTGTCCCACTACCACCACCAGAACCACCTCCGCCCACTCCCAGCCAGATCAAGGCAACCATTGCGCCCCCTAGACTCTCCCTCACAGATTGACCTATCGGTGCAAGGTACTATGAGGAGCCACTAAAATCACCGTCCCTATCAGGGGTTAAAAGCAGCTGCTCGCATCGTCCACTTCATGTTTATTGGCGCGCTGATTCGTATAATCGATGTATACCGTGGTCTGTATGTATGACTGGGTTCGGCAATCAGCCCATCTCACCTGCGGTCCAAGCTCCGAGCTACGAGCTTCACGGCTAGTTCCTTGCACTGCTTCCTGGAGGTACTGATTGCCGGGTGTGGTACTGCATACTGTGCTGCTTTATCGTGATGTGCTTGCTGTGCCTACCTGTCTGTCTGCCTGCTTTCTGTATGGATGGATATAGTCGACTTACATCCGATCGCCCTCGATATGTCGCCTCCGGCTCAGCCAAAGCAGACTAGACTGGAGGTGGGCATCAAGTTTGCTCCCTGCCAGGCTTCATGAATCGCCTCTGGCAAGTCTCTGGGTGTGGGGTCAGGTACGGGGCGGCCATTACTTCCGAGCAACACTCCTGCTCAGTTACTACGCAGCGTGGATCGTGGTATGTGTTGTCAAGCAGGCTTCGACCGCCAACATCCCCACATCTCCGCATCCGCCCCCAGCAAACAACCACTTACATATTCCCGAAACTGCAAAAATGGATGGGGGTGACATCTGATAGCTCAGACGGCCGTGGCTGACTGACTGAAACTTGTACTTCGTTGTCTGGCACACATAATGGATCTGCACTTTGTTTGCTCGCTGTCAATGAGTGTTCGACACATTTCATCTTTAGAGGCACTACCTAACCACATCTTACATGCAGTCCGTACTGGTATGCAGAGGTATGTGTTTTTGATACCCTGTCCAGCTGTTGGCCACCAGTATCCCGGGATTTCACCGGATTCTGGGGCACGGCCGGGTCAGGTCACACCCGATAGGTCGTCAACCTTGTCACTGTCCATCGGCCACGACTGGACGAAGCGGGAGATGGCACGCTTTGCCTGGACGAACCTGAACGGTTTGGGGCTTCTCCCCCCGTCCGGCCAAACCAAGCCAACCATTCGGTTGCACATCCCCAAGTTCCCCTCGACAGCACAGAACTGTCCCACTTTCCCGGGCTAATGTGCCCCGGCCGACTCGACGGTTGGGAGCTCCTTCAATGCCTCCCCAATCGTGGCAACGGCACCCCGGAGCTCCTCTTCTGTGATGACAAGTGGCGGCGCAAATCGGATAATATTGCCGTGTGTGGGTTTTGCCTAGAACAAATCAGTATCACCCCATGGATGGGTAGGAATAGCCCCTCTGGTTGTACTCACCAATAGACCCTTATCCTTCAGAAGGATACAGAGGTCCCAAGCTGTTCGGCCTCCAGCAGCCGACTCATCGATGACAACAGCATTTAACAGGCCCTTTCCGCGGACCATCTGCACAATTGGCGACTGCAAGGCTGCAACACCCTCCCGGAAGATGCGGCCCAGCCGCTCAGCACGCTCGACCAGCTGCTCTTCCTCAACCAGCTCAAGGGCCCGGATCGACACGGCGCACCCAAGGGGGTTTCCACCGTATGTTGACCCGTGTGTACCGGGCTCGACGACAAGCATAACCTCGCGGCTCCCCAAGACTGCGCTAACGGGATACATGCCACCCGAGATAGCCTTGCCCAGCGTCACCATATCTGGCTTGATGCCGGACCACTCCGAGCAAAGCATACGGCCAGTACGGGCGATGCCCGTCTGGATCTCGTCACAAATCAAGAGCACGTTGTGCTTCTTGCACAGTTCCGCAACACGTTGGAGGTAGTCGTCGTCCGGCACCACAACGCCCGCCTCACCCTGGATTGGCTCCACAATGAAGGCAGCTGTATCCTTGCCGTGGGCTTCGAACGCTGCCTCGAGATCGGCCACGTTGTTATACCTAATTGTCTGGCCAGTCGAAGGCACGACCGCGCCGATGTTGGGAACGAATGGACCGTAGTTGTCCCGCGATTCCGGATCGACAGATAGAGAGATAGCCGTCATCTAGCACAGGGGAACAGGGGTTAGACGCTTTGGCGATAAGTTATAGAGTGACTTACCGTCCGGCCATGGAAGTTGTCAGCAGCTGAGAAGACAAGGGCGCGCCCGGCGGCCACACCCTTCACCTTATAGGCCCATTTACGGGCAATCTTGATGGCGGTCTCGACGGCTTCGGCGCCCGTGTTCATCGGCAGAACCATATCGTAGCCGAAGACGCGGCGGACCTTCTCGGCCCAAACGGGGAAGACGTCATTGTGGAATGCTCGCGAGCTCAGGGTCAACCGTGAAGCCTGTTCGGTCAGGGCCTTGATCAGCTCTGGGTGACAGTGGCCTTGGTTGACAGCACTGTAAGCAGAGAGGAAATCGAGGTAGTGCTTGCCCTCAGGATCCCACACGTTGACACCTTGGGCCCGCGAGAACACGACGGGCAGCGGGTGGTAATTGTGGGCAGCATACTCGTTCTCCGCCGCGATGGCGCTCTTGGTTGAGGCTGCGTGGTAGCGAGCTGGCCCGGAGGCCTGGCTGCCGTTGTTGGCCTCGTTGTCGGCGTGTGGCGCCATGGCGTTGGCTGTGACGGAGTTGTCGTCTGGAAAAGCGTAGAAGCTCTCAAGGTTCATGAAACGTCGAAGGGAGTGTCCAATTCGCCCCACTGTGAGCCAATTGTGGTGGAAGAGCAGAGGCACTCGCCCGTCGAAGTCTAGAGTCAAGGACCGGAATGTTCAAGAATATAGCTTGGGTTCAGACAACAAGCAGCAAGGGAGAGACAGAGAGCATCAACAGTTGAGATGTTGGGGAATCTTGGAAGTAACAAGAATGGGAAGGAACAATGAGGGGTACCTCCTAGGTATAGTTAAAAAAACGGTGAGTGGCTCAACCGCCTCTTTCCAGGCCGACAAACGGACGGCAAAGACGAACCCTTGAATACCAAGCTGCTCCGTGGCAAACCGCCGCCGCTATACCCCTAAATGATAAGTGCCCGCGATGCTAGGTATGATATGATGCACTCGGTGAGGGGTCTGACAAGTACAAAATGACGGCAGCAGTCAGCCAACCCGGCACGTGCTACATTGGCCCCCTCCGTCGAGCCGAAGGAAAGCGGCCTTACATTACGAGAGAGAAAACCCGCGTTACAGGTTTTGTGGCGATTGCTCTCTCAGCTGATCGAAACAACCGCTGTTCCGACTTGTCACAGAGGGAGGGTATATCGAACGCTGCTACACGCACTACGTAATCCGTGTGGTCTCCGAGTGTGCGGACGAGGTCGGGATCAATGCCCGAGCCGATAGCGGCAATCTTGCGGTGCAGAAGCCCGCAGGGTCGCCCCGACAAAATCGGCGGTTGGATTCATGCCGGAGCAGGGAGCCAATCGCAGCATCGGTGATTACCTCGCATTGGTAGGGCTACAACCACCCAATAGGCACTAAGCCGGGGCTCAGCGAGACCCACAATGCCACCTGTCAGCTGTTGAGAGGCATTGGCAGCAGCGTTGACAGACACTGAACAGTCAAGACGCATCCATTGAGAGCCGTCAGTAGATCTGCAAATCTGAGCTCCCTGTCCAAGGAGTGGAAGGTGTGCCTAGATCTTTGCAATGGACACCAAGACGGCGTCCCAGAAGAGCCCAGAAGCGGGAACGGCACAAACCAAACAGAAGACACAAGACATAAAACGGCACCCCGAGGTACTCTCTGCCCAGGTCAAGGATATACTCAGCGTGCTGCTGTTTTTCCGCTTCGTCAATGCGCTTTGCGTGCGCACCTTCTTTCAGCCGGACGAGTATTTCCAGGCGCTCGAGCCAGCATGGAGCATTGCCTTTGGCGCCAACAGCGGCGCCTGGCTGACCTGGGTACTGCCCCTTTTCAAATCCTCCGTGGGCTGTTGCTAATCCTGCCATGGCAACAAGGAATGGCAACACCAACTTAGGTCTTCATTGCACCCCTTAATTTTTGGGGCAGTCTACAAGGCTGCCTACAGCCTCATGACCTGGCTGGAGTTCTTTGCTCCGTTTAAAGCCTTCATTCTTGTGGCTCTGCCAGGATTGGTGCAGTCCGTGTTCGCTGCCCTCGGTGATTTCTACACCTGGAGACTTGCCAGCGAGATATATGGCATTGATAGCAATGTTCCATGGACTGCCGTAAGTGGAAATCTTATCATGGCTGGCAATGCGAGCTGGAAGCTGACTTGTAACCACGTTGGACAGCTTTGGATGACGGTCCTGAACCCCTGGCAGTGGTACTGCTCTACCAGAACCTTTTCCAACTCGCTGGAGGCCACATTAACCATAGCTGCTCTTTACTATTGGCCATGGGAGCTGCTTAAGGACGCAAAGGCAGACAAGCAAGAGCCCCTGCGGTCGGGTAGCAGCTTGAACAGGTAAGCAATCTGAGTTTGTGAAAGAAAAGGCGTGCTTGAACTAAGTGGTCTTATAGCCTTCGAGTATCGCTTTTCTTGGCAGCCATTGCAGTTCTTCTGAGACCAACAAACATCCTGATCTGGCTCGGCGTATTGACGTTTTCCCTCCTGCGGTTTACCCTGGACGGGGCGTCTCCTATCCAGCCTGCGGTCCTTCGTACGTTTGGGAGGGAAGTCATCGTCTGCGGCTTGGTAGCGTTGGCCATTTCAGTCATATCCGACTGCCTGTTCTTTGGGTTCTGGGCTTTTCCGCCGTATAAGTGGCTCTACTTCAACATCTCCCAGTCCCTTGCCGTATTCTATGGCGAAATGCCATGGCATTACTACCTTGTGCAGGGGATCCCTCTTCTCACCACCACGTTTCTCCCCTTCGCCCTCATCGGGCTGTACAAGACCAGCCTATCTTTCTCTCACTACTCCCCTTCCAAGACTGGATTCACCATTCTCCAGTCTAACATTCTCCGCACGCTCTCATCCACCCTTATTGGAATGATCACAGCCCTCTCGGTCATCTCCCACAAGGAGGTTCGCTTCATCTACCCTCTCCTCCCTGTCCTTCACATCATCGCCGCACCCTATACGCTCACATTTTTCACCACCCCTTCCAAGCCCGACGCACCGTCAAAGTCGGTCACTCTCCGGCACAAACTCTTCCTTGCCAACCTGCTCTCCGTCAACCTCCTACTCGGCGGGTATCTCTCACTCTTTCACCAACCAGCGACACTCTCCGTCCTCAACTTCCTTCGCTCCGACTTCGAGCGGTTGCATCCGGACTCGCTTGACTTCGATGCCAACGGTGACGGACAAGAGCTCTTCGCCCTTTTTCTTACACCCTGCCACTCCACGCCATGGCGATCTCATCTCGTGTACCCCGCCCTACACGCGCGCGCTTTGACGTGCGAGCCGCCACTTAATACGGCCCCGGGTAGCGTCGAGAGGGAGACATACTTGGATGAGGCGGATAGGTTTTATAAGCAAAATAGCCAGGGAAGCTACGGGGTGGAGTTCCTTGGTGAAGAGATGTGGCCCATGGGCGCTGAAGGAAAGAGGACAGGGGAGGTGCCGAGGTATATTGTTGGCTTTGAGGGGATCGAAAATCTTTTGACCGAGTTCTTCGATGGAGATGGAAAAGATATGGGTGTTACCTTACAAAAAGTGTGGGAGGGGTGGAATGGAGCATTCAATGAGGATTGGAGGAGGAGTGGAAAGCTTGTGGTTTGGGATACAGGCAAGATAAAGGCTTGAGGAGCAATTCTCGGACAATAAGCCATGGCATATTGTACAGCTACGGCGAAGTGACAGCACGGTTGGGCAAGCAACAACATACTGAAAAGACACGGCACCCATATCATAATTCGGTGGGTTTTGAATGCAGGTATTTGTTCCTGAGCTACCATTATCTCGTACTGCTTAACACTGACACATGTCTAGAAATGGCAATACCTGCCATTAGAGCATGTACCGGAACTTGGGGTTTAAATCCTAGTGATATCATCAGTAACAGCTCGGAACGAGGAGAAAGGGGTACTGAAACTCACCCCAAGCTCTGTCTTCTCATCCTCGGTTAGCTTCACATGCTCCGTCATCTTGTCCCGCTTCCTGTTCTCCCACGCCAAGGCAGCCGCATATGAGCTCGCCGACAAGACACCCAGGCACAGGAACGAGATGCAAATGATATACCCCTTCTTGAACAAGGGCGCGTCATCCTTGAGGAACGAGTACGTCGCGATGACACCGCCTATGTTCCCAAAGCCAATCTGCCATCCGATTCCGATGGACCGGCGATGATGGCCAAGCAGATTCATATTGAACCAACACACTGCGATGGGCATGGCGGCGTAAAGGCCGCCTGCGACCAGGAACAGCGCGCCGTACTGCGTGTTGACGCTATTATCGATGTTGAACAGTATTCCCAGCCCGGCCAGCGAGATACACATACCGCTGACGGCGAAGAGAAAGCGGTGTCGGATGCGGTCCGATACGATAGCCACCAACATCGCGAACCCAAAAGCTGCTGCGTACGGAGGGACTGAGCGGAGTTGTGTCTCGATCGGGGTGTACTTATACGTCAGGAGGATGGTCGGACTGAAGAATGCGTAGCCGTACGCGGGCACGATAAGCGAAAAGTAGCCCAACCCGCCGAGCCACACTTTGTAGTCGCTCATGACCTTCTTGACGTCCGCGAAGGTGATCTTGCGCTCGGCGGCGCTATTACCCTGATCGTCTCGCAGCCGAGCCTTAACATACTCGCGCTCCTCCTCGGTAAGCCATTTCTACAACCACCATTGTCAGCAATCCCTCCTGTTGTCTCCAATTTCATTCAGGGGGGAGGAGGGGAGGAAACAGAGCAGAAACATACCGCCTCCTCCGGGAAACTCGGAAACAAAAACACAAACCCCACGGCTACAACACAAGTCAATACCCCTTCAAGTATAAAAATCCACCTCCACCCATGATACCCCCTCATCCCATCCATCTTGCCAATCGCACTCGCCAACAACCCCCCGAACGCCCCCGCCAGCGCCGTGCTTGCAAAAAACAAAGTAAACCTCTTCTGAGCCTCCTCCCGTCGATACCACATCCCAATCAGATAAAAACACCCCGGCACCATCCCACATTCAAACAACCCCAGGAAGAACCGCGCCGCCAGCAGCCCCCCATAGCTGCTCACAAAGCCCTGCAGACAGGTCACCAGCCCGAAACCGAAGGTGCATCCCGCCAGGTACCAGCGGGGCGAGAGGCGCTTGAGGAGGATGTTGGAGGGGATTTCGAAGATGGTGTAGGGGATGAAGAAGATTGTGAGGGCGGTGTTGAACTGGACGCCCGTGAGGGAGAGGTCCGACTCGAGGGAGAAGGCGCGCGCGTTGGCGATGTTGACGCGGTCGAGGAAGGCGAGGAGGTAGAGGGTGCAGACCAGAGGGAGGATGTGTAGATCGATGCGGAGAAGGAGGCGGAGGGGGGTGGTTGTGGATGGGCAGGTGAGGGGGGAGGGGTGGAGGGATTCGGTGTCGGATGAGGAGGAGGGTTTGGAAGGGGACGAGGGGGGTTTCTCGCGGGTGGCTTTGGTGGATGGGAGGTTAGTGAGGGCTGGCTTGGGGGAGCTGGTTGGCTACCTGGGTAGGTACCTAGGTATGTCATGAGGGCGCTTACAGAACTCGGCCGTTTCTTTTAGCATGGTATGTGGTTTGCCCAAGATAGGGACCTAGGGGTAGGTAGGTATGCCGTGAAGCTGGTGATGTCTGAGGGCGGAGGACAAGCAGGGCACGGAGAAGGGACAGAGGCGCTGCGTATAGACTTACGGCAAGGGCCATTTCGCGTGTCTTAAATAGACGGGGGACGAACCGGGGTTATACCACGCGGGGGGTGGGAAGGGTGAGGCCAGATGCGGTTCTACGAGGGGATAGATATCCGATGCTTGATCCGCGGTAGGTATTCTGATACGGCGGTTGGGGTGTGAGTAGGTAAGACCCGTCTTAGTCTTACCTCGAGCATTTGCAGACCCATTGCTACCGTAGGAGGAGCCTATTTTGGTAGAACTCCCCAGATCACCCGCCGCGATATGCTGGTGATGCTGCGCTCGTAGTAACATTGCTTTTGGGCCCTAAATATTTGGGGGCGGTTGCTGACTACCTTTGCATATACATGCGTAGCTTTGGCAGAATAGATGGCACTGCTTGATTAAATGGCGTCAAGCGTGTCTTGCAGGGAAATCCATGGCCATCTTGGCATATCTTCAACGACGCAACGGTTGAGAGAAGTTACCATGTTGGGCCTGTAAGCTGGAAGCCAAGCTCCAGGATACGAGCCATGACAAAGATGATCGGTAAGACATGCAGCGGTAGCAGAGAGTTTCGTTGCGTGGTGCGGTAGCACTGGGTATAATGTCAAGGTGAATGTGGCCAATCGCAGCCACAGAAAGCCCGTCTGCGGGCTGACTTATACATTCCTTCCCGTCCCGGATGTCAGCCCCCCCCGGACGACTTGCCTTACGCACCTCGGACATCCCAGCACTTGTCCATGCGGGACGCATCGCAAGGTGCTCAAATCACAATTACTTCCTCACTGTTCTGCAATCCAAACCAAACATAAAGCAAACCCCCGTAGTAAAACCCGACATCTATACCGCCCAAAAGAGAGGCAAACCCCGAACCTGCACACGGCGTCAAGCCAAGCTTTCGCCCATCTCGTCACCAAATCAACAACTCCAGCTTTACGAGGCAGCTTTCCATCTGTACCTACACAAGAACAATATATCTACCTACCAAGATGCTCACACAGACAGCTCCAACCCCTTATTGAATCGCAGCAACTATCAAGGTTTGCAGTACCCCTAGGTACCCATGATCTGCAACTGCAACTATAACCGTAAATAACCCAGCAAGCCCGACTCTAAACTGTATCTTCACACACCTGGGTAAACAACCGAGATCAATAATCTCGGTGGAAACTGGCGGCCGCCCAAGCACAAAGACATCATCTTTTTCGATGCCTAACCCAGTTTGTTGCAGGGGAAAACTAGACAGACGTAGATATAATCACATGTTCACCTCAACCTTCGGGCCCCATCCCCAGCGCTGATATCATCTCACCTTGCGCCTTCAGCCCTCCAATCACACCTTATGAAAGGTAGGTAAGGTATCTATCCACTCTACCCATCGGAAATGCACCGTGCCGGAGTGGAAACTTCCGGCTTGACTCCCAACTCTGACGCGTGGATAGCGGACACCCAAATAAGCCCGACACCAAGACCGCATTGACGCCATACACGGATGAGATGCATTCATGTTCAGTTGTGCCCTAAGTCTACTACATGACATGTAAATACTGCCATACCGGCCCTGTCTACATCTCCATTCGTCCGTCCGGCCTCACATCATATACAGTGCTCAGACACTGGACGTCATCGCACAAACCGTTCATCCTAAGCCCATCTGTATGTCTCTGCTTTGCCCACTTGTCACATATACTCCCCTGTCCCCTTTTTTTTTATGGCACCCCTCTCTTCTGTTTCCCTTCGCCCCCTTTTTACAGCTCGTAAACTCTCCATTGCTTTTTATCTTAGATACCTACCAAATACTTCCAAAAAGAGGACACACGAGATGCGTGCCGCCCACTTCTTCTTTCAATCCTCAGAGAGCTGATTTGATCCATTTGCTCTGCTCGCTACTAACCCAACAGAGGCAGCAAATCCCCACTCCCCATCATCCAGGACAAAAGAAAATGAAGGGCAAGCAACCAAAGAAGAAGAAAAATCCAGCTCAATCACGCAATCCATGGGTATCCGCAGCCAGCCAGTCCACATCCTTCGCCCGCCAGAGAATGCTCGCCCTGCTTTTTCTCCTCAGAGTCTCTCAGACTCCCTCCTCTAACCCAAATCCCAGACTGAAAAAAAAATCAATATGTAGGATGTCTCATGTCCAACCGTGTAAGTGGACTGAACCAAAGACGTCCAATAAGCCAAGACTTGGGACATTAATAATCAAGAACACGAAGCCGTTTGTCCTTCGAGAAGCCTTCTCCTCATCAACTGTATATTACTGCGTATTATTGCGGCGCTCCCGGCTCCTGAGGCGGCGTCTGTGAAGGCTGCGGCATTTGCGAGGGTTGTGGCATTGCTGGTTGTTTTTCTTCCTGTTGTTGTGCTCGTTTGAGATCGATACTCTTTCCTCTTCCGTGCAGAAAGCTGGCGCCCATCGACGAGGTGCGGTCTCCTGGCGGTGACTTATTCCGCCTTTGCTCCACCGTTTCGCGGTACTTGTGCTTGATCCAGCTGGTAAGGCCCGGGCCCTTCGTGTCGTCCCGGCTCTCCTTGCTTGGTGCTTCGGGTCCATCATTGCTAGCCACATAAGAATCCGAGGTCTCGCCCGTCATGCTATGTCGTAGCTTACCCCCGCTTCCTACCGTGCTGGAGCTGGCTTCTGCGTGGGCGTTGGATCCGTACATTGGCCGTGGCGGGCTTAGAGGCGGATGGGAGCTCGGCGGCGCTTCCTCCTTCCTCCTCGAGAGCCGCCATCGCTTCTTCCTCTCCTTTTCCTTCTCCTTGTCGGTGTGCGTATCGGGGTTTCCGGTATCAACCCCGGTGGGTTGGAGCTCCTCTACTTGGTCTAGGTCGGACCCTTCGTTGAATGAGCTGTGTAGCGAGGTCGGTGGAGATTTCTTCGCTCTCAGTGTAGCCTCCGCGCTCTGAGGGTGGAGATTGTTGTTGCTAGGAGGCTGCGGCTGTGCCCGTGGTGTCGGCTCTGACGGCGTCTCTAAAGGTTGTGCAGCCGGACCGTCTACGTTGGGTGGTGGCTGTATCGCATCTATGGGGTTAGTGACCTCAACATTCGGTGACACTGCTGTCGAGTGTGGCAATGACGCTGTAGAGCTGTGGGCACTGGGATTGCCGCTGTGCACCTTTCTTTTCCTCAGCTTGTTGGGTTGGCGACCGTCGTTTTCCCCGGTTAAGTTTCTCTGGAACAGGATCGGTAACCTCCGTTCCTTAGAAGGGGTCGATGGCTCTGGATGATGGGGATCTAGAAGTCGTTCCTGGCTCCGGGCGGCCGCTGCAGCGTGTACGGGGATGTTAGGGTTTGCCGTTGGTGCTGCTCGGATCGGCTCTTCAGGAGGGGTAGCCACCTCAACAACCCTTGGCGTGGATGATTCCATTACCGTGGCGTTCACGGGAGTCAGGGGGCCGACAGGACTGTCGCGAGAGCCGAACCTCCCCGATTGCAATGCTGGCGATTTCTTCGACGGCATTGTGTTGCTTCGCGCCAGGCCCCCTGATGGAGTCGATGGTACAGCTGGGCTGGCTGGACTAGGGGCACCGTTCGAGTGAAGCGATCGACGGGAGGATGTTGACTTATTCCGCCGAATTTGGCCGTCCTTTGCAACACTCTCAGCCGCTGCACTAGCATTTGACGACGACCGCGTGACCCCCGATTTCCGGTTGGGCCCCGGGGTCGTGGGTGTTTTAACAATGGGAGTCCCACCCTTTTGTACTTCCTGCACCGTCTTCTCGTCGGCCGCGGTGCCCTGCATTCCAATGAGAAAATGATCCTGATTTTCAATCAGAAAAATAATGACGCTCTGGTTCAGGCGGTACTCCTCCGGAGCCATGGCGTGACTCGGATGGGACAGCATGCCGGGCTGGAAGATAGCTGCGAGGTTGTGCGAGTTCATTCGATTTTGGTCCGACTTTGCGGCAAATACCGCAAGCAGATCAAGGATGTAAAGGAGAAGTTGGCGATTCAGGGGGGGAAGCTCGGTGATGAGCTGCTGGTACTTTGCGATCGCGTCGTCCATATCGAAGTTCTCAACAAACTGTGGTCCCTCTCCATCGGCACTGGCCTGCTTGGTAGCCCCTCTCAACGGTTCACGAAACTGCTCGTACAGATCCAGGGGCACGACTGGCTCAGGGAGGTCGTTGAGGTAGCGCCGGAGCACGTTGGCGGCATCGTGAACAGTATAACCATCCCACACTAGTCCCTTTCCATACCTATCTGGTGAGTCAAAGATTGTCTTTAGCTCTTTAATACGCTTCTCAGATCCACTGAGACGGAAGATGCCCTCGATTTCGGTGGCTGGTAGCTGAGCATTAGCTGTCGTTGACGAAACAATAGGGGTCAGGTGGGGGGGTAGCGTGTGCGCAGAACGAACCCTTTTCCTTCAGAAAGACGCCGCACTTGGCTACTACGATGGGCACGTATCCGTAAATGTAGCTCTTCCCGTTCTCGTCAATCAAAGAGATGGCGACGTTGGCGTACGTGATGCTCTGGCGCAGGGGGACACCAAATATGCCCTGTGGACGGGAGTCTGCCATCATTAGTTTGGTTCCAGCGGGGCCACACTGCTTAGGAAAAGATCCCCGGGTGCATCTCCTCAGGCGCCAAGTAAGGATGCGAGCGAGAGTATCCAACTTGGGCCCTTCAGGCCGACTCGTAGTGATTGCTTGACCCGAGCCCGCACTTGCTTGATGAGCTCGGTGACGTTCCTCCTCGCCAAGTATGTCCTGAAGGAGCGATACGGTTGGCGGGAGCTCTGCGAGACGGCCCTCCAAGTCCTCAGCGAACAGGGAGGCCGTCCGGTAGGGTTTAGATCTAGTAGATGGGAATGTACCATTGGCCTCCTGGCTCTTTGGGGCAAGCTTGAACCCCTTCCACCACGATTTCAGATCCCGCTTGCTGTTACCGGGCGACACAGCGGCTTGCAGCTGCGGGGGGATCTGTGAGGGCTGGGAATAGGTCGCACTCTCTCGTTGCTGTTGCTGCTGCTGCTGCGAAGCGGGCGGCGGAGGGTGCGGTGCGGCGGACGTCATGGCTGCGACGACGGCGCGGCGGGCGCCTGATTCAGGCCAGGGCGGCAGCGGCGCTGGCGAGGGGCTGGGCGCAGGCGAGGCAGTCGGACAGCCGGCCGGTGAGGTGTGCAAAATGGCGTCTAAATTCGGTCGTTCGGTCGGGCTGCGGAGAGGAAACGACAGAAAGCGGGCGGATGGCGGGCGGTCGACGGAGGTGTGCTGCGCGTGTGCGTGGGGTTGCCCAGGAGAGAAGAGGTCAGGGCTGCGCAGCTCGGATGCAGCTGTCAGAGGGACTTTATTCTGCGACGCGATGCTGCCCTGATTGATTGGACCCCCCAGCAGGAGGTGGTGCCCCGAGTGCCAGCGTCCCAGTGCCCCAGTGCAGCGAGAGATACCCTCGTCGATCCGGATCCGAAACGGTGAGCCGGGAGCGGTAGCTATGCAGGAGCGACCAGCCGACCCAGAAAACGAGATAGAAAAGTGTAGGTTGGGATGCCCTTCGGTTCTGCTGTCCGCGTTCTTGTTTCCTAGTTTTCGGGGGGGAGGTTTGAAAGACGATCAATCGATCAATGGACGGGACCCAGTGTGCGACAAAGACAGACCCGGGACGGCACCTGGCTTTTCAAGACAGGACTGGGCTCGAGAGCGGGCGAGAACAACAAGGGGTCGAGGTGCAGTGCTGCCCCCAGGCGCGTCACCGTGCGCCTGTTTTGTTAGCACACTGTCCCTGGCGTCAAGCCGACGCCTCCCAGGTTCAACGGCAACCTGTACGAAGCATCCTGCATCGATATGTGTTGTATTATATGTACTACACGCGTCTGGGTCTTTCTTTGCCTTTACCGAGCCCCCAGTCAGATGGCGTTTTGCCCGCGCAAGGAACGCCTCGATCAAGCTATCGACAACAATTCCCGCTCACGATAATGGCCTCCTATTTCTTGCGCGCCTCTCTCCCATGTGGCCTTGAAGGATCAAACCCCTCTGCACTCGACTGCGCAAGCGTAATGCAGAGAAGGAGAAAGGTACAGGCACGGCCGGTGAGGACTGGCTTGACCCCTCTATGCCGATTTGATGTTGGATGCTGACGGAGGAGCCAAGTACATTATTCTGGTCTGTATGTGCAATACTATTTACTGTAAGACAGTATAGAAACCCTTCATCGACCCTGAGATCTCGTTTTAGGCGAACCGGGATCAGCCCTGCATCAAGGCAATTTCTAGCTTTCGCACTAAATGATCTTGTCGTGAGACCTCGGAGCCTCAGTTTTCAACTTTAGACTCCAACCGGACGTCTGCCGAACCCTTCTTCCGCTCTCTCGCCTCTCCCTCGAGCTGAGTAGAAAGAGTGGTGATCGTCTCCCACGATGCAGATCAAGGGAGTCCCTTGGCGTTCCTGGCGGCAGGGTGAATTCGTGTTAACAACAGGGAGTCGCGATTAAGACGCGGGTCCAAGCTTACACGGCTCCAGTCACCAGAGCCCGGGTAATTCTGGTAATGTTCCGGTCTCTTGTTGAAGGCGGAAGAGAAGCAATTCTATGAACGAAGGCTCAGGCCAAAAGAAAGGGTCTCCGTAATCAGTGCGAAAATGCCATTTTTGGAATCTTCACACAGTCCTGCTCTGAAACGGCAAGGTCTGGGCTTATCACATTACAGGCCCAATTGAAATGTAAGAAGGCCTTTTCAGTATTCATATAGGTCTTTTCAGAATGGGGGATGGCCTGTCGTAACGAAAGCCAGAGGTGGTCTTTACAGTAAGAAGGTATTTTCGCACTGGCTAAGGGACCCTTTCTTTTGGCCTGAGCCTTCGTACGGTGTTTGCTGTTACCCTGCCACGGTCGCTGTGCCCGTCCCCGCCGCTGTTCGTCATCGGCATCGGCCTCGTCCCACTCCACAAGGGCATACGGCTTTCTCTCCGCGGCATCGCGATGCCAACAGTAGCCATTGCGCTGTCGGGTGGAAACCCTCCAAAGCGATGCCTAGAATGCGGGCAGCTGGCATCAGAGCAGGAAAAAGAAAACGACGCCTCCAGGACAGCCCTGACACCGAGGCATCATGGCAGACGCAAGCTCGTTCGAGTGGCTGTAATAATGACGTATGTAGGGAAGCTATCCTATCCGGACGCTCAGCCATTCAGCTGTCGGCTAGCCAGCCAACACCCTGCATCCACTCCGCTGGTGACAGATTCCAGTCGGTTTAAGCTTTTGCCCTGGATCATCTCTCTGTTTTCCTTGTGTTTGGGGTTACGGGAGAACAGCACTGGGGACAGCATGGCGGTCTGTTCCGCCTGCCGACGCAGATCCTTCCCCAAAAATAGCCACGCAAGGTCATGAAGCACCAAAGCGTCGATACGGGCAGTCGTCATTCTTTCGCCGCCCCGCCGCTTCCTAATCATTGAAGCCGCGTGTGGCTATTCATCCCGCGATGTGGTGGTGTGGTATGGCAATAGTGGTTAGGCAGTCAAATTCCAGCGGGCCAACGAGCAGTATCTCGAACAGTATGCGGTGAATCTTTACTGGTGGGATCTTCATGATCAGCAAACCCGGGAACCCCAGTTTCCATTTGGCTTTGAGACTCGCCCCCCTTGGTAGTTAGTAACGGATCTGGATGGAACATGCGACACTCTCCAAGGAAACAACCAGGACCCGCACAACGCGGCCATACCGCTTTCCCCAGCTTTGGTACTTGTCAAAGCCGTCTGATTCGCAGGTTTTAGATGCGAGGGTGTGAGACAGAGCTCATGTGGTCAACAGAGCAGAGGATGCAAAGCTAAGTGCGGCATGGTTGTTCCATATTTACCCCTCATCCTCGAATGGAGGGTTGCTATGCGCCACCAACACACAAGACATTTCGCACGATCGGCTGTGTTGCGTTGCACAAGAGCTTCCGCGATGGTGGTTTTCGAGACTTGCCAACCCATGCAACAGGACACATACCGTTCTCACCAGCAGGGTGACACGTCCGAGGCACATGTCAAGACTATTCCGGATAAGACATGGCTGGCAGAGCCAAAAGTCGGATGCCTGTTTCATGTTCAGCCTCATCTGCGGGAGCGACATCAGACGTCTTAATCTGCAGTCGGATACGAGATCTCGCCGGATGCCATAGGCCGAGGGATTCGTGTTCAGCAGCAGTAGTTCGTAGGTTTGGTTGACCGCCTCGCCGCCCCAATGCGCCCGTTGGCACATTACCACATTGGTGGCTTCCTCTGGTTGTGGAGCTGAATCAGCTGCTCGGCCAAGACGGCCCTTACGCAAGCTGAATCCGAACTTAGTGTCGAGGAGGAGTGATGAAAGGCAATATGTTACGTGAAGTTGGTCACGGGGACAGGCAGCTGTGCCATCGCATGCAGCTCTGGGGCATTCGCTCCGGTAAAAGCCGCTCGGTCGGGAAAATATGATCAGTCGAATGCTTGCCAAAGGTCCGAGTCAGTGGAGGAGTGTGAGTAACTCCGGCTTCACCAGTTTCGCCTGCCTAGTAGAAGATGCGGCCGGCCTGGAAGGCCGAGGATGACGATACTCGGAGCTGCGGGGGAAATGGCCGCTGGCAGGTCCAGCAGTTTGGTGAGCGAGCTGCCAAGCAGATGGCCTGCCCAGACACTGATGTCATCTCTGCACTTCGGTTCAGCTTCGGGACAGGGCACGGACCATTCCAGCTCGGCGCCCCAGCCGTGTCTTTGTGGTCAATTTTTTTTTATCGGCGCGCAAGGTCAAGTTGACGACAGAATCTTGAGGCCATCGCCAGAACCTCCGATCCACGCCCCTTTCTCTCAGCCTACATCAATCCCTCAAGATCCCTACACAGTTGAAACCATGGACGCGTAAGTTACTACAACAACCGACTACGCAATGGCACGCTAGACCAACTCCTCCAACTAAAGCTGACCCATCATCCCCTTCAAACAGACTTACAAACTCCGAGCAAAGAGAGCTTGAGCAGCGCCTCCAGAAGCGCCAGGTGAAGGAGTTCATGAGCGTACGTCGTCTCCCCCAAGCCTCCCCCGTCTTCCCCTAAATCCCCTAAATCCCTGCCGCTGACACACCCCAACAGCTCTTCGGCAACCTCGTCGACAACTGCTTCAACGCGTGCGTCGATGACTTCACCTCCAAGGCCCTCTCGGGTCGCGAGGGCGGCTGCATCCAGCGCTGCGTCGCCAAGTCGATGACGACGCAGACGCGCCTCAGCGAGCGCTTCGCCGAGCTCAACCAGGCAATGACTGCCGAGATGCAGAATAAACAGTATTAGATTATCTTCGGGAACACTATCAAAACTGCCACCACCATGACGAAATTTGATACCCTACCAACGAAAAAATAATCCTCGACTTCGGTGAGCCTCACCTGCATCCTCGTCTCGAAAAAGAGCTCGCTCTGCGTCACTCCACTCTCACCGACCTGTATATTATCACACGTCCAATCCCAGTACGACACGAAGCCCAACCGAGGGAGAAAGACGACTTGGGGAATGGCCTTTCTTGGGGCTCGTAAGTCAAGGATTGAAGATTTTGGGATGGAGCTATTTCTTTTAATTGTGATTGCATCCAAGAAAATCTGGACAAATTGGGATAGGCACATCTTCGCGTGGGCGTATAACTGTGTGTTTGTTGTGTAACGATATTTAGAGGGACTAAAGACTCACTCTCAAAGGGGAGAGGGGCGGTAATTTCGAGTACGAGCTGTCTTTGTTCATGATCATTCGGCGCGGCGGGTATTGTACTACTGGGAACGAAATAGACTTCGATAAGGAACAAACTTTGTTGATGTACGAGTGTATCACTTAAACTACGAACAAGCCGAGTCGCAATAACGCATGAAGGAGAACACATCATTGTAGGTCCGAAGCCGGCATCAATTATACCTTGGGCACGCTAAACCTCGGTGGATGGCAGGACTCTAAAGACACACATCCAACGAGGTAGTCAAACTAACTCCACATAGTCCCAGCTCATTTTCAATACCCTTATCACATCAGAGAACAAACCCCTTGATCTACACAACCAGCCCATATCTCCCCCACCCTAGTATGCGAATGGGACCTACTCTAAATCCTCGCTCAACACATCACGAACCGCCTCCAGCTGCATCACCACCTTCTCCTCCAACAGGTTCTCGCAGCCGCTCCCGTCACTAGCCTTGATAGCGCGCCAGTCTGACTCTCTCGGGCCGAGCGGTAGCAGCCGCTCCCGCAGCACCTTGCGGCTGGCCAGCCAGAACTCGACGTTTTCCAGCACAGCAGCGGTATCCCACTGCACCTCGGGGATGTCGCGCTGGTTATTCATGCGCAGCACCGCCAGCACCCTCGTGAGTAGCGCAAGTGAGTTGATCTCGGCGACAGCGATGAGGGTGACAGTCTGCGCCTCTCTTGAAACAGTACGGCTGATACCCGGAGCTTCGAAGCGCTCGGCGCTCGCACGTAATAGGTTGGGGAATTGGTTAAGAACGTAGGCGACCTCGGGCGCGATAGTAGCGCCCAGGGAGCGCAGGATGTTGAGCAGGAGAGGCAAGACGCCCTTCGCCCAGATTCCGTAGCAGCGAGCGGCGCCGGTGTTATCGGCAAAGGGAGAGACATTGTCGCGGCGCATGAAGTCAGTCAGGTTGGCTGTGGTGATGTGACTCAGGAGGCCATCGATAGCCAGCTGTTCAGCGATGGTGGGCAGCGTAGAAAGCTCAAGCAGAAACAGGAGAGCCAGCTCGCCGTAAATCGGATCGCCTCTATCTGCTAGTTTGTCCGCCCAAGAAAACAAGGACGTGGCTGATTGCAGAACCTCAAATGAGACCATAATATTGAGGATTTGGACTTGGCATTGTTCAATGCCAGGCACACTGAGGCAAGCCTGGAGCACGGCTGTGACGAGCGCAAGGTCCTCGGGAGTCGTCGCGGAGTCTGGCTCGTGAACTAGTGTCACGAGCGTCCTGAACGACCGGGCAACGACACGGTCAAGGATTGTCAGCACTTGCTGGGTCACAGCAACGGAGCTGTCCCCAGGAGCTCGAGGTGCTTCAGAATTAGCCGAGTACCTAGACCCTTTCAAGACCACAAAGAGAATCTTCAGGAGTGTTCGGAGATAGGATATCTGCTCCTTGGAAAAGGGGTCTTCGACCGAGTAAATGGCGGCCGCTATCTTTGAAAGCGGCGGGCTTATGTCTCTTGGCAGCTGCGAGCACTCGGCGAGACGCTGGAGAAGCGTCAGAGCCAGGTTCGCCCGTGAGTGCAAAAGTCGGACGAAAATGCCTTCGGGTGGTTGTGGTCTCTGGTTGGACTCGAGACAATGCTCTGCAACTTGAAGCATCTGTTTTGCTACTGTCGCGTTTCTCGGTAAGAGGCAGACACTGAGTTCCAACAGCAGGTATTCCCACGCATGAAACAGCGCCTATTCAATGTTAGCATCAAGGGTCAAAAACCGGTGTTATACAAAAGCTTACAACTTCGGCTTCAACGAGGGACAGGTTCAGATTTGCTGTTTCCATCTCATGACGAAACCCATTTTTCTTGGGACCGACCCAGGCGCTGTCGTAGTTGAGCACTGCTTCTGCGAAATCCAAAGCGTAGAAATACTGGGTACCAAGGTCTCGAGGTATCAACACCGTTCTCTTGAAGTCATCCGCGGAGCATCCGGGGTATCGTTTGCTAAAGTTCTTCGAGAAGTTGGCGTGCAGCGAAGCGTTGTACTCAGATACCTGAACTCCGTTACGGAGGAAGTAATCCAAGTCATTTACAACTTCGTTTGCAAATTTCTCCTGCTGGCCCATCTGGCGGAGATGGTAAAGCTGCATTGCGAATGTTTCCGCAATATATGCCGCTATCCTTGCCTGGTATCCAGCTTCTTTGGCATCGTTCTTTGACACAACTGACGGCGCTTTCAGGGCATGTGCATAGGACCGAAGATCGGCTAGAAAGGGTGCCTCTTTCTGCAATGCAAAAACTGTCCATGGCCAATAGTTTTGTACGGAGGTGAAGAAATCCAGAACCGCCATGATTTCTTCGCTGGGTGTAGTGCTAATAGCGCGCAGCTTCGCTAGCGCTGTTGCAAGTACAGAATCTGGTGAAAGTTTGGTGGACTTGCTGTCGCCTTTCAGTGCCTCTCGGGGAGTCTTGCCCGTCAGGAGGCAGTTTGCCATCCACTGCTGACGATTGCGCATGATCGTTGAGAAAAACTTCCACATGCTTATCACTTCAGGAACATGATCGAAAGGCTTATCAAGCTGTGAAACGATCTGGATAAAAGAACGAGATATCTGAGGTCCAAGATATCCCAAGAGGGAAGGTGGTTCACCATTGCCCTTGCCTGCGCTCTCCACCAAGGCGCTCAGGAGGGTTATTGAGGGTACCTTGAACGCTCGTCTGACAGCTGGTAGGCGAGCAACCAAAGATGCCGATTTGAAGAGCTGGGTCTGAATGACGGCTGACGGCTGGTCCAAATAGTTCGAAACCCGTAACAAAGCCGTCGAGAAATCCAAAACGGCTAAAAGCCGTGCCGATACTATGAAGGAGCGTCGGGGGTAGAGAGTCGAATCGGGTATCTGGAAAGCAACAAGCAAGGTGGCTAGAAGTGGTTGAAATCGCAAAGAGCTTGACGAGGTTGAGACAAAGCTCTCGACAATATACCGAGCCGCAGGCCCAAGGCAGCCCATCAAGGTGTTTTCCGAATCTGCTGACCCGATGCTGAATTTGTATGATAGAAGCTTGTGTTGGATCCCGACAACATCGACTACCAGGACGCTACGGTCGACTTCGGTAGGAAATCTCCAAGTAACCGAATTCTCGAAGACGTCAACAGCTGTCTGGGCGACAGAGAGGGATACGCGAGAGAGCAGCTTATCCGATGTCCCAAGCCAAGGGCTTTCCTCCCCCTTTGAACGGCTGATCGAACTTATCGCAGTCCTCCGTTGGACAGCGCTGGTCATGGCGCTGTCGATCAAGCTGGAGAAAAATTTGATCGCGGTTGAGAGAAACTCGAACCGTTCAGCAAATACATCAAGGCTGCCAGTCAGCCGTGACAATCTACCAGCTCGGGCGTCGCCGTTGATCAGTCCGCATCTGGTCATGTATGCCCAAATGCGACCAGGGGCAACCTGGAGTGTAGCATGAAGGAATTGTAAACAAGAGGTTATGGCTGAAATCTTCGCTCCGTCGAGGTCTGCGAGGTCCTCCTGAATCAAACCGTCCAGAATATCGCAGATGACAGTGATAATGTCTTTGGTTCGAGGGAGGATCCGGCTTGCTTCTTTCAAAATGGCAGTACCGGCCTCTATCGCCGCGTCCGAAGTGCTGATTGGGACTCTCAGGAACTCCGTTCGAAGGACGGTCGCTAGTAAGGAAATACCCTCAGCTATTTCCTCTGCTGCGAGAAGTGCTAATCCCGATTCATAAGGATCTGTTGTTTCTAGACGCTTCCCGAGTAGAGCCAAAGCGGAATGCTCAAAGTCTATTATTGCAACTCTACCAGCCTCTTCCGATATAAATCGCCCTATGGTGCCTGCGGGTATGACGAACCTCTCCTCTTGGACGAATCGTCTCCTTGATGTGCGTGAAGGGGTGAAGAGGTCGATATCCTGCGTCAACTGGAACGAATTGGTGTTCTCGTCTTCAAACACCAGCTCGTATCCGTTCCAGTTCGGGCTCCAATCCAAGGTAAGACTGGGGGTTTTGAGAAGCATGTTCATGATGACTTCTGACGTCCCATTGTCCGACCTGAGGCTCGTAGACAGAATTCGACAGAGACTGGAGAAAGGGATAAACTCCATGGGATAACGACACCTGGCCTGAAATAAGTATGTGCTCATCAAGGTTGCGTCTTCGAGCATCAAACTCGTGACCTCTTTAGTCACTGCTAGCGAGGTGTCCGAACGGAGGTCCCAATACTGTTGCCCTGCCGAGAGGACTGAAAGCAGAGCTGAGACTGGCTCCGCCCTGAAACCAACAATAGGGAATGTTGTCTTCAGAAGGTCCAGAAACACGGCACGCACTCGACACCCGACGGCTGGCCGGAATGCCGAAAGCTGGCCACTCCCCAGGCGAGGAGATATCTCCGAAATGAAGTCGTAGACCTGTCCCTGTGACGTGGCCACCATTGCGAGTCGTTCTGCGGTGGAACCGGAACCCTCTCCCTCCAAAACTTTGTTGGTAAGAAATAAGTCATAAGAGGATTTCTCAATGGAGACAATGCTTCCAGCCGAGTTCCTCCGGCCAGTCCCGGGCGCGGCGGATGAATTTTCGAGCTCGAAGCCGTCTTGAGCCCTCTGGTTTTGCAACAAGTCGCGCCGTTCGGCTCTCTCCTGGAACCCGAGGTACATATGATGAAGGACCATCGACCACGCAAATATGATGGGGCTGGCAGTGAGAACGCCGTTTTGCGCTGCCTTGTTCACGGCATCGTGGATCTGGGCCAGTATATCAGAGGAAGCTAGATACGGGTCCTCAGCTTCTCCGAGGTCAAGATCTTGGCGCAGGTACAAGATCGAGCGCTCGACGTTTATGAGCTTCAGCGAGATGGCACAAGCTAGGCTTCGAAGTGGCCATACAAGCTCAGCGATCAATTCAGGATCCTGTTTCGGCCAATCAGCATGGAGGCGTTGCAGTTGTAGCAGAGAGAGGAACCTACACCAAACAGCGGATCAAGAAAATCAAAGGCGGCCATGAGCTGGAACCACTGTGACACAATGTCTGGCGGCGCAAAAGCCTGGCCAGCCAGATCGATAACCTGGAACGCCAAAGCCATGGCATGAATGGCTTCGGTCAATGCTGTCCGTGTCCAATCTATTTGGAGTTGCTCGGTAATAATTTCTGGATCGGCAATCTCTGGGTTGGATGTCGACCGCATAACGCATTCCTCTAGATACTCAAAATACTTCGGCACTAGCTCTTCAAATGTGGCGATGTTCATGCTGGCGACCTCATCAAAGTCAAAGCCCAGGATAGCAATCTTCTTGCGCAGAGCATCAACCTCAAGGCCCATGGATGCCGGTGTGCTGTGGAGGAGAAAGGTTATGAGAGAGTCGGCAGCGCTCAGGAAGGATCGGCGCTCGGAGAGGTATGTAGCCAGGATCCGTTGGCGGCGAGAAGCCTCGGCCTCGAAAGTTGCAAGCGTCGCCTCGGCATCAGACACAGCCGAGACGTTCAACAGCGCAAGTATGCTAGACGCCTGCGCATCGCTGATGCCGGCCGCTTCCTGGATGTTGACGACATCTTGTGTGGACAGAGGTCCAGTGAGGTGGCTATGGGCGCGCGTCAGGTATTCCAGCACCACTATCCGGAGTGCGGCAGCCTCGTTTGTCTTCGTAGCCGCGCTTAGCCACAAAGCATCGCCCTTAATCTCGCCAATGTTGAAAGGGTCGTTCGGAGTGGGCACGACGTTAATAGCAGCCGTCTTCGTCTCGTAGTCGGTCTTAGATCGGTCGCTCGGCGGCTCAAAGGCTCTGGAGGGGTTCTTGAGCAATTGGAGGACATAGGGGTCCCTGAGGAATGCGGCTATGGCAGCGCTGGTGAGTAGGTCACCCGAGGTGTGCTCAAGGGCGGATGCGACCGATTTCCATGACCTGGGAGAGGTTTAGTTAAAGTGAGGCAGCGATGCATGGCGGGAGCAAACGTACAGAATGGCGACCTTTCCGGTCAAACACTCCCCCAGCGGGGGGAAATATGTTCTATCGGTCACAGAAGCCATTGCCAAACGCCTCCATCAGCCAAGGGAGACTTGACAGGATGTTGCGGTTGCGAAGGGTGAAGCGCCGACCTCTCAAGCTTGGAAAAGTTGAGGTCTTGACGCGCTCCAGACGCGGCTAGCAAGCTCTGTAGAGGTTCGTTGCCAAGGAACCGAGGCTTGCTAATCGACTAGTCTTTTCGTCACCGTTGACCCTGTCGTTGTACCAAGGTGAGGCAGTAGTGGTGCTTGCATGGATTTCTTGACTGTTGCAACACACATATTGTATATTTCTGGGCTTTTTTTCTCTTATACCCGAACCCTTCATGCTGTCACTGTCGTCTCAAGGTGGTAAAGTGGGTTCTACGGACATATGGTGCAAACGAATAACACATCAGACGTCGGATAGTGCGCCCCAGCTGAGCGGCAGCCTCAGGTAATAAAGGGCTATCGATAAGACCGTTGCACTGGACCCTGTCGTCCTTTGTCCACCCTGGTTCGCCTGCGCAAGCGCCATCGCCAGATTCCCGAAGTCGGGTCTTAATGGCAGGAAGAAGCGGTCTCATTCATCGTCGCTTGTCCGGGAGTACTGCGTGACTCACCATATCTGTCTTTCTCGTGCATAAGTGGCAGAGCATCAACCGTCTACAGCACTCCGATTGACCTTTTTTTCGTTTGTTTATAGGATAGCTGGCACAAACCTTGTACTGTCAAAATGCCTGCGCCCGAGATTATCGATCATTCACCCCACCAGTACGACCCCTCGCCGCTGGTGTCAACCGCCTCTAACCTGATCCTCATCGACAACTATGATTCTTTCACCTGGAATGTATATCAGTACCTGGTGCTTGAGGGCGCCAAGGTGACTGTCTTCAGAAACGACCAGATTTCGCTGGAGGAGTTGATTGCCAAGAAGCCAACACAACTGGTCATCAGCCCCGGTCCCGGCCATCCGGGCACCGACTCGGGCATCAGCCGTGAAGCCATCAAGCATTTCGCCGGCAAGATTCCAATTTTTGGCGTTTGCATGGGCCAGCAATGCATCTTCGATTTATATGGCGGCGAGGTCTGTTTCGCTGGTGAGATCCTGCACGGGAAAACATCCCCCCTGAGCCATGACTCCAAAGGCGTCTACGCTGGCCTGGCCCAGGACCTCCCCGTCACCAGGTACCATTCCCTCGCCGGAACACATGTCACTCTCCCCGAATGCCTCGAGGTGACATCCTGGATCGCCAATGAAGATGGGTCCAAAGGCGTCATCATGGGTGTCCGTCACAAGGAGTACACCATTGAGGGTGTCCAGTTCCACCCAGAGAGCATCCTCTCCGCAGGCGGACGCACCATGCTGAGGAACTTCTTGCAAATGCAGGGTGGAACCTGGGCTGAGAATGAGCAATTGAAGAACGCCGCGCAAGAGAGTGCTGCCAACGGCGATGCCAAGACACAGTCAGGAGGTAAAAACAATATCCTCCAGAAGATATATGCCCACCGAAAGGCTGCTGTGACGGCCCAGAAGCAGATTCCCTCACAGAGACTGTCTGACTTGCAAGCTGCCTACGACCTAAATCTCGCCCCACCTCAGATCTCCCTGGTCGACCGCCTGCGACACTCTCCATTCGACGTGGCTCTCCTGGCAGAGATCAAGAGAGGATCACCATCCAAAGGTATCTTTGCCCTCGACATCGATGCGCCCTCGCAAGCCCGCAAATACGCTCTCGCTGGCGCTAGCGTTATCTCCGTCCTGACAGAGCCCGAGTGGTTTAAGGGCAGCATCGAGGACCTACGGGCTGTGCGGCAGGTTCTCAATGGCATGACAAACCGACCTGCTGTGCTGCGTAAGGAGTTCATTTTTGAAGAGTACCAAATTCTTGAGGCGAGACTGGCAGGTGCAGACACGGTTCTTCTGATCGTCAAGATGTTGGACATCGAGTTGTTAGAGCGGCTCTACAAGTACTCTCACTCGCTGGGCATGGAGCCACTTGTTGAGGTACAGAACGCAGGGGAGATGGCCACTGCAATCAAGCTTGGGTCCAAGGTTATTGGTGTCAACAACCGAAACTTAGAGAGCTTTGAAGTCGATCTGGGAACAACCGGCCGGCTGCGCAGCATGGTGCCGGAAGGCACGTTCCTGTGCGCGCTGAGCGGTATCAACACACATCAAGATGTTCTCGACTGCAAGAAGGATGGCGTCAACGGCGTGCTTGTGGGAGAGGCCATCATGCGGGCGCCAGATGCATCCCAGTTCATCAGGGAACTTTGTGCCGGCCTAACGGCGGCCGTTTCCAAGCCGAAGCCGAAGCCACTCCTTGTTAAGATCTGTGGGACCCGAACAGCTGAGGCGGCGGCTGAGGCAGTGAAGGCTGGGGCAGACTTTGTTGGAATGATCATGGTGCCTGGCACAAAACGATATGTTTCACATGAGGCCGCGCTTTCCGTCTCAAAAGCGGTACACGACGCCAAAGTTGTCACCGCAGTCGAAGTTACACAGCCCTCTGCACTGGCCACTGACTTTTTCAGCCTCACAGGAGAAACTCTGAGGAAGCGGGGGCCTTTGCTGGTTGGTGTCTTCATGAACCAACCCCTCGAGGAGGTTTTAGAGAAACAGAGAGCTTACAACCTTGATGTTGTCCAGTTTCACGGAGTTGAACCTCTCGAGTGGGCAACGCTCATTCCAGTACCAGTTATTCGGAAGTTCAAGCCTGGGCAGCTGGGCATTGGGATTAGGGGGTTTCATTCGCTACCTTTGCTTGATTCCGGGGCTGGATCAGGTGACCTGCTCGACGTGTCGGCAGTCAAGGCTACGCTGGAGAAGGACGAAAACATCTCAGTCCTGCTGGCTGGGGGTCTGGAGCTTGGAAACGTTGCAGCGTCTGTGGCTGCGCTGGGCGCCTTGGCGGACAGAGTCCTGGGTGTAGATTTGAGTAGCGGGGTGGAGGTAGATGGAAAGCAGAGCCTGGAGAAGATCAGGGCTTTCGTCAAAGCTGCAAAGGCAATTAGATAGGTATCGCTACGGGAGATGATGCAGCGTGCAGCAGCATACCTACGACATACCCGATTCGCTCTTCCTGCGGTTTTGAAATCATAGCTGATGGATCATCTCAAGTGTCAAAGCCGTGAACGTCTGTCTTCGCAATCACCAACTGCCCCTCTTCCATCACGGCCCGAGCAGCCAGTGGATTCCTTCAAGTTAAAGGCCCTACTTCAGGAAGTACAGCACTTTCATTTTCCTCCTTCGAGGAACTTGCATGGGCACCTCCAACTTGTTTCTCACTCGGGCGAGGAAGGAGTAGTTTTCCAGCATCTGAACTCGGAGGTCTAATTATTGGTTGTCAGACCTCCGTCCTACTTCTTCCTCTGCACATTCTCAGATACAAACGGACCACCTCGACGACGCTGTCACATCTCCATCCAGTCTCATCACCTCGCTCAGTCTCCATCTCCCGTCCCTTCCCTGCTCCGCAGCCTCATCACTTCCTCAATCGTCCGCTTCAACTGTTCCCTCTCGACCACACAACAAACACTGACTTTCCCTCAACCAAGTCACCTCTGGTTTCTAACCACATCTACTTCTATCCTTCCTCACAAGTTCCCTTCCAGTATTGCATACCATCTCCTCAACGCTCCAAACATCTTGACCACTACTCATCCAACGTATCTCACAGCCATCACTACCTACCAATCTATCATCACCTCCCTCAACACAATCATTACCTCCCCCCTTCTCTTCCAGCAACCACCCCTTCTTCTCCTCTCCCCTCACCATGCCCTCCCGCAGCAAAGAAAAACCAATCTTCAAAAACCTCGTCATCGCCATCGCAGGCGACCTCGGCGGCCAATGGACCGAAACCAACATCTGTCGTTGGGTCTCCCTGCGCTCAGGCCGATTCTCCCTCGACATGGACGAGAGCGTCACGCACCTCGTCTGCTCTGCGGTGGAGTTCAACACCCGCAGCAAACACCCATGGGTGACAGCTGCGCTTAAGAGTAAAGGGGGGAAGGTCAAAGTGGTCACGAAGGACTGGCTGGAGGACTCGATCATGAAGGGGAAGAGGTTGGGGGAGA
>Ga0247758_1000066_pt1 | contig 74075 bp, 75 predicted proteins | sample UWRJL156409C4_FD_180950 | JGI IMG/M metagenome (GOLD analysis project Ga0247758, IMG submission 180950) | Plant litter microbial communities from Arlington Agricultural Research Station in Wisconsin, United States - UWRJ-L156-409C-4 | ecosystem: Environmental > Terrestrial > Plant litter >... | reverse complement strand
CCCGAGACGCCAGAGCTTCCAGGAAGGACTATTCGTTTCCCCGATGAGTTGCTACTTGGAACAGCCAACCCCTTAGGAGAATAAAACGACGCAATTGCTAGGCGCGGCCTTTGGCTCGCTACACGAGGTGTGCAAGAGATGTGCCGCCTACCCACCAACCAGGAACCACAGCCAGGAACACACCGAGAGAGCCTCGATTTAGCCGGCACAGGGAGCGGGCGGCATCGGAGCAGCCAGTCGGCCTCCAACAATAATTACCTGATGTCCCAGGGAGGGTGGCTTATTTTTAACGATGTGTTTATTCCCTGCGGTGCATATAGATAGCCTTTTTGCCACGCGTTGAAGGTGTAACGGCGGCTTTCAGTGGGTGGGTCGCGATGGCGTTGGTGGAGATACAGTCGGAAGGATCATTAGGACTCGAGGCGTTAACGTCAGTCCGCGCAAAGAATGACGAATCTGTATCTTATCTTACCGAGGAGTCACGTTTGGGCGTTAATGTGTGCATCGGTCTGTCATGGGCGAGGGTTCAAGTGATGTCGGGTACGGACGGGAGAACTGCACCAGTAGAGACCGATTCCGCAGCTCCCGTCGGCTGTGCCCCTGGCTGACGTGCGTGGTGAGGGTGTGAAGCTGTGGCCAACGCCTGTAGATCCTGCTTCGACTCAAGGCCTAGTTATGCTCCCGTTATCTGCAAGGTGCCTGGTAGAGAGGCCTTTCCCGAGCCTCCTCTTTCCGCGAACGCATCCTCTTTGCACATCCGCATATTCCCGCCTTGGGGGATGCGTGCGGGGGCTATTGATCGAGCCGTCAGCATTTCGGCCCGTCCTACGGCCGGCCGAAAAAAGCCAATTGAGCGTAACTCATTGATACTAGAGCGAGAATGACGGTATGCATCTGCTTTCCATGCCTGTCGATTTTTTCGATGGCTTTGGGATGACTTTAGGTTTAAGTGACAAATGCTAGACCTGCGCAGAAACTGAACTTTCATCCAAAAAAAAGTCAACCCCGCAAAAGGCTCTGGCAGGCTGGTAACGTTTTTTTGTTACCGAATATAAAACGGCTTGCTAGAATGACACCTCGTCCAACATTTTTAGGATTCCCTCATTCTTGCGCGCGTCAATTGACAAGACAGGCACTCATCACTCATGCGAGCTAGCAATCACTAGCAGGTCACTTGGGATGCTCGAGGACTAAAACCGGATCGTCCTCTAGCGAGCAAACGGGGTTGGCCAAGGCTCCAGCTCCACTCTGCTACAACTGGCAACTGGCACATACTAGCCCGTTGACGCATTCGAATCGTTTCGGTGTCTGCTCGTCGTCAGCTCGACCTGGACAGTTCGCCCTGACACCTCACCAACTATTGTTCACCGGCCAAGCGAGGCAGGATCGACTGTTGAACAAACCCCCGATATCCGGGTAATACAGCCTATCGGTCCATCGCTAGCCAGCCAATTGACATCACCCTCTCACCGCCGCACCGCAAACCCCTGGTCGTTTTCGATCCCCGACCCTCACCTTGCCATAACCACATCTTCAACTGGAAGTGGGACGTTATTTCGATCTTTTCATCTCGGTCTTCGCAGCGTTTGTCGATTTCAGTAAACGGCTTGTCTTTTCGCCGACCCGCCCTTGGCAGCTCTCACCCCGACTTGGCCGACCTCGCGCCTTCCCAGCGTCCGATATACCAGGTTTCCAGTGACCCCACAGGACTCGACACACGCGACGGGCGCCACGACAGGCTGGTCCCTATACACTGAACACGGTCGTCCCGATCAGCGAGCAGTATCAAGCGCCATCTCTTCGAGCCCGCGACCCCAGGGGCATCCATCACCCCCAAGTTTCGCCGGCCGCGATGGCCCAGGTCGACGCGATGGCGGGCGACGAAATGCCGGACATGTTCAACGAGTTCCCCAACTACGACTCTTACGACACCTATAACTCTGAGTTCATTATGGATCCCAGTTCCGACGCCCAACAAGAGGATTTTGATCTTCTGGGCCATGTGCCTCACGGCACGCCTGAGCACCTCCTAGCTCAGGACTCCCCGTCGATCGCCTTTCTCGTCCCAGATCCAACACAGACGAGCCCCATTAGTTCTGGGGACTCGCAATCTGATTCGTCTTCCAAACAGGCAAGGAGGAGCAATTCGTCGCATACTAGTGTTCATGGCGGCGACAATATGGTGGCAAGCGACCTGCCAGAAGTCAAGATGGAGTGGCTTTCCGAACTCGACACTAATTCGCCTTATGGCACAGGCGGTACCGGCGACGGCACCGTCAGCCCCAAAAACATACAACGCGTAACGGGCTACGAGGGTTTCTCGCCAGAGCTCATGGTCAACGGGATAAGCAGTCCAGTGAACCCGTTCATTGGAATAGGAGCCCAACAACAACAGAACCGAGATGGGCAGAATATCGTGGCGAGCGGCGCGACGTCAGTAGCTCGAAATCCTTATGTAGGCTATCCGTCTGGAAGTTTCAACTTCGGTCAGCCTCAGCCCCTCGACACCAGCACGGCAAACACTTCACGCGATGTGTCTCCTTGCATGGTGATGGGAAATACCTGCTCCCCAACCACACAGCAACCTCCTGTTTTCGATTTCCAGATGCCGCACAGTTTTTACCCAGCTGATTTGTTTTCTACACGCCCAACGTATCCCATCTCCGCCTCCCAGGATCTTACTCCGCGACAGATGGTGCTTACCATCGGTAATATCCCTTCCAAGTCTAGGGTTGAAACGCAAATAAAGCTCAGGCTCAACGTGTCGCATTTGCCGGATGGAGCTACGAAACTTCACCTTCCTACGCACACGATAAGCAAACCCAAACTGCTTGAGAAACCGACTCCTGAGCCATCGCCAGATATGCTTGAATTACATACGGTTGTCGTGTGTACCAGCGCACTGATCAAAGATGGCAAACAAACAGAAGTGCTGCGCCGGGCTTGTGCAGCCGCTGAGCGCGGTAGGCCATCTTCGACACTGGAAAGGGGTAATGGCACCCAGCAGATTTCCCCGCAGGATGGGGGCGATGTCCAGATCTGCTCAGGCTGTGTCACTCGCGAGAGGAAGCGAGCAGGGCGCAAAAAGAAAAGCAAGGTAGAAGATGAATCATTCTGGCTACAAGATGAGGACCGGAGAATCATCGTTTTCAACACTCAGGAGATCAAAGAGTGGGGGGTACTCGCACCACTATCACTACCTAACCCTGATCCTGGACAGAGGCTGTACCAAAAGCGAGCCCAGCAAGGCCAGAGTTATACAGTGGAGTTGCCCATGAGAATCGCATGTTATTGCCGCCATCACACCGAGAAGATGGGATTCCAAGTTATATTCACCCTGACGGACTGGAAGTTCAAGGTCGTTGCCCAAGGAATATCGGAATCGATCATGATCACCGACGACCACAAGACCCCTCCGGTTCCGGGCAGTGAGCTAAGCCCCGGGACGAAAAAGAGCTCACTTTCCAAGCGGGCCTTGTCTGCCACGGCTCTTGGTCCAGTGACACCAGCGGAGCAGTCTCAACCCGGCACTGCATTCTCGACTCCCCCAAATACATCTCAACCGACATCACCGTTGAGCTTCGAAATAGGTCCTTCGGCGAAGAAGCGCAAATCAAGCGGCTCGACCAGAATCACAACGGGGCTGACAATGACACCGTGCGATACACCTCAGCAGTGCGGCCCACAATTGCCCTGTTCAAACATGGCCTCTGCCTCTACTTCGCCGACAGCGCTGAACTTAGTGTACCCTCCAGGTCCTGCACGGCACATGTTCAACATGGGCGGCATTGGTCCCTTAGGGGGAACACCAATGCCCTATCCCAGCGGCTCACCGATATTAGGCGGTGGCCAACAGCAAATGCTTTCCCTTTCAAACACCAGCCCGCTGCCGATTTCCGGGGACTTGGATGTGGCGTTATACTCCGCCCCGGGCTCCAGACGCCAGAGTCGTGCACCCAGCCCAAATGCTTCGAGAGCTACGCCCGAGTCGATCGGTCAGGACTTTGAGTACGGCTTGGATGGGGCGCCACTAGTTCATCGCTCTCGTCATGGGGACTACTCTTTGTCACCTCGCGAGTTGGGTCAAAGCCAGGCTCGGGTTGTCGAGACGACTCGGTCCCAGGCGGTAGTTGAGCCCCCTCACCCAGCAGCCAGTGCCGGGTTTGTGGGACAGCCTTTGCAGACCGCCGCTGCACAACCGCACCCCACGATCCACAGGGTAATCCCTCACCAAGGATCAAAGTCTGGCGGGATGGAGGTCACAGTCTTGGGGTCTGGCTTTCACAATGGCTTAGATGTCATGTTTGGAGTCACCCAGGCCCTGACAACTACGTTCTGGGGAACTACGTCTCTAGTGTGCTTGGTTCCACCGTCTTCTCACGCCCGTACTGTGAACGTCACACTCAAGCAACAGCCACTCCCCTTCCAGCAACAGCACGCCTCCAAGACCTTCACATATCTTGACGATGAGGACGAGCAGCTGATGCGAACTGCACTTACCGTCCTCGGGCACAAGATGAGTGGCCGAATGGATGCTCCACGTGAGATAGCACTCAGGTTGATTCAAAATAGAGGCGACTGGCGAGGTGCCAACACTGAATCAAACACCGGGCCCGCTGGCAACTCTCGCACGATGGATTCGAATCTCGAGCCCCATCTGATGAATGTGCTGCGGCTAATCCGCGAGGATAAAGGCCCACATACAGCGAAGCTCAACCTCAGGAGGTCAACAGGCCAGGCAATGTTGCACCTTGGCTCTTCGTTAGGCTTGTACCGATTCGTCGCAGAGCTTCTACGTCTCCAAGCGAATATCGACCTGCGTGACAGGGGAGGTTATACACCATTGCACCTGGCGGCCCTGAATGGTCATCACAAGGTTGTGCAGCTACTGGTCTCTCAGGGTGCGGATCCCACAATACGAACCCTATCCGGGCTGACGGCCGCCGATGTTACACGGTCTGAGAATGTTATCCGAGCCTTGCGCCCCGCTGAGCAACATACAAGGTCCCGGAGCATGGGATCAATGAGGAGCGTTAATTGCAGTGCCGTCAGTCTTCAGTCTCTAGCGGATCCGATGTTCGGGCTTCCTCCACGCAACCCGAGTGGTGAGCTTGGGTCCGACGAGGAAAGCTTGGAGTACTCATCAGTTCCTGAATCCGGAGAGGAGAGCTTGAGCGACGACGACGACGACAATCAATTTCTTACTATGCGAAGGCGAAGCAGCAGCATGCGTGAAACTGACATTGACGATGCTCGGTATGGACGCCTTGGCTCACCAGCAGCTACCATGGCAGCAGTTAGGGACCAATTCGCTGCCCCGCTCCAGCAACTGCAACATACCTTGCGTCAACTACAACAACTTCCGTATGTGCCGCAAATACCCAACCTGCCCCCGCTCCCGGACCAGGCAGCAATTCAGCGCCTTGCGGCGATGATGTCTGCAACTATGATGTCAGCCATTAGCGGATCGAAGTCTGCATCGGCAGGAGACCAGCTACCAGCAAGAGAGGGTGGAAATCGCTGGTGGGATAGGCTGGGAAGCTTGGCACCGCCTCCCTCCTACAATGAGATTTACCCAGACCAGGGCCGTGATGTGCACGAGACAAAAGAAGCGTCGGCCGCTCGGGCAGCACTTGAGGCGGAGGGTGACGCCAAATGTGCTGCGCTGTTCGACAACCAACAGGCCAATTCCGAGAGCAGCACCACCTCATTATTGCTGCTGTCGACAACAGATGACGACGCTGAGGCAGTTGGCGATCATGATCTGCCGGCGTTGCTGCAGATTGGCCGAAAGAATGCAATCACTAAGGAACAGCAAGAAAACCTACGGCGAGCGCACGCTGAGAAACTCAAGAGGCTGAGTCGAGATCGGAATTTGTTTTTCATCTGGGTATATCTCTTCATCTACCGACACCTATCATCCGTGCAGAGTACTGACATTGTGGCTCTAGATTCCTCTATTGGTGATCGTTATGTTTGCCATGCTCTATAATAGGATTCCGGTGCTGTTCTCAACCGCCAAGGAGACTTTCTGGACGGCTTTGAACAATGCGCAAGATGAACTGCAGCAAGTTCTGAGACCGGCAGTGGCTCAAACTGCTCAGGGCAGAATTATTGCCGAGCTTTGATGTCCTCGGATTATGTTGATGAAAGTCGTCTCTACTGTCGGCCTCAGGGCCCATATATTGGTCGAACGCAGCCAAACGCAAGGCCAGCTGCGCTTGGCAAAGCATGTAGGGGATAATTCTGGCCAGGAATTGGTATGATAGGGAAGGGAGGCTATAATTGTGTTGAGTCAAACGCAGCCATTGTTTTCGGGATATCAATGGCGAATGGGATAACGGGCAACAGTGGGCCGGCGGCGTAAAGGAAAGTGGTTCGTCTTGGCTGTGATGTCTGTTTCCCGGAGTTAGGAGCGCCTCACTTTTTGTGCTTGCGTCTGAGGGTGGAATGGATGAAGAGGGTGGTTTGTTTAGTGTGCCTGATCGCGCAGGCCAGCGAGGAAGGAGTTGAGGGGCAAGAAGTTGATCTTCTGAAATGCAACTCTATCCGCATTGGGCAGATGTATATGTTGTTATCTTATATTATAGAAGCCGAGAGGCTGGGACGTTTCAGTAGCGAGCGAGATGGATGCTATGTAGGGGAAAACATGCGCAGTACCTCATTTCTCCGATTTCTGAATTGTTATCTAACGGGTCATACTGGCTAGCGCACAACAAGCATCTAACGCAGGTCGTCCGTCAAGCCCAACGCCGCCGAAATTACCCAACGGCATATCGAAAACATAGCACACACGGAGTCATCTAGTTCAGTCAAATATATCACCCCATTATTGCATCAAGGCCATCGAGTTATTCATACAATGTAAATACAGTCAAGATACATTATCTCTATGGCGAGATGTAAAAAAAAAACCGCATTTGCCTTTCCGTCTCGTGCCGGCCTTTCGTTCGTCATGTCATGGTTCATTCGTGAGAAGAATCGTCCGTTTCCTTTTGTGTGTACCTCTTCCTGATGTGCGTGCGTGCCGTGGTCCGCCACGACATCTCTGTTCTGTCTGTCTGTCTGTCTGTCTCCGTCCAAGGAAGACGACGACAAAAGCTGAACAGATCGTCAACATGTACTCCGTATCCGTCCCGTCCCTACAATATTTCCATTCCAAAGGCGGAAGAAGTAGAGAAAGAAAGAAAAAAAAAATGAAATGAAAACAGAAAGTAAAGTCGCCGACATAACATCATAACCATCAACATGGACATGGACATGGCAGACATGGTATCGAACATCAAATAGGATGGATGGGTGAAGATCACCACACCCGCACAACGTTCTCCACGTCCTCGCCCACGCCCGAGTCTCTCGTACCCTCCATCTTGACGTCATCCTTATCAACTCTGCCGAAAACTGAGAAGCCCGCGGGAATCCTTGGAACACCTGGAATGCCGCGGTTCGCATCTGGCACCACGGATAGCGGTTCGCCAAGGCGCCTCCGTTGCGGGTAGTGAAAGCTGGGTGGCGCAAGTGCGGTGGTAGGCCGCTCCATTGACATGCGTTCCGGGGAGCGAGAGCGCCGCTCAGGCGAGTCGACGAGCATAGCATCGTCGACGAGAGGAATCGCGAAGACGGGCGCGGAGGCGGTTACAGGGTTCATGCTGAGGGGGTTTGGGGTTAAGTTGCGGCGGGGCGCCGGGATAGGAACCGTGGCGGGTGAGCGCGGGCGGCGCCGGGCGATGTTAAGGGGACCCAGGCTGATGCCCATGGACAGACCGCGGCCCCGGGTGCTACGCGGGGGATATTTGGACTTGGTGAGCTTGGTCGGAGTTCGTGGGGTAGGGGCCGCGGCCTCTGTGTCGGTCGACACGGTGGACATGACGCTGGCTACTGTGGGCGCATTTGATGAAGTGGATGGGCGCCCTTTAAACGGGTTGATGACACTAGGAGTAGGGCCAGTCAAGTCCGTAGAGATGCGGGAGGCGGAACGGCGTAGTTTCTTGACAAGTTTGCGAGCGCCTGTCTCGCCGCTGCTGGTGGTACTATCGCTGTCCCTGTCAAAAGGCGCGGGCCCGCGCTTGGTACCGCGCTGAGGAGACGATGTAGCCTCATCCGTTCCCGTAGTCGGCCGCCGTGGCGGTGGAGGAGGGCATATGGAGCTGGGAAGTTCAGCAGGTGTTGGAACCTTGGTGACCGAGTAAGGTATAGCCGAGAAGGAGACTGGCGGACGCTTGCGCAACGAGGCTTGCTTGTGTGAGGCGAAACTCATAGGTGGGGCGAGGGGAGGAGGTCCCATCGCTGTTGTTGTTGTGGATGGCCTGTTATCATTGTGTGACACCGTTGTCCGCAGAGGATGTCGCGTGCCCTGAATGGCATGCGCATCGAAGAAACCCGAGGCCACAAGGCTCTTGTAACTCTCCATAACCTCCTCGCGGGTTGGATATCCCGCCGGGGGTGCCGCCGGGGGTGTCGCCGGCTTCTCGTCTCCGCCGTAATTTTCTCCGCTGGGCGCATCTGCCGTCCGGCCGCTTTCCTGGTCAGACATGCGCGGGATACTCCCCGATGATCGCGACCTTGTCAGGTGTAGCCTCTCCCGCACTCCATCCCAAAACCCTCCCTTGCGCGACGACTCCGGCTTTTGCGTATTCTGGCGCGCTTGTCGTTGCAACTGCGCTTGGGCGGGATAGTAGTGCCCCGCGCTGCTCATCGGCCGCAGCGGTCGTGGACGATCGGCCTCGTAAAACTGTTGCTCGAAGGCAGCAACCTCGCCGGGCCCTAAAAAATTAGGTGGCGGCGCAGCGGAGGCCCGATCGTTCATGGAGCCCTCCACGAAGCGACTCTGCGGAACAGCGACGGCTGCATGCTGCTTTTGCTCTCTCCTCATGGCTGCATCGATTCTTGGGAGCTGTTCGCGCGGAGGATTGGCGAAAAGACGGTTGAGAAGTTTGTTTGTTTGGTCTCCACCTGTGGGGTTTATGTCATCGGGTTGGCGCAAACCTTCTTGTATGACGAGGATGTGTGGATAATTCCAAACATTCGCCGGAATACTTGGGCAAATGCTGAATGTTCGCGGAAAGAACGGAGTCTTGGACGCGGATTGTTTGGAGGGGCTGAATCGCGTGTACGCGACCGCTTGACCGAGCAACGGTTCGCGACACTTTAGCTAAATTGCGGTGAAACCCTGATAAAGCGCTGACAATACAGCCCTAACCCTGTATGCCTCACTGTCGCTCCACCTTACACAGTCACTCCGTGATAGGAGGCCTTATTTCTGTCTTAATACCTTGAGCTTTGATTTCAGCACCGTACTCCTCAAGTAGTAGTTCAGCGATGGACCTAAGATACAAAAGAAGAAGGCCTTGGTTGCCGGGCGTGTCTTCGCAACGCCAAAACAACGAGGGTTAGGGTTACGCTTGCTCTTTACGACAAGATTCTCGAGCTTTAGCGAAACGTTCGTGACACTTGGTTCGCGAAGTGCTCGCGAGAGAGAGGCAACCAATCAAACCGCCCTGTCAATGCACAAGAAACATTTCAGCCGAAGACACAGCAACTCAGGCCCAGCTACCTGGATCTCACTATCACATGAAGCAGGGGGCATTTGAACCACACATTGTAATATTGCTTAAGATCGATGTCCATCGATCACTCAGATATGCTCAGCACTTAGTTAGTACCCCTTGTCATTTGCAATCAAATCTCCCCCTCCGCCCAAATTCCCCAATCCCCCCAAATGGAGCACCAAACCGAGGCAATCCATCAGAGCACCGCATTTGGTGATCAGAAGTTGCTTCTAAAAGGCAAGGCGAAAACAAAGCGGTGATGTACCCTTTTGTTAACACGAAAACAAGAAAACAAGAATGACCAAGGAAACAATAGCTATTGTGCTAGGGAACGTCTGCGGGACTGGTTCCCAGTCCAAAGAAAAGACAAAACATAGAAAAGATGTGGCAAGAAACGCCAGAGCAAAGTCGTAGATATATACAGTATCCAGAGGGATACGACAGCATACAGCACCGCATCAAACATGGATCTAAACCAGGCCATTGCCGGTAGATCGGAGCCACCAACTCCCAACACCAAGCCCACAAGCAGCATCAAATATTGAAATCGAAGACGAATTAACGGGCTTCGGTTGGCCGTGGTGCTTGGATCTGCCGTCCATCTGCGCGCTTGTAAATCATTGGAGCATCGACGTCATCTGCGGTACCGAGATCCCGAGCGCCGTCCTGGAAACGAGGAGTTTCATCTGGTTTGAACGATTCATCGTGGGCACGCTTTGTTCCGGCGTATTGCTGCGGCGGTGGGCGACTTAGTGGCGCGAGAGCACTCAAAGAGTGTGGCGGCACCCTCCCAGCTGTTGGACTGGGGCTCGGGATTGGAAGGCGTGCGGCAGCTGCCGCAATATCAAGAGGAGGAAGCGTCGTAGGCTTCGGCGGCGAATGCAGTCCATGAGGTTGCTGATGCGAATACGATGGCGGGAAGCTAATAGGTGGCAAAGTAATACTTGAAACAGAACCCCGGTGCTCGTGTCCGCTCTCGCGGCGCGGCGATGGGCCGATTGGCACATACGACTGCGATGGCGTTCGCTCTGCACTGTATGATGGCTGCGGCGGCGGGGGAGGAGGCGGAAGATATGACTGGCTGGGATAGGGAGCATTCTGGCTTGGGGGGTACACCGGGGAGGCAGGAACGGAAGGCGGCTGCGTGAAGGGTTGCGGCTGCGGAGGATACTGCGCGTTCGAGTTTCCGCCCAAAAATTGGAGGTGACCACCAGCCGATGAAGGTTGCGGAGGATACTGAGGGGGGTAGTCGACAATCGAGGGCCGTCGCTGCGGGTCCGCAGAGTAGGGTGTTCGTTCAACGCTACCACTCATGGATCGTGCCCTATACGGGTCAGGCCGATCAGGGGTTGCGGTTCTTCTCCTCGGTTGGTAGTCAGGTTCGACATTGTCGTAATCGCCGCCACCCTTTCCATCACGGCGTCTCATACGCACATCGCGGCGAATGCGAACACGGCATCCTTGCTCAGCAACAACACGGCTCAGAGCAGTGCTTTCCGTCAACCCCGGGAACTTTTTAGCGCTGTAAACCACAAAGTCCTGCGACTTCACTTCCATCCGGAAATCGAATGAGCCACCAGTGGCAGGGTTGATGCCCTGGTTTGCGGCCTTGTTGTCGCCCGAAATTATGTCCTTGTCGTCCTCCTCCTTAGTCTCCTCGTAGAGGTTGAAGGTTAGTCGATAACGGCCTTCATGTCTCACCGAGAGATCAGGAAACAGAAAGTAACCAGCCTCCTGAGGCCGATCCAGATACGCCATTCCAGAAACAGGCATGCCCGTCAGGACAGGCGGGCTGTTAGCTGCGGGAGTCTGAACCCGACCATGGGCCATATGGCGGGCATGCTCCAACGTGGCATAGAGAAAGAAGTTGGCGTTGTAAAGGAATGTGACGTCCTTGGACTGCGCCCGCTCCAAGCTTTCACCCTCATAGATACGCAGCTCCACAACCGGAGGCGGATCCACAGGACGGCGATCAGCAGAAGCTACAAGACAGGTCAGTCAGGCCCGGCCAGCACGATACACAGCGCGCGATGCACTCACACTTAGGACCGGAGCCGCATGCCCGCGCACGTTCGGGCTGCTGGATGACCTTGAGGCAGTACCAAAGCATACGCCCGCCTCTGGTCACGCGTTTCACGATGTGAGGTGGATTGACATCGCTATCGTGGGCGGCGGCAGGGATGGCGGGAATGGCGTGGGCCGAAGCCGCGAGGACGGGTGCTCCCATCCTTCTTTAGTTCCTCTTGTCGTCTAACGACAGCTTTGCAGGTGATGAGCGAGTGTGGCGTTCCCCGGACTGGCAGGACTGAAATCGCTCGTTTTGGCGATGGACGCGAACAAGGCTTTCCGAGGACGATTATCGCTAGGGATATTTAGACGATACCAATAGACCTATGACAGCTAAACAAATCAGACAATCAGCGTCATTCCGCGTTGAGCAGCATTGCTGTGAAGTCTATCCGAAGGCTGAGATGGCGCGAATGCGAGACCAAAAACTCAGTAATGCGGATGACAGCGCGTCCGTGTAAGAGGTGCGTGCCGTTAGGTAACTTACTTTTCAAATCACTGGGCCGATACCGCAGAATAAAGACGACAAATACGCATACACGCTGCCGTCCAAACCACCGGGACGAGTCGAGTGCGCGGGTCGGGAGACAATGTCGACGACTTGTCTTTCGAGACCAGTGCGATGGAGAATGGTGGAGGGAAGCATTTCCCTGGGGAGAAGAAGGGAACGGGGTGGCAAACTGAGATTGGATGGCGGGTCTGAGCGAGTGCGAACGGGCCCGCTGGAGCCCCAATTGGGTAGTTTGGGCTTGACCCCAGCTGGGACCGATGCTATTGGCTGCCTGTGGAGCCCCCCGCCCGGCCAGCCCACGCACTCCCAGCGCTATGGCACGGGTGTCTGGCCTCGTGTCTCCAAGGGAGGTGGTTAGCGCCCCCGCTGAAAACAGCAGCAATCACTCCAAATAAGAGCAGAGTTACAGGCAACACATTCAATTTCGATCTCTTCTTTCTCTCAGGTGGTTGCAAAGATGGCAGCAGCGAGTCGCCAATGCAGGAGGGAGCAACAGAGGAGGGCCTCCAGGGTGGGAAGGTGGATTATCCTTGCCAGATCCACTGGTCACTCTGCACCGCTGCGGGCCATCGGGCGAGCCTGGGCCCCACCCGCTAGTAACCAGGGCCGTGGGGGAGGTTTTGAGACATGCCTGGCCCATCTGCCAATCATCGCGCTAGCCGACCCTCCGCTGTTGGCTGGCTTCGAAATCCTTCTCCCTCCGTAGCGCGGTTGAGATGCAATCAAGAAAAAAACGTGCCGCGCTCTCGCTATGCCAGGCCCTGCCTGCAGAAATGCGCAGGACCAGACCTCCTGATGCGAGATCGCAGTGACGATTTCTGACGATTCTTCTCCGATTATTCATTCGCGGCATCCCATAAGGATTACATAGTACGGTGGTCGCGAAGCTCTTTTTACCTGAGTGCTTCTCCCCATGTAATCGCACAGGGCATCCGGTTTCTGGTTGGGGCAACGGAAGGAGAGTAGTTTATCGCACGGTACCAACCAAAACCTTGGAAGTTACATGCCGAAGAACGACCGTGCTGGGTCGGGTGGCGTGGCTGGTAAGACACCAGACCTCAGGAGAATAAAACAAATGGTTTCCAAGCCTTGGGGCACAATGCCGACCCGCCAGTGTCGCCATTCCGGACCGTCGGGGCTATTCAGGCTGTGCAGTGTAAAACAAGCGATTGGCGAGAGGCTCCCAGCAAGCTGAAGGCGTGAGGTTTTAAACCGGGTCGCGAAATGGGAAATGGGAGGTTCGGTGCGCACAGTGCTCCTGTCGGCGCACATCTCAGCAGGCAGCCAGGCATTGGTGGCCAGCATGGCACTGGCATGCGCGCCATGCAGTGCGCTGAGATGGGGGGGCTGAGATGCTTACATCGCACTAGTGCGCTCTCAGTGATCCCTGGCTCGTTTCCGAGCGCTTACAAAGTACACTAAGGGAGGAGAAGGTTTAGCGCTATCAGGTCGTTTCCGCGCAAACAACGCTGCCAGCCACCAGATCCTCAGTTCTGGCACCTGACACTGTCATCTGCTCATTAGAATGGACATCGGGCGATCTGGGCCCTTGGAAACTGCAACGAAGCAGGCTTGGTCAACACGACTTTTATTATTCCCTGTGCCGTCGATGTGACACCCCTCCCGTTCCGTCTTTCTCCTCCTCCCAGAACGACGGGAAGGGAGGGACGGAGCCACCCCGTGGCACACCCTGGCCCGTGCGCCACCCAGTGATGAACGCCGACTCCGACCGACTTTGGTTGGTACCGACGCGCAGTTTCAAGCCCCGACCGCCGATGTTCTCCAAAGGCAAGGTTGCATTTATTTAACGGATGGTAGCATCGCCTTGTCGTGCCGGTACCAATTTTGATTAGCCCACGAGTCAGGAAATAACGTTCTTTGGTACTGATTTCCCCCCAATTTCCATGATCTGTCCATCGGAGCGGTTGACCTCATTGTTGGGCCGAATTGAGTCGCAATTGGTATTTCTCTCAACCTCCCCTGCCCAACCACTATAGCGGCAGGGGATGAAATTGAGCTTGCGAGCATGTCCACATTTCGTATCTCGATTGATTGCCTATTGCGAAACAAAGAAAGGGTTCAGTTCACTTGCATGTGGTTAATGCATCCAAGCAATCAAACAACCAACCTCAAGTCGACGAAGCCGTCGAGAAGCCCGAATAAGTGCTACACTAGACTTTCCCTCTGAGCTTCTCCCCGTTGATGCTGGGTGCGGGATAAAATCAGCAATCAAATCTTCTCAATTTTCAGAACTGAGAACTTGAGTCTACCACTGGCAGCTCAGCCAGGGCACATTCGATGGGACATCAATGATATTCATGTTATTAGTCAGGCTGCTACCTAAGCAGTTCCATGTCTGTACTCGACAGACCATCAAGTTAGGTGCTGTACTTCGAACCTAGGGGATATAATAACAGTATGAACTTTCAAAAGGCCACGCCACAGTCGGACTTACTATCACTGAATCCCCAGGCACTCAGCCAGTGTATATCGCTGTTCCCGCCGTGACGGTATCGCAGGTATCTCAACGAGACGTAAGGTAGGTTTGTATGTAGGTACCTATCATAAACTCCGTCTGAGTCTCAAATCTACCACCTGCCTCAAGTCTCCATATCCAAGAAGATGAATTCAAACCCCCTTTTTCTTACCAGGCACGGTTCACGAGTAACTACGTCAAGTACCTATTTACTACCTCCCATTCTTCGAAGCTGGCAGAAGCCGTCTCTATCTAAAAAACTCTGTAACCCCAGCCGCTGCCCACCCAGTAATTTCCAGGTTGCTACCTAAGCGTTCATGTTGCGAGACATCTACGAAGTCAGACACCCCCTTGATACTAACAACAGCGAGGAAGTGAGGAAGCAGACATGGAAACAGAGGCAGAGGAAATACATGAATGCGCGTATAGCTCGACAAACACTCTAGTACCAGCTTTTACATGTCAAGACGTCAGTCTGAGTCTCGGCGACCCCGGACAGTAATCCCGCCAGCCCCAATCAATCTTCTCCTTAGGTAGGTAGGTAACAATCGAAAGTTCGTCCGTCCAAGCCGGTTTGTTTTGGTTTTTTTTTGCATCCAAACCGTGCAAACACCACGAACACCCTATCTAACATGTACGCACATATCTACTTACCTATGTGGCAGAGAGACACTATCAGCGCAACAGTTACAGACCAAGTGTTTCAGATGCGTACCTACTACTAATACCTAGTACGACTAGCACCTTACCCTACCTACCACCCAACCAAAGCCAAGTACTAACGGCCGTCACCTGAACCCCATCTCGACCTCGATTATACCATCTCATGCCTGCCTAACTCAAAGTATCAACCCAACCAACGAACCAAAACAACCCCTTCCCTCCCCTCTTCGCCATCCACTTGACCACATCTCCCATAGATTAGCACCGGAACAAGATTCGCTCTACCAACACACACAAGCAAATAAGCAGACATGCAGCCCATAAACACCCCCTGACATGTCTCTCCATGTCTCCCAACACACACGTAAGTCCTCGAACGATACAGCACCCAATGACACCAAGCACAGACTCGACCGAAGTCGATCACGCACTACTCAACGTCATCCAAACCTTGAGCCCGCCGTCTATAAAATAGACTCCAGCTAGACACGCAACAGGCCAGATGACGTCCCTCTCCACAAATACGTACACAGTATGGGCCGGTCCTAGCCTCGAACCGCCGGTGCGGAGAGCTCTACAAGGGGGATTTTGCGCCCGACGTCGTGGACTGGGTTAAATCTCTGACGCCAGTCCGGCCCGCCAACCGTCCGCCTGACTTGATGGACGGAAACAACCTACATCAAAGTTTTTTTTTTTGTTCTCTGGGGATACCCTACGCTGGAACGTTTCGCCGCGCGATCGGCGCATAGGACACAAACACAGGCGTAACGCTTATGCGCTTCTGACTCGCTCCGGGATGTGGGGATTTAGCCTGATTTCTCCGGGTTGCTGGCAACGCGCCACTTGGCCCGGCTGTATGTTTTATGGGACCAAAATATTCGGATCATGCTGCCGGATGGCTGGCTCGGTAATTCTTGGTATATAAGTCCTCTGTTACCCCCCCGGGTTCTGGGATAGAGCGTAAAGCTTGCCGGGGACGTGGAACTCAGGGGGCGTTAGCGATAGTGTCGGTGATACAGCACGGTATCTACCACCAGGTACAAGTGTCCCGTCGGCGGTTCATATGAGTAGGCGTCGCCGATACGGCGGCAGCGGTTGGGAGAGAGACAGCACACCGAGCGGAAGATGTGGTATGTCGTGTCACCGACTTGGAGGCCGCTGGGCAGCATTGCCAGTCTGGTGGAGCTTCGAGAATCCACCTAGATCGCCATTACCCGCAATTTGGAATCCGCTGTCTCGGCCTAACGCCCGGTGATACTTTTGTCTGGGCATTTTAACCTCCCCCCACAGTTGACGTTGAAGCATTCCAACCCTGATCCCGACGAATTCGGGATGACGGTCCCGCCCCCGGATTCTGTCTTTTTGACTCCACGTTCTCGATCTGATATGCGTCACGGTCTAGGCCTACGCAGAGTCTGACCCTCCAACTGCATGCATCCGGCCGAAAGGAAGCGCCAGAGCCAGCGTCCCCTCTTCCAATGTAACGGATGCATGCGATCGAATCTCTAAATGCATCCAGCCGCCCTTCTCTTGCAGAGCCAACGCAGCCGTTGCAAGCGAGTTTACGCGCGGGTCGATGTCTGCGTTTTGCGGTGTAGATTCGGTGGCATTGCACGATACCGGCCGTCCCGTTTCAGTCTCGGTGTCAGGGGCAAGGACGGGTAGCCAAGCCACCCGCACCTGGAGACGTGGGCATGGTATCGGCTGTGTGTCCCGGAGAATTGCGGTCCGGCTGCTGAGCTGGCGGATATGCTACCGGCACAACGAAGCTAGCCGGGTATAGTCTCCGTCTGGAGAAAGGCTTGGTATCAGCCACACCTTGTTCGCGGCAATCAATATGCGACATCTGTGTGACGCTGGGGAAGACGAACTAACGGCTGGGTGGGCGCGACCGACACGTGTAGCGCCGAAGAGCACCTCCTGCTATTCGGATTGCGAAGATGTAAAGGCGATGTCGGTGTCCTGTGCGCCTATCCTCGAGATATTCTAGACTCGGGGCCACTTGTTATTCCCTGTCGCAACCGAACCTCGGCTGACCGACATATTATGTCCAGTATTTGGAGTCTTCTGATCAATGTAATGGATGCAGCCGGCTCATAAGTGACGGGGGAGCCGGAAGACACGAATATGATCCTGGAGACCTCGGTATGAACGGAAGACGGGATCTGGCGCATGTCTAATGGGATGGCAATGGTTCGGATGACTCGAGCAGCCGGGAGGGGGCACTGCGCTTCAGGTTGTTCGCCTTGCGACTCGGTTTGAGCTTGGCTTCGCGCAGTATTCCAAGTCGAGACTTCTGCAGCCCTCTGCAGTCCTCTGCAGCCGAAGTGATGCTGCCTTCGGTCCCGCCTGGCTGCCTGGGCAACAGTGTTGTGTATCTGGGCACTGCATGCAGAGCAGACGATTCCGACAATAGAAGCTGTTTCCCAGACGGACACAGAGTAGCAGTACTTTCACCAGAAAGAATTGTGACAATTTTGGCGCAGCAGCGTACTTTGTTCGTATTTCGGCCTTGTGCTCCGTTAAAGGACAGGGTGAAGTACGGTGCTGTGAGAAGAGCTTAGGTGCTAGTGGAGAAACAATTCTCGACTCCTACGAGACAGACCGCTCGGCCATCAAAACCATCCTTGGTGCCACCCGAGTCATCTATCAGCCGAGAAAGCATCAACCTCCTCCATACCCCTTAGAACGAGATGTCTATTTGCGCCGAAACCATTACAAGGAGGGTCCCTTCTTTCCTCCGTTCAGACAGGCTATACGCTCCAATGTTACCGTGCCCGTCGTATCATATTGTCGAGACGCCTTCCTGCAATCTCTACTCAGGGACTGACAGCATAGGTAGGTAGGTAGTAATGTAATCAAGATCCGAAAATACTGTCAGAAACTGTGTAATGGCCCATCCAGCACATCTTCACACAGAACAGATAGACCTTTTTCTTACCCAAGGGTCCTCCTGCACATTCACAAAGGGTGACGATGCAAAAAGACTTCCCCCATACCAAGACAGCACAATACATGAAAGTGGTTTTTATTTTGTTTCTATCTTTCCTCACACCGTCCAGTCCATTAAATATTACCACCTCTCTCTCTCCCTTTTGTCTATAGTGAGCGTGGGTATCTCGAACACAGCTTTGCAGCAACAGCAGAAAGAAACCATTCCTCGAAAGAATGCCGCTCTCTCCCCATTCCCAGCATGAGCGAACGTAGTGACTAGCACACGCAGGTATTCCCCGGTTCTTCCCTCCCTTTTGTGCCATTACAGAACTGGATGTACCGCTAGCGTTGGCATATCTGGGCATCGCCGTCTTCCCCATCATCATTATTCCCTTTCGCCGTCGTCGTCGCCGTCGTCGTCGTTGTTGTCCCCCAGTAGTCCCCTGAATTAGGCCATTATGAGTTAGGTAGGTCGAAATCGGCGCAAGCAGCAGGCCCTCAAGCGTCCAGCGAGTTCCCATAAATGTCAACAAATCTGCTTCACCTCATCTCTTTCAACCAGTAACTTTGCGGTTAGGTGGGTAGGCAAGACAAACAACCTAAACCGCCGCAGTCGCCGGCGCCGGCGCAACCGCCTTCTCAGGGAACGTCCCCGTCGAAGTCGCAACGCGTCCATACTGCGTGAACGCAATATTCAGGCGGTTATAATCCCACTTGCGCGACAGAACCACCGTCGCATAAGTCAAGACCGGAATTAGCAGGACATCCAGGACGCCAAAGAAGACGGACCCGGGCGTGACACCAATCTTGTTGCCGCCGTCAGAAAGGCCCCAGGCAATGGGGTACAGCAGCCAGAGGAGGTTGACCCACCCCGCGAGGAGGATATAGTCGCGGCTGATATCGACGCGCGCAGCGGAGGTGCGGCCGGTAGTCAGGGTTGAGATGGCCAGGGCGATCCAAGCGACGGTGCCGAAGGCGAAGAAACCCCACTTGTAGTTGGTGGTGGTGTACGCGCCGACGAGGTAGGAGATGATCCAAGCCCAGGAGAGGGCGATGTTGTAAAAGATGGTGGCCCAGCTGACGCCAGAGAGGACGCCGAGGGCGAGGATGACGGAAGGGAAGCTGACGACCCAGTTGATGTACTTGGCGAAGAAGATCTGGCGGGTGAGGCCGTAGTTGAGGTTGTTGGAGACGGAGATGACGGAGAAGCCGAGGTCGGAGGCCAGCGCGAAGTAGGTGATGGCGCCGACGAGGTTGGCGATGGTGAAGAGGTAGTGGAAGAAGCGCTCGCCGGCGCGGGCCTTGAAGGAGTGGGCGTACACGACCACGAACGTGAGGGCGTAGATGGCGGCGACGGTCCAGGACCAGTTGGAGCCGTTGACGGTGTAGAACTGGTCCCCTGCAGGGGGGTTGATGTTCAGGGCATCGTTGACGCGGGTGGTGAGAACGGCCATGGTGGGCGGTGTGTTCCTGGCAATGTCCAGGTGGTATGTAGGTAGTAAATAGGGGGTGATGTGATCGATCTATCCAGAGACTTTGATTCGGAGGAAGCAACAAGAACAGGTGATGAAGTGATTGATATGAGATCAAGAGGAGGAGAGAGCAGATGTCTGATCTTATAGCCTCACGTACCCAGAAGCCTCCCCAAGCCAGGGACCATATTCCATCCCACGGTCTCCCCGTCATAGACCTGAGATGCCATCCGCCCGAGCCCCGAGCACTCCGAGATATCTGCAGCTCTCCCAAACCGACCACTCAAAACCATTCAACCACACCATATCCGTGAATAATCACACCCAAAACCAGCCATTCAGAAAACACCAAAGGGCGAAACAGCGACATACCCGCGGCGCCCGGGCCCACAGAAACACAAAGAAATGCGGTTCCCGCCTGACACCAGCCCGGTCCCGTCCCTGCCGGCGTCAGGAGATGTAGATGCGCCAGGACTGGTTGCGATCTACCTACACTAGGTACCTACCTTGCCACCCTCTCACCCCTTCCAAAGCGATGACCTCCCTCCTGTACCAAACAAGCCGCCCGTCGCAAGCCCGCGCAAGTTTCCCTGTCCAGCACGCCACCAGTCCCTGCGTCCTCTCACCCGTTCGCACTGACGAAGGGCGCCAAATCAGATGACGGCTCAAACGTAATGACATCTGCCCGCGGAGGGGGGAGGGAAAACCGAGCTCCTCGGAGCTGGAGCTGGAGCTGGAGCTTTGGAAATGGAGCTTCTAGTGTCAGTAACAGCCGCTTGGCTGCTTTGCGTTTGCGCTGCGTTCTCTCACTCAGCTCCCTCGGCATTCGCTGCTGGCACGGGCGGGCGCCATCCGCCCCCGGGCCGGAACTGTCGGAGCGCGCTGTCGTCCACCAAAACGGTGATGATTCGCCGCTCTCCTCATCCGTCAGCACCCGACGATAGATTGCCCGATTCCCACTGGGGATGCGCACATGACGACATGAATAAGAGCGAGGAGAGTTCTAGATGCAGCGTATTAGAAATGCGGAGAAGTGTGAATAGGTATGCGGGGCAATGAATGACGGACGCCCTTTTCTTGACCCCTACTAAACGCTTTACCGCTTTTATCGCTTTGCATTGGCTAGTATAAGCCAGCCTTCCAACGCCCAAGTGACAAGATGGTGTCAAGTCAACCCGTGAGAAATACAGCACAAAACCCCGATCGTGACCCATCACACCGAGGTCCCTGTGGCTACGCGACCCTGCGGCCCATGCCACAGCCCGAGCCTGCCGACAAAACGGAACGAAACCAAACTCAGCGAACCACATCGAAACGAGCCGCCATGACCCCACCCAAGACCACACATCCTCCTGTATGCATGCATACCGGCCTCAATCAGCGAATGGCAGCCCTGGACCAGACTAATGCCGGCACTCGAGCACATCACCACCCCCCAATCGCCCACTCCAAAGCCTTGTTGCCGATGACATGACAATATCTGCACGGCTCCGCAAACTTCAACCATCATGTGTCATGCCACCACGCTCTTGATCGAGTCCCTTCTTGCCAATAGTAGCCCCTTTTCCAGCCATGCGTCGTCGCAAACATCACGCATTCGCCCCGCCCGCCCCCCGACACAATCCCTTCTCTGACCCCTAGCCAGCCTCCAGAAACTCGGTTGAGCTTCATGCTTTCAGCCGTGTATAACCGTGTTCAGCCAGCGACGTCCGACTCAGGCTACCGGTCTAACACTCCCATCCGTGAGCCGTGTACAAGACTAGCAGGAACCATGGAGGCAATATGGCGTGCTTCCTGATCACCGAGATATCTCATCTAGATATATCATCTAGTGTAGATATCTCATCTCGAGCGTACGCTCGAAAAGAGAGATACCTTACTTACGTCATATTCGTATTCCTTTGACATGAAGAAACTGCGTTCAAGATCACCCGCAGGCATACGAGTCCACACTCGCACCAATTTAAGTGCTTTGGCCGCGTTTTGGACCTTCGGCAACTCCGCCCAGCACTTGAAAGCGTCGCAACCAAACTCGTCGATGCTGAGGGGGGTGTACTCAGGGCCAGACCTACCCACTCCGGTAGCAGGCTGGTTATCGTATGTCTCTGCCAGCCATGAAATTTGGGGCTGGTCTGGGTTGTAGCTGTGCGTAAAAACGGTGAGAGTGTTAGGGTCGTGGGTCCATAGTTTCATGAAATCTAGCTTGGGCATGCAAGCTGCTGCACGTCCAGCAGCCACAAGCAGCTTGCTGATTTCTCGCTTATTCTCAGTCAAGAAGTGCGGATGCGCTGTTAGGGTACGTGTCTGGAGGTTCTCCCAAGGCACTCTTGGGTTTTGGATCGGCCGATCCGGCCAGAACTCTATGAAAAATTGCCATACTCTGACGAGATCGACGAGGCTTAGGTGTTGGAGGAAGCGGCTGTGCTTTGCAAAGGCCATCGCTAGATTCCAATTCAAGAAACTAGTCGGACTTGGTTGGCTGTAGCCTGAACTCGGGTCTTTGAAAATTGTCAGTGATTGAAGCGTATTCCGAGCCGGCAAGATGTGTGAGATTAGACGACTGAAGCCTTCAAGATATCATCAGTACCAAAATGTTGCGCGCTGTGGATCGAAGGCTCTGTCATGGAAAAACGAGTGTGTTCATTGCTTCTTCGTTGGAAGCCGAGGGCTTCCAACGGTGACTCTAAATACTATATACAATGAGGTAGTTCCATTTGTGGCCTAGAATAGACCACGCAGTAATTCGATAGAATACCAGCGATCGGACCGATCGCTGGTATGGAGGCTATTCAGGGGTAGGATTCGTGTGATACAAAACAAGAATATACTCAACAATTTGCAGGTAAGTAGTCACCAACGCACCCTGTCCAACGTGTAACCGCTCTTGGTGGTGTATCCACTGTGCATTGTCGACAGAGGACCACAATTCGAAGTGAAACCCCACAAGCTTTGTAAATGCCCCAGTAAGGAGCTTGTTGAGCAAGGATATGTCGACACTCCGATAAAACCGAAGTCGAATTACCAAATCGACTACGACACGGACTTCAGGCAATTTTCGAGGGCGGATACTCAAGGCTCCAGATACCCTCATCGCTGCTTCCAAAGTCGGCTTCGCCTCGTGGCCCTGGGACCATGCGTGAGATGGACCGCCCTGTGGCTCCATCTTGAGATCCTCAGAATTTTTCCAGTATTTATCTACGCCGACCCCGTCAAGGTCCTCGGGGAAGTGATACGGATACTTCGGGTTGAGGCGAAATTCTCGGAAGGAATGGCTACCATCGCTCGGCAAATAAGCCCCGAGCTCGAGCGTGAGACCAGGGGCTTTCTAAGCTTTTCCGGCTGTTTCCCATGTCGACAATATCTCCAGCAACTTGAGAATGGCGGCACTGAAGATTTCGTTGTTTCTGCTGGCTTCATCAGTACTACTGGGTGTCTATTAGGCCTGTGTTTGAGGAAGGGGACTGAACCCAAGTACGCGTATTTGACCTTATGCGCGTGTCTTCGTCTTCCGCAGAGCCACAGACCGTGCCATCGTATTCATCAAGCTTGACATTGAAAATGATATGCCTCACAAAGTTCCGCCGGTAAGTATAAACGCTGTCGCCGACATATTGCTCGAGACCGAGCATTCTGTCTTGGTCGAGGACGAGTTTTCGGAAGATACTTTTTTCAAACAACTTCTGCCACTGGCGGCAAACAGTCGCGTAACCCGCTCTGGCATTTTTTTCCGTGGGGTATCTGATGTTTTCGTCGACAACCTCGAGAACCTTCCGGTGCAGCTCGACGAGAAGCTTCCATCACTCGCCTCTGGCTGGTGGCCTTCGCGGTGGGTTTCCTAGTTGGGCCATCTTAAGTCGTCAGTGCCAGCTAAGCGAATGGATGTAGAGGCCAGGAAAACATGCGGATCGATATATCAAATAGCAGATACTCCAAATTGAGCTGGAATTGATACCTAGGTAAGGTAGTATCATGTCTTTGGAGTTTCAGACCATCATCGATCCGGACTGGATTGAATTCAAGTTCGGAAGCCGCAGGCGAATTGCGTTTGGCCGGCTTCCACGTGCGGCAAGACCGCTTGCTATTTCTGAAAATGGAAAACACCAGTTATGATTTCCAAATTCTGACCTCTGGTTTGGCAAAAAGGCTCGGGCCGGGAAGAGCAGGTCACTCCATCCAAGTTGACACTGGACACCACTGATGATAGATAGGTAGATAAGGTATCTTTGGCATGTGATACACCGTGACGGCCACGTCATCTACATAAATCATTTTTCAAGACTTGACCCCCCTGTCTTGGTTGGTTGCAAGGTAGGTACATTCCACACCGGATAACATCCGATATTGAACTGCTTCTAACAACCCCCCTCATATAGCACCGTACTACCTCAACCAGCCCCCACCGACGACTCACTCGCCCAAACACCCCTCTCCCGGCGCACCATAATACAGCGCAAAGATCTCCATAGCAAAATACTGCAGTGCATTGCTATCTCTGACTGCCTTCGCCGGATCCTTCGTCGCCAGCTCCAGAACCTCGTCATAGCTCTCTGCAAAATGGTCGACCATACCCTCACCAATGCTGGCCACGTGAAAGACGCGGTGCATAAGGTCCGTTGCCCAGTAAGTGTTGAGGGGTGAGTTCTTGACAGTGTAGTTATCCAGACAGAGCGAGGAGAGGCTGAGGCGCTTGGCGAAGGAGAGAGGGCAGATTACGGTCTCGGAGGTTGCGCTTTCTCCGCGCCAGTGGCCGGCCCAGCCTAGGGTGCGGTGTCAGTGGGGAGTTTGGAGTTTGAAGGGGTTAGGAGCTGGGATGACTGACCTTCTTGTGAGACGCAGTTCCCGTCGATGTCATCGCAGCGGAAGAGCATCCCATCGTGGTTGGCCGCGATGATCCGCTCGTAGATTCCGATGGGTATGGCGGTTGGACCGGTGCCGAAGTACTTTTGTACGATGGGCGAGTCGCTGCCCTTATCGAGGAGGTATTCTTTTGCGGATCGGGCAATCGCTACGGTCTCCCACAGCGCGGAGGAGAGAACCCGGTGGGAGGTTGCGTTGCAGGAGGGGTGGATTGGGAAAGGGGATTTGAACTCGGAGAGGAAGTCATGGGGTGTGGAAGAGTTGACGGCCGACGGTCGGCTGGAGAGGTCGCTTGTGGGCCGGCCCCAGACGGCTGGAAGGAGTAGGAGGGTGGTGTAGATGAAATGCATGATTGCTTCTGTTTGGCGGTGACAGGATGGAGAAATGCTGTGCCCGGTCAAGAAGGTAGGTAGGTAGGTAGGCAGGTAGGTCGGTAAGGTTATGATGGTCGGACGGAAGTCACCCCTTAAATACATTGACAGTCCTCAACACCATGCAACTCGGGATATTCGGCAGAGGCTAGCGATATGTTACGAGATCACCAAGGTTCCCGAACGGAGACGACATGCACGTCATATTCACTTATTCAGGAATTGTTCTGGCTATCAAGGTTCCCTACCTACCTTGACGACTGCCAAGTTTCCCTTGGCATGGGGCCATCTCCTGACGCAGCGACAATCCGGTCTGTGGTTGCGTTTTCCACAAGTAATATTTAATGCTCAATGACACTGATCTGCAATATTTGGGGTTCCTCGTGGTTATACGCAGAAGCTGCAGTCCATTGGAATAGGGTGGTTGTTGTTACCCCTGGGTAGGTAGGTAAGATTGTTACCCCTGAAGAAAAAGCTGCTGTTCTCCTCCCAAGCCCCCACGACGAAAGCCAACCTACCCACTCTACATGAAAGATACCAGCTCAAGAGCCCATGGACACCCGGAAAAGCACCCTTATCCACCTGGGCATCTCCCATCACAGCACCGACCTCGTCCGCTGCTGACGACCTGGACTTCAAGTTCGATCTGAACTTCAGCATGCCAATCTTCCCTCGGCCCCCCTGAATGCCGTGCTTCTCGGTACAGCTCACGCCTCATGAAAGGTATCAATATTGGAGAATGGAGGGTTTATGTTTACATTACCCCTTTTCGAGGTAGTATTTGGGTGTCCCTTTTCCTTCAAGGGTAAGGGGGTAAGGATGATCTTGCCCTCCTGTCAGCTCAAATCAGCGGCTACAACCAGTTCGGGCGGGTTGGGTATTCACATGGTGATTTACATGGTGATATAATATAGTGTGATTGCTTTTTTTTGGAGAGCTGAGGTCGTCTCGATTTCAACTTATCAGCTGGCAGCCGAGTGTGCATCTACGATGTGATAGATGAACGCTAACTCTGCCTTCTGCTGCCGATTCCGGGAAAATTTCGGTATTGATGTCACAAAAGGAGGTGGGAGTACACACTAACTCGAGTCCCACGACATGTCACTGTTGTACGAGGGGAACGCTAAGCGCATCAGTTGAGATTTTTGTTCACTAGGTTTGGTATCTTTTGCGGTCGCTATATACAGTTTAAAGCAAGGTGGCTGTTTCCCCTAAAAACGGACGAGAACAAAAATGGGAGCATAGGTATAATTCTAAATCCTCTCCGTGGCCTACATGCTTCTTCGTCCTAGACATGCGGTTATACGGCAATCCCAGCGGGCGAATGAGCGATGGCGCCGCCCCTATGCTTGCAATTGCTCTCCGTTCCTGGTCGTTCCCGATTCAACCTTGCCACTACTGCTGCCAGAGGCGTCCGATGCCCCTGCCCCGTCCGTGGCGGCATCCGTATTATTGCCGTCATTATCGTCATTGTCGTCAACAGCGTCACTGTCGTCATCGTCATCCTCCTCTTCGCCCGATTGCTCTTCAGCCTCAAGGCTGTAGCCTGGACAGCGCTCAACTAGGCCGCGGAAGTACGCAACTAATACCTCGGGGTTGGGCACAATCCTCCAGTCGACCCTGTAGAGAAACTCAAGCTCCAGCAGCTTGAGCTCAGCGAGCCTCACGCCGCCAACCTTCGCATAGTGCGAGTTATTCCAAAATGCGTCCGAAAGGCCCTTCGCTGCCACGGTTGCTGCCGTAATGAGGAAACGATGGACCGTGAGTGTGTTGATGGTGAATTCCGGGTATAGTGCACAGAGCCGGTCGATGTAGTAGACCATGGACAAAAGGAGAGGGGGGGTGAGCGTGGCATGTTTTGCCAGTCTATGGAGATAGTCCAAAACTGAGATTCCAGGGGCGGTGCTGTCAGGCTGTCAGCGTTACGTGGGAGAAAGACGGTCCTGTGCGCCGGTTGCGCCGGCTTACCGGGAATGGAACCTCGTGAGATGGCCTGCCGTTAGCGCCAGCGCATCGTTGGTTTCAATGAGTTCCCCAAGCATATGCGCGATCAGGACTACTACATCCTCGACCTGGCAAAGCTCGTATTTCAGCGGGAGAACTTTGGGCGGGCTCGTGTCGGGTTTTGACCGCTTGGAGAGCGTGGAGGGGCTCCGTGCGGCATTTGCTGGCGTGGCGCTGGAATCGCCAGGCCCGTCGGTATTCTTCCTCTTTGAAGGAGAGAGTGGTTGCACGGCGCTCGCAACTTGTGCTTCTACGAACGCCCTCGAACTCTCTGGTGTCGCCTTCGTCGGTTTCGGCTGCGCGCCGGGGGCGGGGTGTCGCTCGTCGCGGACAGACATCGGCTTTGGCCCTGGCGGAGGCGGGGGCTCAAGTCGATCACCCTCACTCGGCGGGGCGCGAAGCACTGCGCCAACTGCGTAGTCGAAGGGCTCCATGGGCGAGTACTGCGTCGCGACGTCTACATATCTCTTGGCTCGCGGGAAGGAGGGGGAAGCTATCGAGGTTGCGGTCGAGGAGGCTGATTGGCGGCGAGACAAGGCAGTCGAGAGCCAAGCAGGAGACTGTCGTGGAGACGGGGCGGGAGCATAGTGGAACGCGTGAAAACCGCTTCTCGGAGAGGCATTGACTGAAGTCGCAAGAGCCGGAGATTGAACCAACATTATCCTAGCCTCGTCATCTTTCACGCGTAATCGAGACAGGGAGAAGTTGAGCCTTGATGCCGCAGTGGGGCTTGCGTTGCTGCTCTTCTCCGCAGATTTTCTCGTTTTCTCCACTGCGGGAGCCCGCTTAGCGGCGTCAGGAAATCGGGAAAAGAGATGCTACCAGGATCGATCGGGCTTCAGCGAGGACAGAAACGCAAGTTTTCAGCGGAGCGTGCGTTGTCGGACAGAGGTGTTCGGTTCAGTTTTGCAACAGTAGGTTGCTAGGTGCGGGGCAGGATGCCGGCGGGGTGAAGTCTCTTTGTCATGTTGGCATAGGATGTGCGGCGAGCATTCGCAAACTTATCAAATGTAAGAAAATATTGGTACTTGGCTGCGATGCAGTCTGCTCTGCCCGGTGCACACCGGCCAAGGTTCAAGGACCAATGTGAAGAAAGGGCATTCCAGCTGGCCCTAAACAGTTGACCGACGGCAAATCGAGGGCTAGCCACACGGATCACATTACACAACGGATCGAAGCCAAGCTGCCAGCACGTTCACGGGAGCCGCAATTCGATTGGAGGGGCGGAACCTGGGAACAAGGAGACGGCCCCGTTGTTAGCGACACAGACGCCTGTTGCAGGCAGGCAAGGCGTCTGCATTGGCACTTCACGCCATAAAACCAGGCTTCCCTGCCCGACTCCATGCACTCACGTATCCATCCGGGAAGCGTTCCCAGGGAATCGGAAGACGACCTCTAGCTCCAGCCCCATGCCAGATGAGCTAGGCTCTAGTAGAGCGGTGTGCGGAATACAGCCAATGCTCTTGCCAATGTCATTGACTGGTCTTCTTCCATAATTTAATGGGTACGGTTTCTCTTCCGCCTGTTCACTGGATAGTTACTGTGAATCTCCAATCCTTGAGGTGCAACCGTTGCGTAGATGTAACGGACCATCATTAGACCCCCATTGTATTTCTGTCGCCGTTCAGTTGCGGTAGTCCTGACTAGTGATGAAAGACAGGCGTAGACAGCGACAACGATGAGTGGACAAAAGGGGTGTGCCTAGTGAAGCCGCCTGCCCCACCTCTGCTCGACTGGCTATCCTCGAAAAACGCATCGCGGACTGTCTCGAGCCTCGCAATCCTGACGCCCGCAACCATCCTATAGCTTTCAATCACCACCTCGGCGACTAGATGTTCACTGCTGTTCGCAGAAAACGTAGCATATCATACTCCTCACCCCAACCTGAGATTCCGTTGCCGAAGAACCAAAGAAACCAACGACACACGGGCAAGTCGCGGGCAGATCCCGAGGCTGCCTTGCGAAGCCTTCCTGTCGCACATAATCGCAACCTCACCATCCCCAGTCAGAGTCATCAGCACTGCACGATCTGCAGTCTTTCTGAAGGCGCCGCAATTGGCAGTACCTATCCCGCTGAGGAGAGCTCTCCGCCCTTCCAGGAAACTGACTCGAGCCCCACTCGTCATGGCGCGCATTCAGAGCCCCCCAATCCTCTCCCAGATCAGAGTAGCAAGAAGCTATTCGGAGCAAACGGCCGCACTTCGCGCTCTAAAAGATGATATTGTTGGGCATGTCCAGCGAAAAGAGAGATGGATCGAAAATGGGATTCTGGAATCGCTCGTCAAAAACCTACAAGCTGTCCGGTCTCCGGTCAGTCGGAACGGCGATGAGTCTCACAGCAACGCGGGACAGCCGAGGCCCCTAGCAGATAGCGAGCGTGTACGGTTGCTATCTTTGGAGCTCATCGCCAGTTTCTCAAGTGGTGAGTGGGATGCCCTGGTGCTGTGACAATGGTTAGCGTGTTGACACACTCTGTATAGGCGGTCCCTCCTTTCTCGCTCCCCTCCGCGCCGTCAATGCAATACCGGCCATTCTTTCGCATATCTCCCCGTCCGAAAACCCACCGCAAATCGTACTCACGGCGCTTCGGGCGCTCCGCGACATCGCCGATGCCTCTGTCCTGGCTTCTCCAGGCCCGTACGACGACGCAACAGCATTGTCAGACCTCCTATTCAAACCTCAACATCTCAATTCGATGAACCGCATATTGGGCTCGAGCTCGACCATCATCGTGGTACAGGAACAGAAACGTCTCGTCGCCACCCTGATCAGCCGGCTGTGCAGAAGTCCGCAGCACCAAAGTCTGCTTGCGGGTCAAGGGATCCTGGATTCCCTAGCTTTGCAGCTTGCCAGCTTTGCAGTGTCACGCGGAGAGGTTGTGCCTGGGGCCGAGATTCTGGCCCGAGGCGACGGTTTAGACGGCATGATACCGGACCCAGCGCCCCTTGGATCGGATCTTGCGTTGGTCCTCGAGGCGATCTCGACGATTATAGCAGACTCCCGTTACCGGGCTTGCATGTTGATGTGCTCTCCAGCCATAATGGCAATATTTCCAAACGCCGAGTTCTCGCCCGCCACTAAGGAAGCCAAGGCTGCTAGGAACGCTCTCGAAGTAACCGGGTTGAGCACTGCGCGGTCTAGGAATCCTGGTGCGATCGAATATCTGCTCCCCGTGGTACCTATTACGCAGCCAAGGTCGCTGTCTTCCCAGTTCACACAATTTCCCCCTTTAGGCTTCTCGCCATCCAGCGATAATCTCATCTCTGCGGCCCGTCCGATAACAACCAAGTTCTCCGGCTGGGACCCAACCCGCTTGGATTCGGCGAGCTCTAACGGTGACACAGAACCTGAGGATGCCGAGAGCCCTATCATACCCTGGCTTATACATCTTGTCCGAACGACAGATGGCCTGGAGAGAGTCATGGCCGCCTCGGTGTTAGCAACTCTATACAAAGCCGGGTTTGCGTTACCGGAACGAGAGGTTGCCATCGGCCTTCTTGTAGTTCCCCTTCTGTGCCGATTGATCAGAGATCACGATAAGCATGTTCCTCCCACCCTTCAAAATGCAAGCTTCATAGAGAGGCATATCGCTCTGGATTGGGCTATCCTGGAGCGAACACCAGCCGTCTTAGCACGCCTACTTGCCGATAGTGATTATCTGCAACAGACCGCTCACGAATGTGGCGCGATGAAAACGGTCCATAAGCTGCTCAAAGATGCCTATGAGCCAATGCCGGCTCAGACGGCTTCGCGACCATGGTCGCCAACCCCGGAGCATAGGGCTGTCTATGAGGAAGGCCTCCCTACGTGTTGTATCGGACCTCCAGGGCAGCTTCCAATATATGCACACAAACTCAAGATGAGAGAGTGCTCATTGAAGCTTGTGGCAGGTTTGGTGGCTAACAAAGAAGACTACCGAAAAGCGATCACCGACTACGACGTACTGCCATATATCGTTGAGTCACTCAGCGCCACACCTACCAAGCCTAGGAATGCCAAGGAGAAGTCGAAGGCCGAAAAAGCAGCCGGTGATGAGATGGACACCCTGAATGAAAACTCACCTTATGGAAATAATCCCAACACTGTAATCGTAGCAGCATGCCATGTCATCCGGGTCCTAAGCCGATCTCCCAGCAACCTCCGGACGATCTTGGAGGACCATGGTGTTGCGATGCCTATCTTCAGGTTGCTGAAGCACACCGCTGCTGATATCCAAATCGCAGCTTGCGGTGCGGTCTGCAATTTGGTGCTAAGCCACAGCCCTATGCGAGAGGTGAGTTGGCCATGCTCTGGTCCTCGACACGCCTTGCATGTAAACTAACTCGAACCAGCCCCTTCTGCAGGCGGGCGTGCTTCGTGTACTTTGCGAACAGGCTCGGTCGGATAACCCGGGGTTAAGGCTCAATGCGATGTGGGCACTGAAGCATTTGGTTGATGGAGCTGACAACGATCTGAAGAAGCAAGCACTGGAGGAATTGGAATCGGGCTGCCTTGTTCGGCTGATATGTGACGACATTGAGGATGAGGCATTGCACACCCGCGTACAACTCGAGCAAGACAATCGGGATATCGATAACGACGAAGACATGGACGGGATGGCATTCGAAGATTTCAGCAACTCAGCGATGTACCCATGCGGCCAAGCGGGACCGAAACCGGCGTCGCTTCGATTGCAGAGGGCAGAGAGGAAGATCTCGATGCTTCGCGAGGCTGAGCTCAATCTGACCCGCAAGGCAAGAAACGACGATTTAGCAATTCAGGAGCAGGGGCTTAACTTCATTCGAAACCTCATCTGCTTGCCGTCACCACCAGGAGAGATGGTCGACTACATCTTCAACGAGATTGGCCAGGACCGCCTCTTCGAGATATTATCCTCAAAGTTGCGAGTTAAGGTGCTGCATCCTTTTGGACGGAAGTACGCCACGGCGCCGGACTCGCGGGTGCTTTACCCGCAGGCCAAGGTGATTGAGGCGGTCGTGTATGTCTTGGTCAACATCGCCGCCAGTGTGCCCAGACACCGCCAGTTGGTGATGGCGCAAACAGAACTGCTCAAGCTTCTAGGTGGTCATATCAACAGTCGGGACACGGAAGTGCGGCGGGCGCTTTGCCACCTCCTCAGCAATCTTGGGGAGCGCGAGGAAGACATGTCGGGTGGTGAACAGAGGGCAATGGAGCTTAAAAAGCTTGGGTTCCTGGCCAAGCTGGAGGAACTACAGGAGAAGGATAGCGATCTGGATGTCCGAGAGACGGCTAAGACAGCGGTTTGGAGGATCAAAGCGCCGGCCGTATAGAACATCGGGGTGCGGTTGGTGCTCTTACAATCATGGTCACGCAGGCGCAGGGTCAGGAAGGATGTGTAAAAGAAGGAAAGTGAAATGGGGAAGTTTCAAGGGAGAGTGACGTGTTAATGTTTGAAAATATGTAACGATGAAGAGCAAAGGTACACAAGCGCATGGCATTGGCACAACCCAGACACGAACTGGGATAGCGAGGAACTGGTTTTTCTTTGGGAAGCGAATGAATACTACTCCCATCATTAAATAGCGCTGTATGAAGGTCCCGGCCGAAAGACTCTCTCTTCTCTCTGCGAGAATGTGTAGTGGGAATCCTCTCACAGGTTTGTTCCGAAACACCAAGGCCTTGGGTATCCCATTACATCATTGTGGAAGACCTTGATTCCACAGTAGAGGCTTTTTAAAGAATGCAGGAAGGCCCTTTCAAAATGGGGGATGGACTACAACAACACAAACCGGACATGGGCTGCTTTGACATAATGGGCCCCCGAACCGACACTGAGCTGTTGGGATGTACATTAGGGTTAGGGTATTATATCCTCACCCCCACACCTTCAGGGGCTCCACTCTTTTTGCCTTGGCTGTAGTCCATTGACCCAGTCCAGATCTCCAGACCAACCCACCGAGAACAAAACTACCAACGTCGTCGAGAAGTCGATGCGCAGACTCATCCCAAATATTGACAATGAAACTTGTCACAGTACTATCGGCGCTCCTTGCCGGGGCCGTTGCTCGCGTCGCAGCAGAAACCGTACCCGTCTACATTCAACCCATGACCTTCCCCGAGACCACGCCGGTCCTCCTCGCCGAGATCAGACATGACAGCCCCGCGCCCTCGACAGACCCTGCGGCATCTGGGCAGATAGCCTCCGAGGTTATTTCGTACGAGGCACCGGAGATCCCAGAAGGCGCAGAGCTGGTGCGTATCGGCGCATACGATAAGAAGGCAGCGAAGTGGGCATCCTCAACGACGGTCATCTCGGTCAACAACTTTGGGAAAGGCTATTCTCCGCACTTCGTGGTCACGCTAGACGCGAATGGGAAAGACTATCTGGGAGTTGCGTGCCGCGGAGTGCGTGTCGATGCTGGATATACGAGGGACTTTGGGCCGCAGGCGGCCGTGGTGGTTGCCGGACGGGGCAAGCAGCCGGAGCTCAACAAGCCAGTTGTGCTGTCACCGGAGGGAAAGAAGGTTGTTGTAGAAGAGAAGACGTTGCTGCAGAAGTATACACCCCACCCCCCTATTGCGAGATTCTAGGAAAGCAGTGATGCTAACGGACGTTTTGCGCGCGCACAGATACTGGTGGTTGTTGGCGATCGGTGTGTTCGTGATGATTTCGGGCGGAGGCGGCGATGGGAAATAACCTATAGACTTGCGATACCCTTCAACATATTCTGCATTATTCCGACTTCGCAGTTGGTCGTCGATCTGCGACCTGCTTGCACCATGCTCTCTATCTCGTAGGTAGGATACCGCTTTCCTTTGAGTGGACACCACTTTACTGCCTCTGTCGGCTCTTCTTTACCATGAACCGCTCTTCTTTCTGCGCCTGGGCGCTTGACTGTTGAGAGAGACCCTGATTTTTCTTCAGTCCACAGTAGCTCCAACCAAGCGAAAGGGCCAGCAACCCATGAGAGCAGTGTGATGCTTGGTAAATCCTCTCCTGGGCTCATAATTGATTCCCAATACTCGGTTACGCTCTTTTAGGATCGGAAGCTAGGCCTCCCGTATCTATGGACAATCCAATTCTTAGATGTACGCCATTCGTTGATTTGTCCAATGCCTCATCATGTAAGAGATACGCAACTTCACGCCATTATCTGTTTGGCTTTCTCACCGTGGTTGCCTTGAGAACCATTGCTCGTTTGGTCGCATCAACCAGAAGTTGAGACTGGCACCGTGCACAACCTAGCAGCTGGTTGCCAGGTGATACAAACAGGCCCACAATTATTGCTGGAGTTCTCGAAATCCACCAAGATCCACAACTCTCAGCCTCCTCCTCCCACTGCTCGCGCAAGCAACCCACCTACCCAACTTCTTCTCCAATCTTGCCCTTCTAATTCAAGCATCACGCAAGCTTCCATCCTACTTCCGAACAAATACCCCTCATCAAGAATTACAGAAACCGCAAATATGGCTGCTGAGAACGGCACTACCACTTCGGTGCAGGACCCCTCTGCGCTCGCCGGTGGCGCACCCGCCGAGAGCAAGGGAAAGGGTAAAGCTTCTGCTTCTGGCGAGCAGGTCGAGGACACCTCCATGGCCGTCGATGACGACGAAGATGAGGATGAGGACGAGGAAGGCGACGAGGTATGTCGCAAACCGATGCCCCGCACTGTCGCATTGCGCACTCACTGACTTGACTTGTGCAGGAGGTCGAAGCTGGTATGTCCACTCACAAATAATAGTACGATAGCACGAGCGCATGTTCTGACATATATTCTGCAGCTGATGAGGATGGCATGGAGGAGATCGACCTCGACAATGTCATCGGCCGCCGCACCCGTGGCAAAGTGATCGACTTCGCAAAGGCTGCCGCCGAGAACCCCGCTGAGGACGATGAGGATGAGGATGAAGACGAGGACTTCGAGGCGGAGGACGAGAAGATGGATGACGCCTAAATCATTTACTTCATGTCTTAGACGACGCGACAGATGCGCCCGCGCCTCGTCGCGACGGGCTCGGATTTACGACGGCACGAGCTTGGGGATGAGGAAAAATACGGATGGCCATACCTTTGCACTGGATGTTTGGCTTTGTACTGGATCTGTGCAAGGGCATTGGATCTTTCAGGCGTTTTGGCAGGACACCCGAGCTATTGTAGCCCAGCTGGTCATCATCTGGTTGATGTTATCATGCTAAGATAGGACTGTTGGGCAACATTCGGGCCAAAAAAATGAAGATCTTCCACCTACAGTTTGTGATTCCATCGCATGTTCCCGGAGCGAATGGTCCAACACTGGTCTCTGGAGCTGTGCTGCCATGACATGTTGAACTTTGTCGCAGCCTTCAAACACCATCCCAAGTGTGGGGCAACGACAAGCAGGGGACTGGTCCTCCCACTGGTGATCCCCGCTGTACACGCTCTTTTCAAGCCTCCCACACCATGCTTTCACATGCAAAAGAGCATCCCAGGTGTTTGGGGTTCGCCTTCATGAACCCTGGGGAGCTTGGGTATTCACTCCAGATGGATAGGTCCTCGTTGCTCAGTGCTTTGTAAAAGACATCTCGAAGACGTCCCAGTGGCTCGGCTGCGGATTTACCTTTCACTGCCCCTGGGCTCCATTGACCAATCTCTTTGCCGCTATTGTCTCCAAATTAATTTCTGGACACTTGTTGGCTACGCCAGTCCAGGCCAGTTCTACGCCTTGGGATAAAGACTTGTATTTCGCGAACCGTCCAACCAGCAGCCACGAGGTCACAAGGTGCATTGTTGGAAGTTGCGACATCGCCTTATTAGACCCCCGAAAGCAACTGAGAACGTAAAGTGTATTTCGACTTTTATTCTCGCTATTTCCTCGCCCCGACCGGTCGCATCAAAGCAGAATTTCCACGCATCGCATTTCCGACCTTGAATTATCGCCTGATCTAGGATCAAGCATGGAAGCCAGATAACCAACATCCCAACGGGCACAAACGGAACACACTGCAAGGATAGAGAAAAGAACCACTAGGCATCTCGATACTCAGGAGACCGACAATCATGGCATCAAGGTCGGTTTTCACCCTTTCACGGTCGCTGCACGCACCCGCATTCCCTACGCAAGCAAGACGTCCGCTGGGCGAGCGAAGGCCTTCCACGTCAGCGGCGCAAACCAGGCAGAGTCCACAGTTTCGCTAACCACCTCTCGCAACCACAGATTCGGTGCCTCCTCCCTCCACCAGCGCGACTCGCGCAACGATCTCTTCAAGGGCTACACCGGCTCGGGCGCCGACTCGGCGCGAAGGCCCGTCAGCGGAAGCCCGAACAATGTAGGCGGCGGATACGGGTACAGCGGGTACCCCGGGGCGAATAGCTCGACTATGGGCGGGGGCTCTGGCTCCGGGCTGGGGATGGAAAGTCGGGGGTTTAGGCCGGCGACGCCGAACACAAGGTACGTTTTGTTAGTTTGAAGATTCGCCGGGATGGTGCTGACGGAGATGTCATTCTGTTCAGGGGCCAGTACAGCGACGCAGTCCTGAACGAGCTCGAGAGCCAGAACGACCAGCAGGTCGACGGAATTATGGGGAAGGTCAGGATACTCAAGGATGTAAGTGGTTCCGAAAAAGCCGGCAGAACGTACAGGCCACTGATGCTCGACACAGATGACTGTAGCAATCGGCGACGAGATCAGAGAGTCATCAGCATTAGCAGAAAAGATGAACGACAGCTTCGACAAGACACGGTTACGCCTCCGCGGCACCATGAACCGGATGCTGCTCATGGCGGAGAGGACCGGTGTTGGCTGGAAGGTGTGGCTTGGTTTCTTCCTAGCCGTCATCCTCTTGTTTACGTATGTTTGGCTCTTTTGAGCGGCATGGAAATGGCATTTTCCCTTCATGTAGCTGGGCACACACGCCCACTGCCTTCATACTCTGAGCGGGTGATTTTGTCGGGACTCGGGTTCTGATAGCTCAGGAAGGGCGAAAGGCGTTTTTTGGGACGAGGATTATTGTTTTGCTTTCAGGGAACGAACAGCACATGTCTGATGTACAAAGCCAGGAGACACACGAATGCGGTGATAGAGGCTGGTTTGAATAAGAATGTTGTAATGCCCCAAAAGCAACCCATGCCGCCGTATAATTATATTCCTAACGCCACCATGCCTTCCAATGGGTATCTCATGCTTGTTTCCATACTGTCATATCCTTGACCCCTGTTTCCCAGTATACACCCGGCCCTAGTTCCCTCTCCTCAGCCGGGGGCTGCTGCCCATCATGCTGCTTCCATCCCGCGACAGGATGCTGCTAATATCAAGACTGCTCCGTGGCCCATTTCCGCCTGCCATGCTGCCCCGTTGCCCAGTTCCGCCTGCCATATTGCTTCGCTGCACATTTCCGCTCATGCTAGTTCTTTGCCCATAGCCACCCGCCATGCTGCTTCTGGGCCCAGCACCGCCGGCCATGCTGCTCCGAGGATGGGGTAGGTGAGGAGCCCGCATTCCACCATAGCTAATGTTCTGGCTAACGTCCTCATCGCTGCTCAACGAGGCCTCGGAGTCCGTGTGCTCATAGCCACCGCTCTCTGCCTCGGGGACATCATCGTCGAGGTTCGCCTCCATGTCCATGTCCAGCCCGGGCTCCAGCTCCTCGGGGTACAGAGTGCTGACGAGGTCGTCTTCCTCAAGGATATCCGCCTGGTCTTCTTCATCGATGTCTTCATCGCCACCATAGAGATCCCCACCAGCTGCTGCCCCATTTCCGCCGCGTGCCATCATCTCCCGCATGCGGTCCTCAGTTGCCCGCATAGAGGCCACACGGTTCGCGAGCTCCCGCTGTTGAACTCGCCGCAGCTGCCGCCCTTCACCACTCTCATCCTGGTCCACCATCCCTGAGCTCTCATTCTCCTCATCCTCCTCGTCTTCCTCCTCCTCATCATCACTCACCCCGTCGAAGCCAAACCCACCATCGTCCGCATCGGGGATATCATCATCTAAATCCCTTCCTCCACCATCCTCCATCATTTGCTCGTCCCCGTCCCCATCCATCCCCATCGCGACAGCCCCTCCCTCGTCTGCCAGTGGTGCGACAGCACCACCTCCTGCTTCTGCCTCCGCCAGCTCCTGCGCCAGCATCTCGCGCCGCATCGCCTCAGCATGCTCCTCTGCTTCGCGCCGCTCCTCCCGCAGCTGGAACAGCGTCTTCGTCACGCCCGGCGGCTTCAGCCACGTGGCGCCGAGGTTACCGACATTGGCGCGGCGGCGCTCGTTGGTACGCTCATCATCGCGTAGGCGCCCAAGAGCAGAGCGCTCGATGGCCTGTGCGGCGCTGTGTAGGTGGTGGTGGCCAGAGCGCATGCGCTGGTTGGTGTTGTTACCATTTGGACCAGGGCCGCCGTCTGTCGCCGCGTCGGGGTGGGTGGATGTCGGGGTGGCGGCAGTGGGGTTACGAGAGGAGATGTACCACAGGGAGTGAGACTGCTTTCCGGGATCAGCCGTGTATCAAATCAGGAGGATGGGAAGATAGAGGCGGTTGGGATGACTTACGTCTCGCGGGGTCAGGTCCGGGAGGAGCGAAAACATGGTAGCGGTTGTCTAGAAGGGGAGCCTTCTTAGACTATTGGCGGGATCATACAACCCACGCTGGGTGCACTTAGGACTTTCGGCGAATTGAGTGAAGAAAGGGAAACTTCGCGCTCTTCCTCGACGCGTAAAGTTGAACCGCGATGAAGAAACAAATGCATCACGAATTGTCTAATCCCTCCTGCCAGGGTACATAGGTACCTACCCCACATTCTGGTCTGTGCGTTGGGGTGCCGGGATGCATACCGACATCATCAGGGCTAGAATCTACAGCGAGCAAGTATCCCATTGTCAAAAGGTTGTACACTACTTCTACTAGGGCGTGTCGGTATACCAGAGGTCGCGTGTTGTCTTGCTCTTTCCGTTCTCCATGCCCAACTCCGAGATGGGCCTCATTTCTCACCCCGCAATGGTCCTCAAATAAATGTTGCTGTTGTCTTTGTCACCACGGCCTGAGTAATGACACTCGACAAGTCACTCTGGAGCTGGCAGCGCCGAGATACAAGACTCGGGTCAAAAACCAAGAACGTTCTCCTTAAGCCAGGCCATGAGTTTTGGGGCTGGAAACTGTATTGCACCCCAAGAGGCCTTGATGCATTCCCCAATGGCACAAACCTGTGTAAGGGTTCGTCCAACGCATTTTCGCACGGAGCAGAGAAACACTTGGGTTTGACCACAGCCTTCGTACCTAGGTAGTTCTATACAACCCGATACCCCTGGCTTAGTCTTTGCGAGTACGGAGTGCAACGACGCTAGGTAAGGCACCGAGGAGCTTGAGAAGAGGGACTCGGAGTCTCGCCGAAGTCCCGCTGTTTTTGCCATTGACCAATCCTCCTCCGGGCCAGAATCGGGTTTCCAACAACCCCACCTCACAACCGCCATCCGTGTCGACTCGGCACCGCGGGAACCTGGAAGCCACCTTGCATAGCTGATGTCTTGTGTCCCTGGTGTGCGAGAATGGATGCGCGGGACAGGAATCGGGAGTTTCTCGCCGTAATTTTCCCCGAACACGAGAGCTCGTTCATCATGTTCTTCTCGGGCCAAGAGTCAATGCGTTTGCGTTGTCCGTCCCGTTGACCTGTTCAGAGGTTGCGGTAGTTTCTGTGAGGTAATCAAGCATGTCCTTCCTGTGACATTGTGCTGTGCGCTCAAGGTTTCCCCTGTCCCTACATGCATCCAACTAGTAGATGTCCTCCACGTTCCACTTCCATGAGACAGGCTGGGCTTTCAAAACGAGGCAAAAGCGTGAAATGAGGCGCCTCCCAATTCTCGCGCTCCACGTCTTCGGGAAGACTCGGAAGCAACGCGGCTTAAGTGAGCGCAGTGCAGTGACCGACATTTCTGCTCACACGCACGCTGTATAGCCGTGAGGTAGCACATAGGCTCAATGGGTCCAGGTGATGTTCGAAGGGGAAAATTTTCTGCTCTCATTACATGATGTCTTGAACGGATTGGCTGAGAAAATGGCGGTCGTGAGGTGTCGGAAACGGCTGACCCTGCTAACACAAGAGCCAATCAGGATTCGCGCAAAGCCAATTCGGGTCCCGCAAGGTACCGATGTCGGCCATGGAAGGAACGGCGGCGAACACCGCCCCGCGGCTCCTACGATCCAAGGAAGCGGATGGGCGCTCAGCAAGCTTCGGGGGTTTTGGGTTGATGCAGATTAAACTGTTTGAATTTTGGCCTTTGGATTCATGCAGCGTACGCACCTCAGGTAGCGTCGGGGCAGGCATACCCCCACTTGATAGCACACTTTATTCCGGCACACTCAACGTGTCGTCCATGTCACCCCACAGAGGGGTGCTGAGGGGCATTGAGGGGTGGTGGGACAGACTCTCACATTCCATTCGAGAAGACACCTGTATTGTGACACGAGCGCCTTGCGGCTCTCGTCCGTCGTCGTTGTGAAGAATCCCAAGACTAGTCCAAGGCGAAAACTGCAACGTTCCACAATACCAGTGATATCCGGTAGCAGCTTCCGCCACTGTAGAGGACCGGCCTGGGACGCCAATGGAGTTCTCCGTGCATTGGCGCGGCCATGCCGTTCTGGCCTCTTAAGAATAACCCGACGCGGTCGTTCGAGCCACCGTTACAGCCACCGATCCAGCTTCCTCGGCTCTGTGATGCAGCTTATTCCCTCTCTCAGGCCAGGTCTTCCCTGTGTGAAGGTCACCGGTGTCCGTGCGCATAGGGCGATCTACTGTGTAGGGTCATTATAGGGATTGGATGGAGACATCGAGGAGTGTGAGATAAGGGTTGCAAGGCTACTCGAGCGATGCTTGATTGGCGAGACGGATGCAGCAGCCGTTTTCTGCTGATGATTGTTTTACAGCAGCCTTCCCGTGCGACTCAAGACCACTGCGGGCCAGCCTAGCCCGCTTGTGTGCTTGCAACTATGCCGGATCTCAACCAAGAAACCTTTTGCAGACCACTACGGCAGGCGATGGCGACGCCCGCCGTCTCCATGGCCCTATTCGGATTGCATTGCAGCCGCCTATGCTGGCACAACATCCAAATATGTGTCCTTGGTTGTGAGCCGCGGAGCTCCATTGGCCATCCTCCTCGCGAAAACTGGGCGAGAAGTTTTCCTCCAGCCCCTTCCAGTCCTCCAGACCCGGGCGGGATGCGGCCAGACGGGTTTTGAACTCCGCCATGTCTGCGATGCGGCTCGGCAACAGAAGAAAGTGGCGGCAGCATCAACATGCGGGGCCTACACCGAGGCGGCGGGTGGTTCCAGGCGGGGATCCTCGCGCGACCATATATTATGGCATGGAGGTTCAATGGAGTCCTCTGTGAGCATCCATTCGTATGGCGGCTAGTTGACCATCACGGAGTGTTGGACATGTTGCCCTGGGCTTCAGCTTCTTTTCAACTAACACTATCGTGCAGTCTCGCAGGGTCCAATCCAGGCAGACAGGCACATGCTCGCGGACCTCGCGCAGGCGACATCGGCCAGTGATCTTTGAAAACACCGCGTGCTGATTGGTGGTCAGGCGCGGAACTGACGTCCTTCTCTCTCTTCCCACGCAAATTCGACAGGGATGATGGGAGTTCGGTGGATCCATTGCATGCAGGCGATGTTCGTGGATCTCGGGCTAGCTCGAAGCATCCCTGCAACCTGCAGGCCGGGTGTGGGGTGGTTTCATCCAGACCTGCGCTCGTTTCTATTACACAGTGGTGTTTGTTAACAAATGTATACCGATGCAACAGCTCTTAGTGACGGCACCGGTTGAACGTCCTCGATAGTCGTGAGCGGAGAGATCTGGCAGGCATTGTTGACAAGCCCCCTCGTCAGCCTAGAGTGCGTCTGAGATCAAGCTTATCCCCAAACGGATTGGCCGGCTTCCCACGTACCCATGGGCACCACCGGCTCGCCAACGCCACATTGTTTTAGAAGCCATCACCACCACCTGATAGGTAGGAATCAAGCTAGTCCACGGTCGATCTTCGAAGTCTCGTGTCGGTCATCGAAGTAGCTCTTTTGTACTTCGGACATCCCCTGCGGCAAATCTGCGTCGAAAGACCCGAGCAAGGGCCGTCTGGGCGGCGCTGGGTAGGCAAGCAGGGCACCGAAAGCCTTGGCGCGCGGATTGATGATTGTTCATCTCGAGATGTATGCCGATCAAGAGAGCGATTTACGGTCGGTTTGCAGCAAATTGACTCATCTCGTAAGAAAACCCATACGCCTGTACTTTATGTATCAGAAACCGCTACGAAGCGCGTACCTTCACTCCCAGAAGCGGGCAGCAAGCGCCCACCGCGGAAGCTGGGCGCCGCGTGCTTGTGTTGCGGTGTTGAGGCGTTTTTGGTATGTGCATACGAGAACAAAGAGGAGGAGCTGAGCAGAAGAGGTCCACTTCCCAGTCATGTTTCTGCCGTCAGTCAGACCCAGAACGGCCAGAGGTGAGCTGTCAGGGCGTGGGACAAAGTGACTCAAGTGGTCAGATCTCTTGCCATTTCGCAGATGCGGTGGAGGGGGAGGTCGGGGCTGTACGAATGGCCGACCCACTTTTGGGAACAGACATCTCCACTTCAACCCTGCAAATGGCTGTCTCCCCACTTCCCCCCACCCACGCCCAGTAGTCCCATCGGTCGGTTTGCCTTCAACAGCGGCTCTGGTCGTCTTTTTGCCTTCTGCCCTTGCAAACCTGGCCTGTCCCTGCTCCGCTTCGGACGTTTTCTGTGTCAATTGCACTACGAGAGACCAAGTTTTAACGTGTTGACCGGTCAGGGGTGCCCTTGGCCAACAGTTGCAGCTTGCTCTCCGCCTCTCCCCTCTATTGCCGTCGCCCACCGACTCGGAGTCCGTCTCGTTCATAAAAGCACGAGTGCCACCCTCCTCCTACTTGATCCTTTCCCTTCTCTTTCACGAATTTTCCATCCTTTCAGCCGGCCCAGAGCTACACTCCCCTCCCGCCAGCCAAATATCTAGAGCGCCAGCTTCCCTCGGTGGAAGTCTTTCAAGCCAACTGGTAAGTCGTGATCCAACGCGAACCCCCGTGCCTCTCCCCAAGTGACTGCCTGCGAGAGACAAGACGGAATCCGACCCCCATCTCCCGTCGCTCAAAGACACTCGACCCGGCATCTGTTCGGCCGACACTGCTATCCAGCCTTTGAATGGCCTGGAAAATACGACAAGGGCAACTCTACCTGCCGGAACTTCGGAGCCACCTCCGACACATGACAACCGAGCCCGCTGCCACACTTTTCGAGAACAACTACTATAGTGAGGGCGCTATCTGAGAAATGCAATTCAACAAGCCGGGTGGCAGAGACGTGCGGGATCCCACCGTGAGCATGGCATCTTTACTCCTGGCTCTTTGGCGGGGTGGACATCGTCGGTTGCGCTGGCGATGAGATGCTGGTTCGGTCTTTTGCCCCGCCCCCGCTCTCAGGAGATTTAATTTCTTGGTCTGGCCACCCCCGCTTCGAAACACCACCACCATGGAAGGCCCTGTGTGGATCTTGGAAGGGAGCCTGCTTGGGTTGCATTGGCAAGCACCAGTTTCGATGTCCGACCGAAAATCACAGCGACTGCTGCGCTCTCGCCTGTCACCCAAAAACTCCAGAGCTGCCATCATCCTATCACGTCCCGATAATATAGCCGCATGGGGGCGATAAGGGCGATGCAATTGGCCTATCGTCATATCGCATCCCGCGTGGAGAGCGTCGGTTGTGAGTGGGCATGCCCGGAATTGGCTTGGTGGGCCCGGCCGCCGCAATTGCATCACGAGCTTTCCTGGGCAACCCGCGGGGCTATCAGTGGGAGCTATCATGCAGCTTTGCAGCTTCCCCTCCGCTGCATTGCGCTAGGCAAAACTTCAGCGACTTACATGCTCTCTGCACCCACGCCCCGCCAACCTCGAGCATCCGAATGTTGCAGACCCGCCGAAAATGGATCTGCCGAATCAATCCTATTCGGATGATGTATCCATCCTCATCACATCTACTTCGATCAGTGCCGCCGGCAATTCAGGAGTTGTTGCCGTTGGAATTGTCACCCATCGGAAACATGAACGGCGCCATTGAGTGGCTACAACCGCTTATTCCTTGAACTCTGGGATAAGCTATTGGGTTGTGGCTCGCCTCGCCACCAACCCTCGGGCCGACGACTCGCATTTTCCGGCGCACATCTTCGGTTTCCTTCACCCCATCCACTTCGCCCGGACTATGCCATCCCTTCTTTGGGAACTTGGCCGCATCCAGGAGTGTCCAAGGAGCAGTCCAAGCCGACTTCCAGTTGAACTAGGGGATTCGCCGTCTTGTCTCTCGCCTATTGCCATTCGAATACTCACCCCGGGTGGCTGATAGTGAACTAAATGCTAACTTACTGCCCGTGTTTTTCAGCAGACCTATCTGCCACTTGAGCGGCGCCGCTGCTCTTCAGTGCTTTTTCTGATCTTGACTCATCCCTTTGGTGACCACCAGCTGGGGCGCTTGACAAGCAAAGCTTGCCTAGCATGGGCCTGAACGACGAATTCGACGATCGCAACATACAAATCGATGCCGAATCAGAGGAATACCACCCCTATGAGTACCAAACAGAGGGAAATACCTCTTGGGCAGGGAACCTCCCGGTGAAGCAGTACGTACACCGTGTTTTCGTTGTCCGTGTTCGATTGCTGACCTCGATCTTTCAGGGGGTTGTATGATCCGGACCTTGAAAAAGATGCGTGCGGCGTAGGTTTCGCCTGGTAAGATGAACTACCCTAGACGGCCTCGGGATCACAAAACTAACCGCCAATAGCCACATCAAGGGCAAGGCAAGCCACAAAATCGTCAGCGATGGTGAGTGATCATTCTTGCTTCCAAAGCATAGGGTAGGAAGCTAACTGGTGCAGCTCGGAACCTTCTGTGTAACATGACCCATCGTGGTGCTGTTGGGTCGGACGCACGAGATGGTGATGGTGCAGGTGTCATGACCTCCATCCCTCACAAATTCTTCATCAAGAATTTCGAGCGGGATGTTGGAATTAAACTTCCCCCTCTGGGTCAATACGCCGTGGGAAACCTGTTTTTCAAGCCCGACCCGGAGACTGTGGAAGAGTCCAAGCGGCAATTGGAAGATGTTGCCGAGTCTTTGGGCTTGAGGGTCCTGGGATGGCGAGAGCTTCCCACAGACTCGTCGCTTCTCGGGCCAGCCGCCGCGTCTCGTGAGCCTACCATTCTGCAACCTTTCGTCGTCCTGCAGTCCGCCTACGGACCCGGAAATGCTCCCGAAGTAACAGATCCCGAGAAGTTTGACGACAGGCTTTTTGAGAGACAGCTATACGTTCTCCGAAAGCGAGCCACACACACGATTGGGCTTCAGAACTGGTTCTACATCTGCTCTCTCTCAAACAAGAACATTGTTTATAAGGGACAGCTTGCGCCGGTCCAAGTTTACCAATATTACCATGATTTGGTGAATGCCGACTACGAGGCCCATTTTGCCCTGGTCCATTCCAGGTTCTCGACCAACACGTTCCCATCCTGGGATCGTGCTCAGCCTCTGCGATGGGCGGCTCACAATGGTAGGCCTTCGTACCTCGGATATGACAAGATGGTAGAAGCTGATCAACAGTGCAGGTGAAATCAACACCCTTCGGGGTAACAAGAACTGGATGCGTGCTCGCGAGGGCGTAATGCAGTCCGACATCTTTGGCGACGAGTTGGAGGGGCTTTATCCCATTGTGGAGGATGGCGGTTCTGACTCGGCCGCTTTCGACAATGTTTTGGAGCTCCTCAGCATCAATGGTGTCCTTTCCCTTCCGGAGGCTGTCATGTTGATGGTTCCGGAGGCGTGGCAGGGGAATGCCTTGATGGACCCTAAGAAGGCCGCATTCTACGAATGGGCCGCTTGCCAAATGGAGCCCTGGGATGGCCCTGCCCTATTCACATTTGCCGATGGCCGTTTCTGCGGCGCCAACCTCGACCGGAATGGTCTCAGACCTTGCCGGTTTTACGTTATGGACGATGACCGCATCATCTGTGCATCTGAAGTCGGCGCCATTGCCGTCGAGCCCGAGAGAGTTATTCAAAAGGGCCGCCTACAGCCGGGACGTATGCTGCTGGTTGACACGCACGCTGGTCGTATCATCGATGATTCCGAACTCAAGGCTGCTGTTTCTAGTCGGCATGATTTCCGCGCGTGGCTTGATAAGGAGCTGATTACCATGCCTCGGATTCTGGAAAAGGCCTCTCAGAATGACAGCCTGGATCTCAGTGCGAAGCCTGATGCCTCAAAGCTACACGAGGATCCTTTGTTGCATGCTTTCGGCTACACATTCGAGCAGATCAGTCTGTTGCTTGCACCCATGGCCTCTGATGAGAAGGAGGCTCTTGGTTCTATGGGCAACGATGCCCCATTGGCTTGCCTGTCGCAAGCCCCAAAGCTACTTTACGAATACTTCCGACAGCTTTTCGCCCAGGTCACCAACCCGCCAATCGACCCTATCAGAGAGTCAATTGTCATGTCTTTGGAGTGCTACGTCGGACCTCAAGGAAACCTGCTTGAGATGGATGCCTCGCAGTGCGGAAGGCTACTCCTCCCTAGCCCGATCCTTTCTATTTCCGAGTTTAAAGCGCTTACAAACATGTCGACCATCCACCCTGAGTGGACCGTGAAGACCATCGACATCACATTCCCGAAGAGCGAGGGAGTTCAGGGTTATATCAAGCGTCTTGACCATATCTGCAACGAAGCAACCGCCGCCATTGAGGCACGCGATCGCATTATTGTGCTGTCTGATCGGAATACTTCCAAGAATAGGGTTGCCGTGTCGGCTCTCCTTGCGTCCGCCATGGTTCACCATCACCTTGTCACCAACAAGTGGCGTGCGATGGCTGCCATTGTTGTTGAGACTGCTGAGGCGCGCGAAGTCCACCACATGTGCGTCCTCCTTGGCTATGGTACTGATGCTATAAACCCATACCTTGCGATGGAGTGCATCTTGAAGCTCAACAAGGAGAAATTGATCAAGAGAAAGCTGTCAGACGATGAGCTTATCGCTAACTACAAGCATTCTTGCGATGGTGGCATTCTCAAAGTCATGAGTAAGATGGGCATCTCTACTCTGGCTAGTTACAAGGGCGCTCAAATTTTTGAGGCGTTGGGTGTGGACGATGAAGTTGTCGACCGCTGTTTCAGGGGAACAGCCTCGCGTATCAAGGGTGTCACCTTTGAGCTCATCGCCGAAGATGCTTTCCGCTTCCACGAGCGAGGCTTCCCGTCGCGCTATACTGTTGGCACCAAGGGGCTCCCTGAATCAGGCGAGTACCACTGGCGCGATGGTGGTGAGCCACACATCAACGATCCCACATCGATTGCCAATATCCAGGATGCCGTCCGGACGAAGAACGATAAGTCTTACGAGGCTTACTCGAGATCAGAATATGAGCAGATCAAAGCTTGCACGCTTCGCGGCATGCTGGACTTCAAATTCGAGGATTGCGAGGCAGTCCCGATCGACCAGGTCGAGCCGTGGACCGAGATCGTCCGTCGCTTCTGCACAGGCGCCATGTCGTATGGATCCATTTCAATGGAGTCCCACTCGACGCTGGCTGTCGCCATGAATAGGCTGGGCGGTAAATCCAACACCGGCGAAGGTGGTGAGGACCCCGAGCGTGGACAGAGACTGCCGAACGGAGACACCATGCGATCGGCTATCAAGCAGGTTGCATCCGGCCGTTTCGGTGTTACTTCTGCCTACCTGGCCGACTCGGACGAGATTCAGATCAAGATGGCACAAGGCGCTAAGCCTGGTGAAGGTGGTGAGCTTCCGGGCCACAAAGTCTCCAAGTCCATTGCCCGCACTCGTCACTCTACACCTGGTGTGGGTTTGATCTCGCCCCCACCGCATCACGATATTTACTCCATCGAGGACTTGAAGCAGCTTATTTATGACTTGAAGTGCGCAAGCCCTCGCTCTCGCGTTTCCGTCAAGCTCGTCTCCGAGACTGGTGTCGGTATCGTTGCTTCGGGTGTTGCCAAGGCTAAGGCCGATCACATCTTAATCTCTGGTCACGATGGCGGTACTGGCGCCTCCCGGTGGACTGGTATCAAATACGCCGGCCTTCCGTGGGAGCTTGGTCTCGCCGAGACCCACCAAACACTGGTTCTGAACGACCTCCGTGGTCGCGTTGTCGTCCAGACCGACGGCCAGCTCCGCACTGGTCGCGATGTCGCCATTGCCTGCCTGCTTGGTGCTGAAGAGTGGGGTTTCGCCACCACCCCTTTGATCGCCATGGGCTGCATTATGATGAGAAAATGCCACTGTCGGGGAACCCTAACCCTAGAATGGAGAATATATGCTGATATCTGCCACAGTGAATACTTGCCCAGTTGGTATCGCCACCCAGGACCCTGAGCTGCGGAAGAAGTTTACAGGCACGCCCGAACATGTCATCAACTTCTTCTATTATGTTGCCAACGAGCTCCGTGCTATTATGGCTAAGCTCGGCTTCCGGACTGTTAACGAGATGATTGGGCACGTGGAAGTTCTCAAGATGCGTGAGGAGTTGAGAACCACCAAAACCGCCAATATCGACTTGTCCCTAATTCTAACCCCGGCCCATAAGCTCCGGCCCGGCGTTGCCACCTTTAATGTCCGCAAGCAGGACCATCGTCTTTACGTCCGCCTCGACAACAAGCTTATCTCCGAGGCTGAGCTAACCCTCGACAAGGGACTGCCCTCTCGCATCGAGTGTGACATTGTCAACACGGATCGCGCCATGGGTACCTCTCTGTCCTATCACATCTCCAAGCGCTATGGTGAGGAGGGATTGCCTATGGACACTGTTCATGTCAACATCAAGGGATCGGCAGGCCAATCCTTTGGTGCCTTCCTCGCCCCCGGAGTGACCCTCGAGCTGGAAGGTGATTCCAACGACTACGTCGGAAAGGGCCTTTCAGGTGGTCGGCTCATTATCTACCCGCCCCGTTCAGCTGTCTTCAGGGCCGAGGAGAATATCCTTATTGGCAACGTCTGCCTCTACGGCGCCACAAGCGGCACATGCTTCTTCAGGGGCGTCGCTGCAGAGCGGTTCGCCGTCCGCAACTCCGGTGCAACCGCTATTGTTGAGGGAGTCGGCGACCACGGTTGTGAGTACATGACTGGTGGTCGCATTGTTGTTCTTGGTAGCACTGGCCGTAACTTTGCGGCTGGTATGTCTGGTGGTATTGCCTACGTTCTCGATATTCATCAGGATTTCATGTCCAAGCTCAACACGGAAATGGTCGAAGCTGGCCCTCTCGAGGACAAAGATGAGATCTCCTTCGTTCGCGGCCTGATTGAGGATCATCATCACTACACCGGATCTGAACTTGCTGCCCGCATCTTAGTTGATTTCAACCGCGCCCTGCCCCGCTTCGTCAAGGTCTTGCCCGTGGATTACAAGCGCGTCCTGGAGGAGGAGGCAGCTAAGGCTGCCGAGGCTAAGCGAGCTGAATATAACCTTCCTATCGTCTCTGGCGTCGCGCACAAGACCGAGAAGAAGGCAGCCAAGCTTCAGGATATTGAAGATACTATCGATGACAACTCTGCTAACAAGAAGAAGGCACTTGTACTTGATAAGACAAAGGGGTTCATGAAATACCAGCGTCGATCGGAGAAGTACCGCAGCGCGGCGACACGGACCAAGGACTGGGCCGAGATCTCTTCCAGACTTGACGAAGATGAGCTGAAGTACCAAGCGGCTCGTTGCATGGACTGCGGTGTTCCTTTCTGTCAGTCCGATACTGGATGCCCGATTTCCAACATCATCCCCAAATGGAACGAATTGCTTTTTGCGGGTCAGTGGCGGGATGCCCTCGACCGTCTGATCATGACAAACAACTTCCCCGAGTTTACCGGCCGCGTTTGCCCCGCTCCTTGTGAGGGCGCCTGCGTCCTGGGAATAAACGAAGATCCCGTTGGTATCAAGTCTATCGAATGCGCCATCATAGATCGCGGATTCGAAAAGGGTTGGATGGTTCCCACGCCACCAGAGGTGCGAACTAGCAAAAAGGTCGCCATCATCGGATCTGGCCCTGCTGGTCTGGCTTGCGCAGACCAACTCAACAAGGCTGGCCACACCGTCACTGTCTACGAGCGAGCGGACCGCTTGGGCGGCCTCCTCATGTACGGCATCCCCAACATGAAGCTTGACAAGCGAATTGTTAAGCGACGCACCGACTTCATGGCCGCTGAAGGCATCAATTTCAAGACAGGTGTTGCGGTTGGTGAAGATGTGCAGCTCTTGGATCTCAAGGCGGAGAACGATGCTGTTGTGATTGCCACAGGCGCGACTGTCGCCAGAGACCTGCCAATCAAGGGCCGAAACCTGGAGGGAATCCACTTTGCTATGGAGTTCTTGCACAAGAATACCAAGTCTCTTCTTGACTCGGAGCTCGCCGACGGTTCCTACATCTCCGCAAAGGGCAAGGACGTAGTCGTCATTGGTGGTGGTGACACCGGAAACGACTGTATCGGCACCTCGGTTCGTCATGGTGCCAAGTCTGTCATCAACTTCGAACTGCTGCCGCAGCCGCCACCAGAGCGTGGCCGAGACAACCCCTGGCCGCAGTGGCCTCGCATCTACCGTGTGGACTACGGTCACACCGAGGTGAAGCAGCACATGGGCAAGGACCCTCGCGAGTTCTGCATCATGTCGGAAGAGTTTGTCGACGATGGCTATGGAAAGGTCAAGGGAATCAACACAGTTCGCGTTGAGTGGACGAAATCGCCTAGCGGCGGTTGGGACATGAAGAAGGTCGACGGCTCCCAACAATTCTTCCCTGCTGACTTGGTTCTCCTCTCTATGGGTTTCCTGGGACCCGAGGCCCGTGTTCTCGGTGACGATATCGAGAAGGATGCCCGGAAAAACGTCAAGACGCCCGCCGGCAAATACAGCACCAACATCGAGGGCGTCTTTGCCGCAGGCGATTGCCGCCGCGGGCAGTCACTCATTGTTTGGTAAGACACTCTGAATCGAGATTTATCTTTCTAAATGCTAACTGCCGGATAGGGGTATTAACGAGGGCCGTCAAGCCGCGCGTGAGGTTGACTTGTTCCTCGAGCACAACACGGCGCTACCAGTCACTGGCGGCATTGTTAAGCGCACCGCTCAAGAAGTATTTGCTGCCGCTGCCGCTGCTTAAGAGCCCGCCACAGAGATGTGTAGCACTCTGGTTTGATAACGGGATGACGGCGAGAATGAGTGATAGGTGTGGTCAGGTCCTAGGCACGAGCTGATCATGGTCTTTTTTATGATTTTGATACCATTCAAACGAAGCATCGGCAATCCTTCGCATTCAAGGAAGTACTTGGGCAGGGGCGGAATCTTGCTAATGGTTTATGGTAAAATAAAGGTGCTGGCGGATTTGCTCTCCTGTTTATTCTGATGCCTGATGCTGTATATAGTTTGAAGTCTAGCACATAGCGAAGCGCGATTTTGAGATTCACTCAATCATACACATTCAGCTCTGCACGGTGATACAATGGCCAAAAGAGTCCCCTCAGCCCGTGTGGAATATGCGCTTTTCCTGTTAAGACAGCCCATGAGATTTGAAGTTGCAGGCTATCACCCATTCTGAAAAGACCTGCCTACCTTCCGCAGTGGCCTATTCAAATGTAATCGAGGGTTTACATGATGTGTTTAAGGCATGGAATGCAATCAGCCCAGGCCTACCTGCCTTCTATAACGGCCTGTTCCAATGTAGTTGAGGCCTTGCGCGATGTGGTTAGGCCTGTAATGTGACAAGTCCAGGCCTTTGCTGTTCCGGCACAGAACTCTGTAAGGATTCCGACAACGCATTTTCGAACGGGGAAGATAAACCCTTTCTCCTCACACACCACTCTCGCAGTCATGCCGTAGATGGTAGGTAATGCAGATAACAGCAAGCAGGCAGGTTTGGGGGTAACAAGAACCTAGCATGTCTCACAACGATAGAAGAATGCCTACGGTGATCTGGGCCTTCGCGTGCGGTGAGGTACCTTTACGGAGCACAAAGGAAGGCTCGGGCCAAAAAAAGAAAAGGCTCCCTTTAATCAGTGCGAAAATGTCTTTTGGAATCTTCACACGGTCCTGCCCTGAAACGGTAAGGTCTGAGCTTATCGCATTACATACAGGCCGTTTAAACATGCAAGAAAGCCCAATTGAAATGTAGAAAGGCCTTTTCAACATACAAAAAGGCCTTTTCACTATTCATATGGGTCTTTTCAGAATGGGAGATGGCCTGTAGTAACGAAAGCCATAGGTGGTCTTTACAGTAAGAAAGTATTTTCGCACTGGCTAAGGGGACCCTTTCTTTTGGCCTGAGCCTTCATACTCCGTCGTGAGCTGGTGTAACCCACGTGGGGGGGTTGATTGGACAATTTGAGTTGGCGAACACTGTGGGGTGTTGCTATGACGTTAGGTGAGGTCGCCGCGTCTCTCGACACCTGCACTGACCATCCAACCACTTTCCCTCACATTCTCCTCTCTCGTGAGACCTTTATCGCTAGACGATACACGATTCTTTTCGGCTGGCTAGCTGGTATTTGTCATATATTTTTGCTTGCACCGCTTTCCTGACCGCACGCAGCCATGCGCTTCGGCAAGACGCTGCGCCAGTCCACCTATGCGCCATGGAGGGACAATTATATCGACTATGCGAAGCTGAAGAGCATACTGCGCGAGGACAAGCCTGACGATGAGGACGAGCCGTGGACTGAAGAGGATGAGAATCGCTTCTGCGACGAGATCTTCAACACCCAGCTCGAGAAGGTCGCCCAATTCCAGGAGGAGAAGGTGAAGGAGCTGCGAAACCGCGTGGACGCCGCCTTCGATAGGCTGAAGGACATCTCGACCACAGAGGACGGCAAGCCGAAGCCCAAGACTGATGTCGAAAAACAGCAGCTCAAGGACTTCGAGGCGGAGCTGGACAGCATCACAAACGAGGTCAAGGAGCTGCAGAAGTACAGCAACTTGAACTACACGGGATTCCTGAAGATCGTCAAGAAGCACGACCGGAAGCGTGGCAATCGATACAAGATTCGGCCCATGATGCAAGTCAGCCTATCGAACCGTCCGTTCAACTCAGAGCAGGCCTACTCGCCCCTGCTCAACAAACTCTCCCTCATGTATTTTGCGGTTCGACAGCAACTTGAAGGTGATGGCCCCGGCGAAGCGTACCCGGCTGATCCCGACAGCCAGCCCGAGACGCACAATGGCGCACGGTACACCGCGCACAAGTTCTGGGTGCATCCGGACAATCTGCTCGAGGTCAAGACGTACATTATGCGACGGCTCCCGGCGCTTGTCTACAGCCAGCAGTCCGCCAAGGAGGTCGACGCCAATGAGGACCCTACCATCACCTCGCTCTATTTCGATAGCGCCAAGTTCCCGCTCTACTATAAGAAGGTTGAACGTCAGGGCGAGGCATCGTCTCTTCGACTTCGCTGGTATGGGCAGCTACTTGATAAGCCTGATATTGTGCTCGAACAAAAGGTTATCCACGAGAACGGCAGCAGTGAGGAGCGCAAGTTCCCCATAAAGGAGAAGTACATCAACTCTTTCCTCCACGACGAGTACAAGATGGAGAAGTCGGTCCAGAAGATGGAGAGGCAGGGCCAAAGCGCCAAGAACGTCGAGGAGTTCCAGTCCACGGCGAGCGCAATTCAAAAGTTTGTTCGCGACAACAAACTGGAGCCACTCGTGCGAGCCAACTATGTCCGCACCGCCTTCCAGAAGCCGGGCGATGACCGTGTGCGCATCTCGATCGACACTGACATAGCCTTCATCCGCGAGGACACATTGGACGAGGGCAGGCCCTGCCGCGACCCTCAGGATTGGCACCGGACCGACATTGACAGCGGCAACATGACCTACCCATTTAAGAACATCAACCAGAGCGAGGTGTCACGTTTCCCTTATGCCGTTTTGGAGATCAAGCTCAAGGAGGACAGTACAGGCAAGCGCCCGAGTTGGATCCAAGATCTGATGGGATCGCACCTTGTGCACCCATCGCCTCGCTTCTCAAAGTTTGTGCACGCCGTGGCCTCCCTTTTTGAGGACTACGTAAATCGACTGCCTTTTTGGCTCAGCGACCTTGATAAAGATATCCGCAAGGATCCCCAGGTTGCCTTCGACGAAGCTGAAGAGAGGCGTGCTCAGCGGGCCGAGAACGAGCAGGTTGTGGGGAGCTTCCTTGGCACCAAGCTGGGTTCGTACAAGCCATCTAAAGGCTCCCCGGTAGCCAAGTCGTATCTCTCCGAGCGGGCTGCTGCAGAGGCTGCAACTTCGACGCCACGGTCTGGCGCAGGTAACGGCGACGCTGCGGCAGACGTGGCTGATGAAGAAGCTACCGAAGCGGCCGCGAGTGGCAGAGACTACGGCACGCTTTCGTCGATCTTCCCCGGCTTCTCACTCTCCAAGTACGGCAAGGCGAAGCGGGCGCGGGAAGCAACACCGCTCCCGGATGGTGTGGTTGAGCCTACCGAGTGGATCAAGAATTCAGGCCCTCTGCAGATTGAGCCCAAGGTATGGCTGGCCAACGAACGTACATTCCTGAAGTGGCAGCACATCAGCGTGCTGCTCGGTGGGCTGGCCATCAGTCTGTACACGGCAGCAGGGAAGGGCACGCTGGCCGAGTGGATGGGCATTTCGTACATCCTGATTGCCGTGTTTTCTGGTTGCTGGGGGTACTATACGCTGCACTGGCGGCGGAGCATGATTGTGCAACGCAGCGGCAAGGACTTTGACAGTATGGCAGGACCTCTGATTATCAGCGCAGCACTGATGTTGGCATTGGTGCTGAACTTTGTGTTTGCGGTAAGGCTCTGATACCCACTTGATTATTGGCCATCAACTAACAAATGTGTTTAGTATCGCACAGCGCTAGGGAAAACGGGTCCCGGCGAGAGGCTAGGAACGAACACATCGATGATTATTGTGGGCGACCTTTGACCGGCCAGCGCAAGAAGTACAGCCCAAGCATTTTCAGGGTATCAAATTGCATTCCAACGGGGTCATTATCATGTTTTTATATTATTTGCCGTTCAGCCATGTCTTTTGGATGAAAGACGGCATATTTAGATATCCGAATGTCAACCTGGGCTTCCAGCTAAAACTGGTCCCTCAGCCAATGCGACAATGCCTTCTTGATGTCGGGGCACGCCATGGGTATTGATGTCATTCGACGAATTGCATTCTCTATGCCTCATTACATTCTCAAACGGTCTTCTCGGATGCAGTCGAGGCATATCCTAACATAATTGAAGTCTGCTTCAATGCATTTGAGGCCTTGTGGTGCAAGTGTTGCCTATTTTGTTACAAGCTAGGACTCGTTGCTCTGTCACAAGCTGTGGGAAGGTTTCTCTAGGTTACACATTTTTGCACGGGGCAGAGAGTCCCTTTGAGTTTGGCCCGAGCCTTTGTATCATCAGGTGTGAGCTGCGGGCGAGCCGTTGGGCTGGGAGGCTCGGGAGGCCCCACACTGCGTTGGCGTTGCTGCTCTATTGATGCTTTTGTGTTTCAGCCAAACATTAATACAATGTGATATAAAATAAATTTGAGTGCTGCTACATCCCGTCACATCGGGACAGCTTGTTTCTACCCCGGCTTTTCCCTGTCCACAGATTTCCAGGTTTTTAAACTATTTGAGCAATCCTCCATGACGAACCTGCTGAAGCGTGACCTCAGAACCGTTGCCTCGCTGTGCCGACTTTCACTCCAGCACCATCTGACCTAGCGTCGTGCGCCATCGAATAACGTTGGGGCTTGAGCTGCGCAGCCACAGAATACACGCATCTCGCGCACCTCCTGACGCGCGTGTGCCAGCTGCAAGAGCGGGAGCAGGAAGGGAGGCCACTTCCTCGCAGATCTACCTCGACAACATAAAGCCATCGTAGCGTGGCGGGGAGAGACACGCGCGCAGATGCTTGCAGCACCGTTGCCGTCGCCGCAGTAGCAGCTGCCGAGTGACCCTATCTATATACATACATAATAATACGCGAAACGGGATATGCAAAGGGACGAGAAGATGGCCGAGGCCAAAAAGAAAGAGAAAAACGGCTTCTGGGGCCTGTTCCGAACGCAGAGCTCGGCGACCAAGGGTCGGAAACTGGTTTGCGCCCCTGTCCCTGGCACCTGAATACATCAGCGATTGACTTGCTTGCAAGGAAAAGGACTACCCAAGACGGGTGAGCGAGGGCGACGCACTGAACCGGCGCAGGAAATCGGAGGCCCCGCCCCCGAGAGACAATCCCGACAGCGATCGTCGCAGGCCGCGCCGGCCAGACCCGAATGTCACAAAGGGCAAGGGGCGCGAGGCCCCGGGCGGGCGTTCCTACGAGGTCGGGCCTCTAACGGAGTGGCCCCCATCCGGTATGTCGACTCGGGAGGAGCTGACTCTCGGCCCGGCGATGCAGCTCATCTCAAGGGGCGTGCCGGCGTTCAAGGGGTATAAGCGACCCATACCCCATGCTTCCGACCACTACTATGCCCTGTTCGCCACAGCGGCCGGCAACCACGGCGACGAGACCGACGCTGCGAACCAGCATGACTCCATGACACAGCTCATGACGCTGCGCTTGGTCGGCTCCGGGCCCGCTACTTACCCCTGGGAGACGCTGGAGCAGCCCAGCTTCTCGTTCTGCTTCGGCAGGCGTCCAGGGACCATCACGCTGAACCACTGGGCATCTATGGCGAGCGTAGGACCGCCCTCGATCTCTTTGCGCGACCCCGGGATATTGCCCCGGGAGGTAGATCTGGAGAGTATCCTTGAGCGGGTAAGGGAACTGGAGAGGGGGCTAGAGGATGACGACGAGGATCTCATGTACAAGAACCTCTACCGTCGGTTGCTGCGGGACCCGGACAAGTACCTCAGCCCGCACCGCACGCTGGACAAGCAGATCATGGATCTGATCATGGTGCTCTCGCGCGCTGACTGGATCGATTTTACCAACCCGCGCAACCAGGTTGTGACAAAGTTCATCTTTGACACAAGCCAGCCCAACGCTCCCATGTTCCTAAAGTTCTTCCACCAGCTCCTTCTCAGTGCCGAGCTCGACCTCCGAATAAACTCGAAGCACCACCTAACGGAGGCAAAGGAGAAGCTCCTGCTCCAAATCCCACCCACCATCCAGTGGAGCATGGCAGTGGCACGGCGCTGGCGTGAAAACATGCGCATCGAAGGCTACGGCCCCTCAGCTGACCAGCTCCAACTACGCCTCAAGCTGAAGAAGCGTCAAGTCAAGATGCTGAAACGATTTGCGCAGATGATGAAGTGGCCGAACCTCGAAGCAACGCTTACTAACCTCAAGCAGCGCGACGTTGACGGCACACTCGACCTCGTCAGCTCGCATGCAATGGCTTTCTTCTCGGGGCTTGTTTTGCCCGGACCAACCTTCCCCTTTCTCATCATGAATTCGCTCATCGACATTGACCCAGACAAGGCGACCGACGACCTTGCCCTCCTCACCCACGTTCATCCGCATTGCGGTTTTCAGTACCGCAGCAGCTACACATATTGGACTGCTGCCTCAATTGTCGGAAAAGTCCTCGCACCCACCTGCCGCTCCGTCGCCGGGTGGGTAGGCCCTGCCCGTCCAACACCGGATCTCGGCCGGTCGCAAATAGCCCGCATCCGCGCCCGGAAACCCCCACAGCAGCATCGGGGGCTCACACCCGACGACGTACGTTCTATGAGTGAGCGATCCGACCCACTCGGCCCACCAGCACAGGTCTTCCCAGTCAAGGAGTACTCCCTTGTGTCGCCGAGGTACGACCTAGACGCCCAGGACCTCGTCCGTATGGAGCTCCTCTCCCTTCGTCCCTGCCAGAATCCCCACCCATCCGTCGTTGACTCGGGTCCACGCTGGTTTGACGCCCGCCTGCAATTCGCCATTGACGGGGCGTCTTGGCCTCTACGCCTTGCCTTCGACGTCAACTTCATCCAGGCCTGGCCGTGCTCCGACGGTCCTCACCCCTTGTTCTTCGACTATGTTCACGAGTGCGTGCAAGCCGACGAGCTGGTCGAAATCAAGGACTGGAGTGGTTTGTACGGCGGCCATCCAGAGGGACGTGACGCTCGATCACTCTCGCCGGCTTCGGGGGGTGGTAGTGCTGGCGGCAGTGGAGGAAGTGCCGGTAGTGCTAAGGGGAAGGGGCCCGCCAAAAGCACCGGGAACCTGCTGCCCACCGGGGCCGGGAAAGGCCCTAAAGGAGGAGCCCCCGCCGATGACGAGAGGGTTCTGGTTGTCGAGGCATTCGGCGTAGCAGATAATGAAGTCCTGGCCAGAGCTTGGTGCGCACATTGGGGCTTGAGTGCTATAGTGGCGGACGTCGCCAAGACTTGGTAAGTTCCCGGATCCTATTCTCCATCCCCCGCTTGCGTTCTTGTCGGCTTGCTAACGAGTGAGCGGGAACAGCATGGCATGTGCCATACGCGAGGCATATGCGGCAACATTGACGGTTGTCATCCTTGTTGATGATGGCCAGGACTCTGAGAGGGATGATTAGTCCACCCACTTGACTTCTATTTCAGCCTTGACCTGGAACAACCCGGGAGAAGGTTAATATCGGAAAGGAAGTGATCGAAATGATAAGGGGGGGTTCTTGATGATTGTGTACGAGTTAATGAAAGGTTGATATCCACGGGGAAAACAGGGCATGGCATACGCGGGCGGACGGACGGGATCGGAGGGAACCTCCGGGATGGGGGGATTCAACAGAGCGAACTTGTGGTTTTCATGGCTTTGGCGTTGCTTGTTCAATTCAATGTATGGTTTCGGAGGCGGAGAGCTGGTTTTGTCCACGTCAAATACCCCACGATTTGTTTCTACTATTTTCCCGTTTCGCTTGAACGCTTAACGATGGATATTCATTCTTCTCTAAATCTCTAGGTTTCCAAAAGCTGCTGAGTGAGTCTGGGAGTGTGAGTTGGCTATCAAGGTCAAAACAGGCATCTTCCCCTCTTGCTCGGAACGCGCGACCTTGGGATGCGGATTAGAGCCGCTCAAGCGGATTTAATACAGCAGTGAAGTATCTACACGTCTGCCATCTAGAGTTTTGATGTCCTTTATATCCCACAATATCGTTACACGCCGTAGGGCAAAAGTCGTGGTACAATACATGTGTTACAAACCCCCAGTGCGAGGGCCAACGGTATCGCCGCAGTTCTACATCTGCTCATCATGGTCGAGGCTGATCCTTGGTCTTCTTGCTTTTGGTCTTAGTCTTGGTGACTTCGTCTCCGATAACTTCGTCCCTGATCGAGAGCTCCGCGGCCGCCTTTTGAACGCTATCTACCATGGGATTCTTTCCCGAGGCTCTCATCTCGCGGTTCTTTACTATCACCTCTCCGATCTTCGCGAGCATCTCCTCGGTCAGTTCAGGCTGGCCGCGAGCCCGGCGTTCCTCGCGCTGCTTGCGGTTGAACTCTTGCACGGGTAGGAGCATAGACTTGGCGCTTCTCTTGATAGCCTGCTTCTCGGCCTCCTCGGCCTCTTTCTTGGCAATGTACTCAGGCTCGTGGCGGGTGCGGAACTTGCTGTAGCGGCCGCGAAGCTCGTCGAGGATCGTCTCGGGCATAGGCGGGCGGAGAAGCGTGGGCACGAAGGTGCGCTCCTCGACTTGAAAACGCTTAGTGTCGATTTCGTACTCCGGCCGTGGCTTGGGCTCGATCTTGGGCCAGGGGATCCGCACGTTCTCGCCGGGGACTACGCGGCCGAAAGTGACCCTCCTCGTAGGGCGATCGTGAAGGATTCCGACGGCCTTCAGCTCGCGGATGATGACGTCGCGGAAGACGCCGGTTTTTGGGTCTGGGAGAGGGTGGACCAGTCGCACGGATGAGATGGGCATGCGGGCTGGGGCGGGCTCGACGACATCCATGTCTGGGGGTCTCATATATTCGGGGATCATTTGGTTGAACTGTGCAGATATATCAGTATCCAAGAAGCAGGCCATCAACGGCGGAAAGCCAGTCAAAGAGCACCTACAAGGATGTCCTCGCCTAGTGAGACGGTCATAGTCTCCTTCTCGATAGCGATAATTTTCGTGATCCTGCCCTTGTAGGGGCCGTCGAGAATGACGACACGGTCACCGGAAGCCAGACAGAGATACTGAGAGCCACCAGCCCAGGCGGAACGGGCATGTTTCTGCTCATCTGTGAGGTGGGAGTTGTGGAGCTGAGCTTGCTCCGGCGAGATGGTGCCCCAGTAGTTGCCGCTCTCGTCGACCCTGCTCACGTCTCGGCGCGGAGCGAGGGGACCCAGTTCCCAGTCCTCGTGACGGTGCTTAATGGCAATGGAAAGCTGACGACCGGCGTTCCGTTGAGCCTGTACTACCTGGCGGCGGTGTTGGTTCCTCTCGCTGCCCTCGACGGCCTCTCGGAATCGTTTGGCCCGTCGCGCAACCTGGCGCTCGGCCATGCGCACCCGCTTCAGGAGCTTGTCCATCGCGTAGAGTGGCGCCGGACAATGGCGTAAGACGGCCGGTTCGGGCAATTGAGTAGGTCGGCTCGGCTTTTGGGGTGGCTTCGTCGATTTTAATGCTCCCCAATATCCTCTTCGCGAACGCGAGAGGTCGAGTTTTTTGAGCTGGGATCGAGCTAGCCGGCTGCAATGAATCCACACTAGCACACAGTGTAAATCCCGTGTATTCTTACGCGCAAATTCGTTGAAATTGAAAATTTCACACGTGATAAGCCTTGCTTAGGAATGTCCATAGACCTGGACGAAATATGGGGTGCTATCGGTCGAGCTGGCCTGTGCACTTTTTCAGGAAATCCAGTGTTCCAAATCATGAAATGAAAGGCCGAAATTCTTTGAAATTCGAATGTTTCCTCCGTAATTGCCCACCGCTAATCCACAAGACACAACATGATAAGCTGCCTACCAAGAGATATATCCACCCTGCCCCGGACAAAAGAGCTCATGCCAGACACGCTGCCGGTTTTGTTGTGCTGCTGGAGCCGTTGCTCGGAATATCGGGGCTGGCTCGTGCATTTGGTTGAGGCTGACGACAGCGTCGGCCCCCCGGTTGAGATTTTGGTTGCGGCTCAGTCCTACAGATACGTAGGACTTTGTCAAGCTGACGCGGGGGCGCTACGCTGTTCACCAATACGGGCCCGGTCCTTCTGAGGGCTCCAATGGCCCAAAAGAAACAATGGATGACGTCTCGCATCCGGCTCACTGCGCCTGTCGTCCAGAATGCTACCCGTTTTGTCGGTCGCCGGGCCAGAACCTGAAGTTCCAGACCTGCGAGCGCCATGGGCTGGTCTCATGTTTTGTGGCTGCTGGGCGGAGGCGATGGAACCTGCCGGCGATCTGCCAGCTAAACATCACGACCTGCGCCTTGTCGCAGTCGTTTACTAGTGCAAGTCCTGCCGCCACTTGCGCGGTGCACCGACAGACACATAGGCATCCGTGGCCGAGTCATAACATCCAAGTCCTCTGAGACGAGCAGGAGGCCTAGACGCGAGAGACAGAGCGTCTCCAGCAGCATTTCTCACACGTTGTTGGTGATCTGACAGCCACAAGAAAGGGCGCCCTTAGCCAGTGCGGAGAACGCCTTCTGGCCTTCAAGATAGGCCATGGATTTGAATGTTATTAGCCGTATCGCGTTTTCAAATGACCTTGCTGCATTCTCCAATGGCCCATTCTAACACAATCAATATTCTCACGATGCGAGTGAAGTATGCGATGCAACGAACCAGGTCTTGGTGTCCTGGCATAAAATGTGTAAGGGGTTCTCAGGTGTGTTTTCGCACGGAGCAGAGACCATCTGGCCGGGGCCCTCGTAGGCCGGCGAAATTGACTGGTAGGGGTAGCACCTGGCACTAGTACCAGCGCTCCCACTCCTCTCTTCCTCCGTCACCCTACCTCACTCCATCAACATTGAACGAACCACATCCGCAAACGAATCCGCGGTGCCGCCTTCCGCTCTCGTTTTTTCAACTTCATCTTCTTCTCAAAGCACCGCCAGCTTTCGCTTTCTCGCGTAACCTCCCCGACTCCAGCAACCATGTCTGCTGAACTCCGCCGGAAGCTCGTCATCGTCGGCGACGGTGCCTGCGGCAAGACCTGCTTGTTGATGTACGTGTCTCAATCGAATCTCCTGCTTCGAATCGACTTTGCCTCAATCCCCTTCCAACTGCTATCGTGATGCTGACCAGTTTCCAGTGTTTTCTCCAAGGGTACTTTCCCTGAAGTAGGTTGCTCGCAGTTCCGCCTGCCTAAGACTGATTCAATTCGATCGATACGATTGCCCTCACACGACCTATTCTTCTTTCCATCACGCTTCGCCCGATTCTCCAACAACCAAGACCTACATCTCTGATGTGGTTCTCCAACGCTTCCCATCAGATAAAAATACACTACTTCAGCGAAACTGACACGGTGCACTGCAGGTCTACGTCCCCACTGTCTTTGAGAACTATGTTGCCGATGTCGAGGTCGATGGCAGACACGTCGAGCTGGCACTATGGGATACCGCCGGTCAGGAGGACTACGACCGTCTCCGCCCCTTGTCGTATCCCGACTCCCACGTTGTCCTGATTTGCTTCGCCATCGATTCGCCCGATTCATTGGACAACGTTTCCGAGAAGGTCAGCCCTGTTTTCATTGCCTACCCCATTCCTCCGTGCACACCGCTGCCATGGAATGGTCGTGTTTTACCATGCTGACTATCTCAACAGTGGTACGCTGAGGTCCTCCACTTCTGCCGTGATGTCCCGATACTCCTGGTTGGCTGCAAGAAGGATCTTCGCTACGACCAGAAGACAATTGAGGAGCTCCGCAAGACCAGCCAGAAGCCCGTGTCTCCCGAGGAGGTAATTAACAAAAAGGCCCAAAATTTCCCCCGTTGCTGTAGCGCAGTTTGCTGACAAATGATGTTGCAGGGCGAGGCGCTGAAGAAGAAGATCAATGCTCACAAGTATCTCGAGTGCTCGGCCAAGACCAACGAGGGCGTGCGCGAGGTGTTTGAGAACGCGACACGAGCAGCGCTGCTCAAGAAGTCCAAGCCCAAACGGGGACTGTGCAAGAGCTCAGTCTCGTAAGCGGAGAAAGCTTCCCGCCAAACACGAGCCCTGCGTGGTCGAGCTGACAGGGCCTCGATAACATCAACCACAACTTGTAATCCAGCTACGAAATCGACTTCACAGACCAAAGATATTTCCCTGTTCTCGTATCATCTCCCAGCGTTGTCGACTTGAGCTATCCGGGGAGGAATGATACAAAGGAGAGAGGGCCCAGGGGAGAGATGGAGTGAGGACTGTAACGGAAACCGTTTAGGGAACTGGGGAACTATTTTGCCACACAATACAGAGCGGCGAATGCGAAACCATTCCGGAGAAGGGGGACCCGCGTTTGCATTAGTCTTTTTCGGTTGGGATTTGATCGCTATCGTCTGTTCTCTTTATTTCTCTATTTTAGTCGTTGCTGCACGCCAGTGCAAACCGGGGGCCTTCTTCAGTCATATTACACTAAATCCATATCTTCTCTTTTCCCTCTACACACGCCCACGGTGAGCATCGTGTTTATTCTCCGTCATGTGACAGCTTTGCGCCCGCCCACTGTAACAACTAATCCGGGAGGAGAGGCGATGTTGATATGTCACAATGCGTGGTAATGTTTCAAGGGACCGCAGAGATGCTGATATCTGATCGGCTCTACTAAAAGATATGACTGCTGCCTGGCTTAATGACAAACTCAAGTACCTCCCACATTCTGTCGGCAGACTGAAATAAAACAATGGACACGGCAATGCAATGCAATAGCAAACGCGACGCCTCCATTCAGGAGGAAAACCTTGTTGGAACCCCTTCTTCAAAATTACCCAGTCTCATCATCGTTTCTCAGTCTCGAAGCACGCAGGCTAGTGTAGTGTGTAATCTGATCGGAACGAATACCGGATGTCAGATCTACTGGGGGCAGGACTTTGAAGACATATTGTGTTAGTTAGCTGGTCCACAGTAAAGCAAACAAACGTGGTGCAAGTAGGGATAAGGGCGGACGTCTGGTCAGACATACCGCGCCGCAGGACCCGCAGGACTTGGAGCTGCCGTCGCTGGAGGCTCCGCACTTGGGGCAAGATGCGCCGTGCATGGTGTGTGGTTTGGGTGGTTTGGTGGTGGAAATGTTGAGAAGTGGTTGTTGATCAGCTAGGTAGCTCTCAAGCGTTGCGAGTTGTGAGGAAAGGAGGGGTATCTGAGTGAGAAAGAGGGGGAGAGGGAGGAGCTATATATAAGTGCCTCAAAATGGCCGCCAGTACATGATTCACAGAGAGAGCCCACACTTTGGGGGATGCCAGCAGCTGGAGGAGATGGACACGGCACCGGAGGGGGGTGGGTTGCGTGATGACACTTGGGTTGGTTGACTGAATGGGCGGGCAGCCCGTCAGGAAGCGGGGTCTCCACACACTTCACCATGGGAAGCTCACAACCACGGCAGCGAAACGGCAAGATACTCACACACTCTCACACGCACAACAGCTGCCTCCCACGCCCTCGCCCGCGACCCGCACCCGCTAGGTCGCTCCCTCGCTCCCTATCCGCACATCTCCCCACCACCATCCATCCATCCTAGCCTCCTTCATGTGGACTAATATATTTATCTGGCACCCGCCGCAAGCAGCTGCAACCCCAGAACTCACGCTGTAGCACCCTCCTCCCGCATACCCTACCCGCTTTCCGGGTTTCCCTCCTCTCCCTTCCGCCCCGGCCCTCTGCTAGGAGGCCTAGAGCGGAGCGCTACCAGCTGTAGAAGTGAGGTGTGAGCTTTCAGGACCCAGACATCTGTGTACAGTAGTGTCAAGGCAACCTCCCGCATTACAGCCCTCAAAAACATGGTCAGGCGATGGGTGTGAACTAATTTAGAAGCTCACCAAAACCACTCATCGAGAAGTTTGACAGCGAGGTAGTTCAAGCGAGGCAAGTGTCCGCTTGCCTCCGTGCATCTATTTGGCTCACACAGAAAGCTCTAGGGGACCACCGCTCCGCAGCTGTCAGATAAGCAGACTCTGTCTTCTAGGACACAGCCAAGCGCAGATAGCAAGGCGCGGCATCTTCACCACATGTGGCTAACACCAGCAGCAAAGGCGGGCGCTGGGGATTTCCGTTGGGGTAGTAGGAAAAGGGTGCGGATGACCAGGCCATGTGACGAGGATAACCGAACGCCGAGCCCAGCTAGAGCATCTTAGCAGAACAGCACAGGGAGGAAAAACGAAGAGAAGCAACATGGGCAAATCAGATATTGCCAATGATCTAAAACACAGTGGCCAAAAAAACTCCGGTCTTCCTTTTGTAGCCGCCCCCTTTTCTAGATGCATTAAGGTAAACAAAACAAAACAGTACCAGGAACAGTAGGACGCCAATACCTCCCCGGGCTGGGCGCGTAGACCAGTTGCATTATGGCTTGCGGTATTCCGTTCTTATAATTACATGCACTGCGCCGTGCTTGATTTGCCTTGGGATGGGGAACAGGGCCAAGTCAGCTACACATAGTCGAACAAAAGATCTCCAAGGAAACTCACCACTTATCAGCTTCCCGACCGCCTGCACCATGCTGATGCTCATGACGGCACAGCCAAATGCTGCGACGGCCCAAGCCACGTATGTTTTCCACGACCGCGTCGTCAACTTGATATAACACAGCGGCGGCAGGATATACGCCATGGCGGCCGCGCTTGTGGCGCCCACCAGCTCGAAGACGGTCCCTAGGTCGCACGTGAGCAGGCTTAGTATCATGGCGCCCACCACTAGACCGGTGGTATAGATTAGATGTATCTTCATGTTGAATGGCGCGTTGGGGTAGTAGTAGTTGAGCATGACCTCCCGGCACACAAACGCCTCGAGCGGTAGTGTCGTTAGCATGTTCAGCCCAAAGCACAGCCGCGCAACGTTGACCATGGTGTTATCCGGCGGTAGGTTGTTGAGAACGTTGCCGACCGTCTTGTCGCCAAATGTCAAGAACCCGGCCAGTGCCACGAGCATGCACGCGACCATGGAAATGCCCGTCGAGTAGTGTGTTACCTTGGAGAAGCGATCGATCGTGGGCGTCTCGAGCGAGCCGTATATAAGGAGTGAGTTGTGGTGGCACACGAAAGCTGTGTTGGTTTGTTAGCCTCACAATGTACATAGCACACCGGGAGAGCAACCAGCCGTACCGAATGAGATGACACCAATCGCCTGGAAGATGCCGTCGTTGATAACCAGAAGATTGAACGTGTTCAGCGAGCCCCTGGATTCCCTGGGTGCCAAGGCGCCCTCTATAACGACAGTGACAACGATGATGCCCATGCTGACAAGCGCGAGGGTGCTTGCCTTGGCCAGCTACAACACCGTATGATTAGCATCTAGCAAGGTCAACAAGACGGGACCACGGCTTACCTTGGCAATATCCCTATACAACGCCAACGGAAAGCTCACTCCCATCGTAAACACCACAATCACCGCCCTCCTATCCGCCAGCAGCCCCAGCACTGGCATATCTCTCAGGCCCGGCCACACAGCTGCTAAAACATGGGGTATCGAGTCGCCCACAATAACTCCAAACGCCACCATGCCTCCAAACGCAAACGCCCACTGCGCAACAGAAATCGCGATCAGTCCCGGCTTTCCAAAGCACTTCTCCACCGTCCCCTGAAAGCTGCTCGCCCCGCTCAGCTTGCTGTTGACCACGATCAAGCAGATGGTCCAGTCCACCACCACCGTCAGCACCAGCAGCAGCACCACGCCAGCCAGCAGCCCGGCCTGCCGGAACGCGTACGGCTGACCGATGATGCCCGCCCCTATGATGCTATTCGCCATATTCATAAACGCCATGCGCATCCCACTCTTTGGGCGCACCCGCTCCGCCTCCGCCCACGCATCCACATCGTCCATCCCCCCTTCTGTCCACGGCGAGTTGGCCAGTGCCACCGAAGGCGCCTCGATCCCTGTCAACAACGGCACGTGGCCACCGCTTTCGCGCCGGCCCTGCGCCGGGGGGCTACTCGGGTTGAGGGGATCGTCGTCCTCGATATCAAAGCTCTCTCGCGCGTGGTGGTGGTGATCGCCGCTCTCCTCGTCGAGAATGGTCGGGCGCAAGTCGAAGCGCACGCGGTTCGGCGTGCGCGGGGTGCGCCCGGCAGTCGGGGTCTCGTCTCCCTCTCCCTCTCCTTGTCTAGCACCAATGCGGGGGGACGGTATGCGCAGCGGAGATCTCCTCGCCGCTGCGGTCCCGGCTCCCGTCCCGGCATGTATTATGATCCCATCGTCGCCGTAGTTCTCGTCCTCCAGTCCCGGCGCACCTGATGTTCCGGCAGACGGCGAGAGCAGACCGACGTCCTCTTCGTTCTCGACGGGGCCGTGGGCGGCAGAGGCAGCGCCATGGGATCTCGCCCTGGCCATGACTTGGTCTTTATTGGCTTCTCAGGGACATCTTTGGCGGGGCGCGCAACCTGTCTGGAAGACCCGAAGAACAAGGCGGCGTCGTGGGATTCGAGGGGTCAGAGTGTCGATGCGCAAGTTAAAGGATATAGCGGTGGGAAGGTATGCTTAATTAACCTTTGCACATAGGCAGTGGAATGGGGAGGTTCTTTCAAATAAGGCCGTTTGCAGTGCCCGGAATTATAATTCGCACCTCTCCGGCGAAGTGGTCGATTGGCCCCTGTCATGTGATGGGTTACAGGGGTGCAGGGATCACCCAACTGCATTGCCTGCCAAGCCATATATCCATTGATATCTGAGAGCAGGTCGCTCAACGACAAAGAACCATCCCAGCCTGGTAGGTATTCGTCGGAACGTGACACTCATGTAATCGTCGAAATTGACACCGACAACAGAAGCTCAAGTTAATATCCGTATTCGGGAATAATACTCTTCACGCTGAGGTTGCTGTTATCCAACCGGCGAATCAGTCCGCCTTGATGAAGCCGCCGCCGTCGCCTTCTCGAATGCTATATTACATAGTTGCTACGTTTAAAAACCACAGGGCCATCATGGCCCGTCTTTCATCCCACCCGGTTCCGAGCTCACTAGACACTAGTTTTCGTTCCCTCCTTTCCCATCCTCCCTTTGCTTGCTATGGGTATCCCACAAGTGTTTCCAACTCGACCAGTCGCAGGCTTTCCAGATGTAAATGCGAATAATAATAAAAAAACGAAATATGGCGACAGACAGCTAGATGCATTCGTGGCATGTATTAGGAGGGTTTCGTCCTGGGCTGTATCACCAAAGCAGCCTCGCGGCCCTTTGATTCGTTCCCCTTCTCTTTCGGTTCATTGTGCGTCCCAACATCGTGATTAAGCAACCATGGCCATGACGGCGATGACACACAAAACAGACACATAAACGCTGTTTTCCAGCTGGTCTGCCGGCGAAACGTGTGTTGGGGTAGAGGACGGCCCTGACGGCCCTGCCCCTGTTCCCCCTCCGGTAGCCCCATCCGATTGCTGGCCAGCTGGGGGCGAGGAAATAGAGCCGTCGGGCGATGTCAGGGGGCTGGTAGTAGGCAAGTGTCCGCCGAGTCCCTCCGTCACCGAGGGCGCGGTGCTGATGATAGTCGTCTTGGGTACATCCGGGAGTGCCGCTTTCGAGGCAAAACCAATCCGCTTCTGGGCGCCATCAAAGACTGTATATACATTCTTCAGGAAGAGGTCACCGAACAGCCAAGAGCCCTTGACAACCTCGTATCCGTAAATGTTGCTCCAGCAAACGCCGTCACGCTTCGATATCCAGTCCTTTGCTGAGATGGTGTAAGTAACTCCGGAGAACTTGACCGTGAGTGGCGTATCGGTGTTGCACGGCAGCGAGTAGTATATCTTGTCCGTGGAGGTAGCACCAGGAATAACTTTGTGTATAGCCGCCACGTCGGACTCGGACCCAAACGCGTACGAGGTGCCCGTATCGATGTAGGCAAGCCGATTGGTAAGACCTGATGTCTTGCCATTGTGACCGAAGTCGTCCATCTGGATAGCCCAGTCACCGTTGGCCTTGGGCGAGACTGGGGTATACGATATGTCTCCGCTGTACTTGGACGAGTCAGCGCCTCCAAACGTGACCTGGCCATTGTTTATTCCGTCCGAGGCCCGGCCGATATTGAGGCTGAATATCCTCGCGTCGAGCATCTTCTTCTCCATCATGCAACCCATGAAGTTGTCGGTGGAACCACTACCCATGGAGAGGCCTAGGATACCGTCAAAGGGAAAGTGGGTGAAGTCATTCGATGTCTCGTTGGCCAACCCAAACCGCATATCCAACTTCATGCCAGCCACCGAAATCGAATCGTGGGCCAATTGGCCGCCCACCGTTCCCGTTCCGTACGAGATAGAGAAGTCCTTTGCGTCCACCTTCAGCGTTTTTGAATCGCCGGGCCCGAACGTGTTGTGCATCAAACATGCGGTTGACTTGCACGTCGACCCCATAACCCAGGTTGTTCCGGCGCCAGAATCCAGCAGCATATACATCGGTTTCTCAGCAGCGCCGAATTTAGCCTCGACGAAGTAAGAGTAATCGGCGCCATCCTGGTAGATGCCGGCGCTCTTGGATGTTGTCGGTCCGAGGGGAGAAACAACGGTATATTGGTTCGCTCTCCCGACTAGAGCTGGTCCGCGTGAAGAGCCTCGCAAAACGTCCAACGGCGCGTACTTCCGAGCAAGTCGATTAGCCACGCGGGCGGCTCGAGCGGCCCTCTCGGTTAGATCTTCGTTGGCCTAAAGAATGAGAGCGTCAGCGTGAGCAGGGCATCATGGTCAGGGACGGACGTACATCAGGTCCTCGGTGCCACAGATCCAAAGTGACTCCCTTTGACGCTGGCGGTAGAGCATGGCCATCCACACCCCTCCTGCCCGGCCCAGAGCAGGTTTTGCCAACCTCACAGGCGATCCATGGGAAGAAAGCGTCGATAGTGGCCACCCATAGCGTCAGCTGCAGCAGCAGAACATTGCCCAGCATATTTACGATCAACTGACACCTGTAATCTCACCTCTCCCAGCCACCTCAACCTTTGGGCGGGAGTAAAGCTGCGTGCGGGAAGGCTCTTCCTGTATATACAATCGACAAGGATGCTGAAAGCTCGGGTCGCGAACTCCAGGGGCGAACGAGTCCACCAGCATGAGGACCCAGGCTCCACCCGGTATTTCGACGCCGCTGTCCACTCTCACAGCCCCCCGAGGCTCACGACAGAGACAATGGAGTGAGGCCAGGTCTGAGAGTCGCCAATTGACTAACTAAGAGTGCCGGACTCTTGCTGGCAGCCGCGTGCGGGATATTAAGGCGATTAGATGATTAGATCGGCTGCATCTGTACTGAGATGCTCGCCATAGAAACCGTCGACAGCGTGAGACAATGCCGAGTGAGTGTCCAAGATGCTGAGACGACAGACAGAGACTAAAAGCCAAAAAAGGAGAATGCGAGCACTATTATACACAGCTGGAATGTGCGATATCGACAGCCTGGAGAAGTGACGTCGTCGATGTGCCGGTTATGCAAGCAACGAAAATGGGAGGCGACACGACACAAAGGCGGAGTCGACGAAATATCGTGGATAGATACAGAGGAAGCTAGCCGGAAAGCTCCCTTGTAAGTAAAAAATGAACAAAAAGAATCCACACTCCTCAACTGACCGCAGGGAGCCAGGAGGATCCTATTATATGAGGGAAGGCGAGATGCTGTTGCTCGGCGGAGAAGGGGTAGGGAAGGTCAAAGGAGTAAAGGCCGCGGCAATACACGGGCGAAGTGACCAGCCGCTGCGAGACAATCGAGGGACGGGATCTCCATGCAGCACCTCTTTCCCCGGGCGCAAAGCACACGCCTACATACAAGGGGGTGATTGAAGGTGGGTGGTGGCTGGCTGGCGGTGGTCTGGCGGATACGGATTACGGGGAGTTAAATGTCAACTTTTCCTGCCTGAAGGGGCTAGTCAAATTCACATGGATCATACCGGGCAAGAGGTCAAGGACTTTGTCATTCCCAGGGAGTTCCTCAAATCATGTTCACACTGCAAAGTCTGGATCCCCTTTCCCACCCTCTACGAAGCAAAGACAGGCCAATGTCATGAGCCCCTCGGGAACCTGGGGAAGAATCCAATTGACGCAATTGCAAGCGTTAGAATCACCGCGAGCCAACCAAGATTTGCGGGCGATACGAGTCCCAAGACCTGTTCATCGCGCCGTTGGCTAGAACCCTTACCCCTGTCAAGATCCACACGATCCTCCACGATTGGATATCGAGCGCAAACAAGCCTTCCAATCTCCCGCTTGGCCCACAACCTCTGGGGTTGGTCACGGGCTGAACTCCAAGTCTGGTCAGAACTGCAGCCGCCTCCAGCCTCAAGACTGGCGGGCAAGTCAAACATCAATGGATGGATCGAACTGCCAGCTAGCCTCTGGTCAGCAACCTTTGTTGCTCAGGAATCTCCAGATGGCTCTTCAATTCTGTCTTTTCAGTCAGCCCAGCCTGAACACCCGTTCTTGACAATGCATCTATTTGTGGAGACGGAATTAAGCGGCTCGTCTGAAGGGCGTGACAGGACTTGTCGGCGCTCAAAAGGCCCCGCAAATTACCACATGGGTGGCTGCAAAACGGGATTTCGATCGTTTCGATCGTCGCGAGGAGACCCGGAAACACACAACACGTGTTGTTGTGTCTTGCCTTGAAACACTTAAAGTTCTCCGACGAGATCAACAAGCGCAGCCGAAGAAGAAATCTCAGCTCCTCTTCGGAGGCGATTCGAGTCGGCCTCGAGTCAAGGCGGCTGAGACAAAGGGAAAGAAGAAGATTGCTGGTGGCACAACCAACCGGGAAAGACCAAGTGAGCCAGTGGTCCACAGCATTGAACCTGCCCGAGCAGCCACGACATCCATGAGTTAAACTCCGCTCCTTCGTCGATCCGCCGCATGTCCCGTCTGTATATTCCTTTGGGCTAGAACTCTCGTCTGTAGTACCCAGAGATAATAACGTTGGTTCGCAATCACGGATCTCTCGGCTGAAGTGTGTCACGTCACTACCCGGATTTTATCAGAAATGCAGGACCTCGCCGACTCTGCTTGCTGGTGTCTCCCCGTGGGGGAGGCGCCTAGGCCTGCAGCGAGCCTGCAGCGCTAATATTTGCGGCTCACTCTCCAACGCACACCCCTGGTCTCTGCCACCGGTTATTTGGGGGCCCTATCTATTTTGACAGACATCTATCTTGCGGATGCAATACGATGCTCGGGTTGAAGGGAGTGTCGCTTGTCTCCGTGTGACAAGTAATGATAGGTGTACATACTCGCACGGCTTACAGCAGTATCCGCCCAGGAGCGCAAAAAATCAACCCTCCCAAAACCATAACGGAGGATGCTGGAAAGCGTCCGAAGAAAAGCAGACGAATTATGTTGGGCTGCAAAGGTACAGAAGACTGGTGTGCGTTCGAGAACTTAGTAGCCTACGATGTGGAAACCCAAAGTTCGGATGGACTGTGTCATGATCAACCAGCGATAGTAAGAAGCTCCCCGACACACTGATCGGGGTGACTGTTGTCCCATCTCAGCTTCGGCGGTCCAGACTATCGCACGGGGCCCTCGGTGACAAAGCTTCCCATCGCAGTGGCTGCGCGGATCTCGGAGTTGTGTCAACGCTCCCGCATGATCGATACGAGGTGGCATATTGGAGTCGGCAATCTGAAGATATTCACCGGTGAAATTGGCCTCAGGACTGCGTGTTGTCCTTTAACCGTCATATTTCAGGATGAGCTTCTTAATAACCAGCTTCGGCATCAATGTGAAGCTATGTCCATCATCGCAGTCCTCTACGCTGCTTCGGAGCCGTTTTTCCGTGTGGCTGCAGTCTGATGTCGCGGAGACAAAGCTGACTGTAGCACCAAACGTACAGCTGTTGATACATGGTGAACGGCAGCCATGGCTTTGGGTCTCGTGTCACCGTGCCGTCTATTGGTGTCCCTATGAAGCTTATAGATGAGCAAACCCGTCAGGGGTCTTTCTGTGTCACCCCAGCATCGGTCGACGGAGTCTTGGCCCGATATGTCTCACACCAATCCAATGCCGAATGAAGCACACCATGGTCAGCGGGAAGCTTCACGGTCTCAATGAAACTCCTCGCCGTACTAATGAACTTTGAGTAGTCCTCGTCCTCGACAAGGCGTGATGCAGCCAAAGTTCGTAAGAAGACCCAGATGGACTCGTTACTAAGGCGCAAGGACAGGACAAGTGTGACTGCCTCTTCAAGAACCAGTCGGCTGCCGGCTGGGTTGAAAGACTCAATTCTACTGAGCAAAAAGTAGAGGAAGGACCAGCCAGATGTATCGGTATGATGCTGTGAGCACCATTTCGTAACAGGACGCAGGACATCCTCAAGAGGAACTACCAAGCCCGTCCGCGCCAGAAATCGAGCGTGACTCCAGGCATAATAATTCCGTGGATGTCTCTCAGCAGCGATAAATACCACTTTTGTGATGTCTGAAAGCCCGTTGATGGGAATACCGGCCAGGGTAAAAGCGCCGAGTAACCACTGCAGATGAGCCCAAAGCGTTGGTGATTTGGTGTGTCGGTGCAACCTGCTCGTGAGAAGACTGTCGAGAAAATGTTTCTCCGCCTCGAAGCTGATGCGTAGGTCCGAGGCCCCCATAGACAATATCCTCCCTTGAATCACGCGCTTGCGAGTGTTGGCTGCGGTGAGATGCTCGGGGTCCATCAACAGCATTACGGCGGTGGCGGCCAACAGTTCGTCGTCCTTCCGTGGAGCAGATCTATCGATATGCGCTCTGAGAATCTGCCTCCCGACGAGAAAAGCTTGCACAAGTGCAAGCTTTGAAACGGCAACTGCACACCCATCTTTGAGCACGCAACAGCCTTCGGGAAAAGGATGAGATCTCCCAAGGATTTCGAGCTCAAGCAGACTCTCATTCGATCTTGAAGTAAATAGCCCGCATATCGCCTGGTAGGCAGAGTGTGGGTTTCCAGAGCTGAGAGACGCGACAACATGCTTGTCAAGAGCTCTCGACATGATGAGTTTGATGAGTTTGATGAGTGATTGTTTCAATAGACAAGTTGTTTGACAGCTGTAGACGAGCGGTGGCGTTTGTAGAACACATCCACTTAAAGCGAATACGGACCGGAACGTTGGTTTTGAGGGTGTTACATCGAGCAAAGCAAGCCGATTGATGTGGCGAGCTGCTTCGAGGACATCGTGATAACTTCTGTAAGTCGATGATAAGAATCACTTCGAAGGTTGGAG
>Ga0247758_1000065_pt1 | contig 74822 bp, 89 predicted proteins | sample UWRJL156409C4_FD_180950 | JGI IMG/M metagenome (GOLD analysis project Ga0247758, IMG submission 180950) | Plant litter microbial communities from Arlington Agricultural Research Station in Wisconsin, United States - UWRJ-L156-409C-4 | ecosystem: Environmental > Terrestrial > Plant litter >... | reverse complement strand
ATTTCACTAATCTCACTCTTCGCAATCAGATTACCTCACCCCCACCGACAACCGCAACACATCCGCTAATTTATTCATCAACGTCGGCTACTCCACCGGCCCCATGCTCGCCGCCATAACCACCTGCTCGGTCATGGCGGCACTGCCGGCGCTGTTTGGCCTATTCTACATACTCAGGGGGAACATGCCTGTCATGGGGAACAACTCGCTGATAATCTCCGCCAGCTGCCACCCCGCTCGTCGAGCGACAAGTTCGGGAGGCAAGATGTCGAGGTCTTCTTCTATTGAAACTCTGCCTGGTGGCAAGGCAGCCAAGGAGCTAAGCCTGATTGTCGAGGAGAGAGAGCTAGGTCTTTCGGGCGGGGAGGGGCCAAGCGTGCGAGAGAGAAGTGCACTCAGCCAGGGAAAGCTCAAATGGGGCGCCGTAGGGGGTGATGTGGAAATCGTGGAAGAGGGCCCGGGAATTACTGTCAGCGTTGGACACCTGTCATTTGCAGGGGAGAATGAGGAGGTCTCTTTGCCGGAAGAGGGGAAGAGTTATCGATAGCTCTAGCAAGTCTATTTACTCTAAAATAGGTATCTACGCACTATTGTAGTCTCTCCCAGAACTTCTCGCCTTCCTGGTGTCGAGAGCATTGTGCTTAGTCATTTTGTCGAGAATAAGACCCGCAATAATGCGATGAAGGGAAACTTGTGGGTGGAAGATGCGCGAATAGCCATCTGGAACTATGTTGTGAACCGCAAACTTGACCTGCGGCAGGTTGGCGACCAGCAGTCGCTCGTTCGGCCCGGTTTTCCTGAAACTCTCGCTGGTAAATCTCCCCGATACCTCTTTGTCCAGCAGCTTTGTAATCTGCGCCATGATGTTGACCCCGCCGTAAAAGGAGTTTTCGTGGATACCGTCTAGGCTCGATCCCCAGGGGCTTCTTCCCTTAGGGTTCTCCCCCTCGGCACCCCAGACGTTGAGTTCATAGAACATGAGCTCCGTGCGGTTGTTGCTCTCGGTGGTGGACTCGTCAACGCCGGGCTCGCAGTAGCGCCCGTTGAAGTGGCCGACGTACCTGTCGTAGTTTACAAAGTTCACTTGGGGACCGGCGCGGTGGACGGCCTGCTTGAGCTTGTAGTTCATTCTATCGACGAGGACGTTCATTACTTGTCGGTGCCGGGTGGTCAGATACACGGGAGGTCGGAAGATGTCGTTTGGTTTCTGGAAGGTTTCGGTCAGAAAGGCATGGCCAGCAATATCAAGGGTAGTCCTCACAAAATCCCATATTGACCAGGATACTTTGTCACATTCTGACGTATAGTCTTCAGAGAAGAACTTTGCATATCCTGTGTAGTAGATCATCCCACTGGTACCGTCAATCCTTTGCCTAACCCTGGTGATGAGAATTGTGATGGGAAAGGGTGAACTTACTCGGGTGCAAGCTTCAGCTTCGCAGCATTTATGAGCCTGTCTACCATGTCGTCAAAGTCTTGACTGGCAATGATATTGGCCGTGTGTCGAAGCTGGTCTTCACATCCGCGGCCGAGCGGCTCAAAGTCGTAGTCAGCAGCCCACCCAAACAAGTCGTTTTTCTTGGTTTCCTCGATGGCCTCCTGGACCTTGTCAGGCATCAACGAGGCGAACTGATAGATGCATTGGTTGAGGAGGTTGAAAAGCTCGGCGTCATTCCCTCCAGAAGAGATCATGATGACCTGCTGACCCGGATCGACGCGGGGAAGCTGGGTGGTGAGGACATCGGCGATTGTAGCCCCTGAGCAGGCGCGGAATTGGAAATTCTTCCCGGCGTGTTTTCCAAGTCGGGGGTCTTGGCTGACGAGATAGGGGTGAGATCTGTCGTAGCGGCTGCATGACCAGTCTCCTTGGTCGTCGAGGGCGTCCAGAATGGTGCCGAGTCTGTCACCTGCGCCGACGCCGACCGAGTACGATTCGCCGAGGGAGGCGAGTTTGGTGATGTGGGAAAGATCGACATCGCCGGGGTCGGCCCGCTGAAGGGGTGATTGGGTGCCGAGCCCCAACATGAAAGCGACAAGAAAGCCCTTGACCGTCATCTTTCCCGACAGAAGCTTGAGTTTCAGAGACCACGGGTTCCAGGGCAAAAGTAGAATTCTAAGATTAAGGCCCGGCCCGTGGAGGACGTGGAGTTGGTGGCTGCTTACTTCATGCTGGCCCGAGGAAGTTTATGAGTGGTAGGGTTGTTGTGGCTGGCTGTCTTGACGCATGTGATCGAGGGTCCTTTTGTACGAAAAAGTCCACGTGCACCGCACCAGCCATATTCCCCAGAGCCAATGTGGAAGACGGCTTCTACTGTCCTCATACACCAACTTCTCAGCGAGCCAAATCATCAACAATGCTTCCGCTGTGCGGCGCGGCTTGCCATCTTCACACGTACCCCTTTCCCATAGACATCCGACGCCCCAACCCCAACAAAGAAGTCGCTGTGAAGAACGATATCCTCGAGCTTCGTCTCGTACATCTCCCAGTCGAATCTCCTGACAACTGCCGCCGTTGTGAGGTACAATTCGGCATAGGCGAGACTAAAAAGCGGCACAAATACGCACGTCAATACCAGTAATGGGCGGACTCGTATTCAAAAAGTGGATGATAAGGGAGACTCACTTGATGCCAAGGCATTGGCGAGACCCCTTGCCGAAGGCCACCAAGTACCGGTCTAGATTGGTTCCAAGCTTGCCTCCTTCAAGCCAACGTTCGGGTCGGAATGATTCTGGCTCTGGGAATACTGTCGGGTCGAGGAGGACGAAAGTAGATGTCTCTGACACCGGAGTCTATGTCGAGGGTTAGCGAGCATACCATAGGATATAGCTTGTGGTAAAGGGGCAGCCATACCCCTGATGGGATGACCCAACCCTTGTATCGGATATCCTCATGCGCGATCCGAGGCAACCGAGTCGTCACCCCGTACGAAAGTCGAAGTGCTTCCCGGATGACGGCGCTCTGCAACCCTTCATGTTAGAGATCCAGGGTCACAAAAACTGAAGCCGGAGCCTGGGGTTTACAAGATATGGCAGCTGCTGCAGTCCAGCCAGCTGGTTTTCACCCCTCGCGGGACTCTCACGATCCAACTCCTCCCTCAGCTTCACCAGAACCGACGGCACATGTCGAAGGTAAAAGCACAGTCTCGTCAGCGTCTGCGCCACGGTCTCCGAGCCCGCCCCAATCAGGATATTCCCCTCGTCACACAACCGCTCGAGGGTCCTTTCCTCAGCAGGCAGATCGCTATCCCGCAGCGTGTGAAAGATGGTGCGCCCGGGTTTGTCTCCTCCACCCCCTGCAGACTTCTCGTCCGTCCTGTCCAGAATTGGCGCAACTTGCTGCTTAACTTTCTCCTGCCATTTGAACAGATAGGCCGCAGCGGGGTTCAATGCCGCGACAACCGACAAAGGGAGTCGCTGCATCAGGGGCAGCATCCAGGGAAATTGCCGACTAATCGTGCCGCCCTCAAATGCGCCGAGAATTGTGCGCTTCCAGGCGAGTCCGAGTTCAAAGTCCGGCTGGTCAAGACACCCCATGGCGTTGGAAAAGGCATACTCGCTGATAATATCCGTGGTGAGGGCCATAAATGCAGCATCCAGACGGAGGACCTCCCCGGTGGAAGCGACGCGCTCGAGTCTCCCCAGTAGCTTGTCGATCTTGGCCTGAATCATCGGTTCCAGCTGGGCCACTGACCGCGCCGAAAAGAAATTGTTTAGCGCGCCCCGACGCTGCCGGTGCAAGTCGTGCGATATCGTCGAGAAGCCGCTGCCAGGGGAGCCGGCCATCTGGGTCCACCATTCGTACTTGTCCATGCGCCGGCTGGAGGCGTAGAGCTCGTTGTAGAAATCTGCGTCGCGAATGTGTAGCTCGTAAGGGTTGATGCGGACGATGGGGCCGTATTGGTCGTGCATCTCTTGAATTTTCCAGATAAAACTCCCCCGCTTCACGACATCCCAGTAGAACTCGTTCCAGAGGGTTAGCGCGGTGAACTTGGGGCCGGGAAATTTGGAGAGAGGGCTGAGCCAGAGGCGGGAAATGCCGCCCACCAAGGCCCATGCGATCCCCGCCGCGCTGAGTAGAATGAGTGCCGTCCAGAAGTCCATGATGGCGTCTGGGAGGGTGCAAAGGAATGGAACCTGGGTGTCGTCAATAGTGGTGAGGGTTGGCGAGTTGTATCCAGATTGCTCCCCACGCTATTTTAGTACATCCCGCTCGCCCCCTATCGTCATCCATGTTGATCTGCAGGGTGATGCCACTTGCATGGTGCCCCGGATGCATTCGAATCCCTATCCGGGTGGAACTTCCCCGGCCAATCGCACATCCACGAGCCGAGAGATGCATACTATTATTCCAGTACTAGTGTAGTGTAACGTGAGACAATCTGGGGACATACAATCCTGCCCATTTTCGGACCTCGCCCACGTGGTGTTGGCTCACCTACACTTGGTCACGGTCGTCACGCAATGGGAGGGAAGGCAGGTAGAGACATGTTCCTCTTACTGGTTGGTCTTAGCGCAACGGCCGGGGTGAAATAAAATGGAGTGTTCAATGTTGTCTTGGTATGTATCTCGTAAGGGGTTGTCATTTGGTGGGAAAGGGGGTGTCCAGCGGACGAAACCGAAGTGCTTAACGAAACTGAGGTCTACGATGCGGCGAGCCACCCCCTTTCAGTAGCCGTCGCCACCCAACTCAACACGCTCATGGTTGCCCACCTCGCCCACCTCACTACCCACCTCCTCGTCGAGCCGGCTCACCTAAGCTAGCTGGGACTTCTTCCGCGCCCCTGGCTCCGCGCTCTTCTATGACAGCCACGCAGGGGATCACCTGACCTCAGGGACAAATTCAGTCACAGCTCACCCCAACTCAGGATTACGAACGAAGAAGGAAACTTTATGAGCCGACACATTCGTCTCATACAACCAGGCTGTACTGGGTTAAAAGACTCGGCATTTGATCGTGTCTCGTATTCTGGTGTCCGTTGCTCATCCCTGGCCTCCTTGGCAAGGTGTCACCACCCCTACGGCTGTGCTCCATCCTAGTATTCGTACAAACAAGTGTCCTACCTGCCCGTGCGGTTCGGGTTAATCACGCTCATCAACATATACTGCAGCGCCCCAAGGCACTGTGCATCCCACTCCATCTTTGACAAATCACTCGCCCTGACCAGTGGTCTCAGGTTCAACGATGGATCATCTTCCGATAATGACCCGCTCGAGTTGTTGTTAAGCCACTGGTTGAATCGCACCTCGAGCGTGTCCTGCACCGTGATGAACTTGTTCCTCGAGTTGCACATGTTGTTGAGCATATCCGTCATGCTCTTGGTGTCCTTGATATCGCGGTACTTGTATCCCTTCTGAATCCCCGCCTTGTCGACCAGTCTCCCGCAGAAGAGAAGCAGGCCCGCGAGGCCGGATGCTGCGGCCGTGGCCACCGAGCTGCCGGACTCGTACGACACGACCTTGCCCTCGTTGTTGGAGAAGGGGACGTGGTCGCCTGGCAGCAGGAACTGCACCTTTTCGGTGTTGACCCATGCCAGCGGATCGCCCGTGTCAGTGGCGCCGCCGATCTTGATGCACCCGTCAAAGTCGCCTGGGTAGCAGTCGTCTCGGGTGCTGCTGCCCTGGTCCGAGGTCGAGCAGAACATGAGGATGTTCTTGGCGCGTGCGGCGTCGACGGCATTCCTCAGCGCTGTCATGTCGTCGCTGCCTTGCACTGGCGCCTCGATGGTCCAGCTCATGGAGATGATGTCCACGTCGCAGTCCGTAGCCCACTGGATCGCCTCGGCCGCTGACCTGGCTGTGATTTGCCGCTGGCTACTTCCAACCCCTGGCCGCTCATCCAATCTTGCTACATACAGCTTCACCTCGGGACAGAGCTTGCAGATGAGCGTGGCCATGCACGTGCCGTGGTTGCCTGACGATACGTAATAAGGGCTCATCAGGTCGGTTGAGTTGGCGTACGGACAGAAGGACTTTCCTGCTACAATCTTGTTGTCGAGGCTGAGCAGCGACCCGTCGACTCCGTCGTCGATGATGGCGATCTTTATTGCCATATCTTCCTCCTTCGCTCGGGGCGCCCTGCGCAAAAACCTGGCGAAGTTTGTCACAGACTCGATCCACGCATTTTCCCTGTCGTATGTTAGACTCTATCTGTAATGGCACTCAGGGGCACGCGGGGGAAGACGTACGTCTGAGATGAGACTTCGCTACCCTTGAACTCGGATGCGTAGCTGATCAGTCTGTTATCAAGAATGTGGCGGACTCTGACGTTTGATCCTTGAGACAGCCTCTTCGAAAACCCGTTGATATATTTATGCAGCCGGTCAGAGTCTTCGAGGCCCTGCATTTCTGTTAGTCCAGGTTTCTTGAGGCCGGACTGCTCAACCGTGTATGATGCACTTACCTCCCGGATGAACAGATTCACGTGCTCTAGCTAAGACGGATTAGCCAATGTTCAGAAGACTCGCGGGGATTGGTCAACCTTGGGGAACTTGTCCTTGTCCAGCAGTCCTTCGCTGCTTGCCCAACCCATTAGAACGGCCTGGTTACCGCTCGAATAAAGCGAGATCTCCTTGATGAATTTGCTCGACTCTGCAATCACATCGGTGCTGATGTCAATTCTCTTCCAATCCCACACCTCGACCTTGAAATCTCGCAGTGCGTCTTCGATGCTAGCGTCAGAGTGGCACGGATCGCAATCGTCAATGACCATAACCTTCACAATCTGCTCCACGTTGTTTCTCCGCAGCCACCTGAATACTTCAACGAGGTCGGATAGCCCTCTTTTACGGCTGAATTTCTTTTCCCTGTGAGAGTTTGCGCAATAGCAGTCAGCCCGCCAACTCACTTCGGACTCGGGAAGGGTATCTCACTGCGGGAAGCGAGCCTTCCGTCTACCAAGGTTGTTTTCAGTCTCCATGGTGAGCTTTGGCAACGCTACATATTTCAAGATCCTTTCGAATCGAAGATGTTTCGATAGCCGGTCAAGGTAGTCAACCGAGATGTTGGCGTGTGGGAGTCCACCAAGGTCAAACTCAATGTGCCGTTCTGCTACCAGGTTAGTAAATGGCACCCGAATAGCTCATCTCTAGTTTCGCTGCAAAGAGGCCAACTTGCCTTGGCCACGTTGGTACAGGCACTTCATGATCTGGTCCCGAGGAAGATTCCTGATACAGTACTCGCGAATATAGTTGGCAACCTCGTCTTGGGCAATCATTTCGGCCTTCCCATCTTCGTCTTTGTCAGAATGCAACAGCCGAAGTTGATGGATTCGTTCCTGGTATGGGGTCCTGCGCTCATTCGCCGTCTCGTCTATGTTGGTCGCCATGAGGGCAGGCGTGTGCTTCTCTATCAGCAACTTAACAAGCTGAAGCGTATCGTTGCGCTCCTTAGGGGTCCCCTGCTTTATGGTAGGGGCCCTTATGAGCGGGCCAAACTCGTGTTTCGCTGCCGCGTTAGGTGACTTGAGATCAGTCCAGCCCCCGTTGGGGTCTTGCGCATCACCGTCATCGTCCAACTCTTTATCTCCTTCCTCTCCATCTGAGTCATCCCCATCGTCATCGTCGTCGTCATCCTCATCCTCATCCTCCTCATCCACCTTCTTAGTATCCATCGACATGCAGTCGTGTAACGGTGTGTTGTCTTTGGCTCGGACGCCATCTGCGGCGCCGCCGGCGGTGAACATCTTGTCGAGTGAGAGTTCCGCACACTTCTCAACCAACAGCTCGATAAGCTCAATTGACCGGTTCTGGGATCTGATGGCGACGTGGAGCGCGTTGCCCGTCGCGCACACCTGGGACAGCACGTCGCCGAGGTTAATCAGCTCCCTGTTCTCGACGATAGCCTTGACGAAGTCGACATTCCCCTTTTCAATGGCTGAATGGAGCGAATTGCGGTTCTCTGAACCAACCCGCTCCTTGAGAAGGTGGTGGTATCTGCCGAGCACCCAGTCTAGGAACTCTTTGACCTGTTTCGCTGTCCATTTTTCCGCGTCGCCTTCGCGCTCGGCGAGCCTGTGCAGGATGTGATTGCCCGACTTGGTGAGCTTACCCTTGCATTTGGCGTCCCATTCACTGGCTTCCTCAGCGTTGCAGAAGTTGACCTTGAAAGCTGTCTTGAGGACGGATGAGCTGCTGTCGCTCTTCTTTCCGTCCTTGACGTTCTTGCTCCTCGGACCGCCCCCGCGGCTCTCCTTCATCTCCTTGGCTTCTTTGTTTGCCTTTGCTACGCTCATCTTGCCGTCAGTGGGCTCACCAGCCCAAGGGAGTGGGGGAAATTGTAGTTTTCGACTCTTGGCTTCCCTCTTCTGCGATTTCTTTTTCGCTCCAGGGAGACTGCACACTTGCCCTCTGCTTATCTGGGACGACGAAACGCAGACTCCCAGAGAGCTGCTTCAGCAGTGATAAATCCACCACACGGACCGCCCCGAAGAACGGCAGAAGAGCTGCGTGGCGGATCGTTTGGCTGTTGATGCGGGAAGGTGATTGGATGGTAAGCTGCTTGGAACTTGTGCATTTCTGCCGCTGCAGGCGACCCCTGTTTTCAAGTTCTGGTTTCATGCGAGAACCCTTGCTTGCACACCACCATGTCTCGATTGGGGGCGGTTTGGGGGTTTGAAGGATGGAGAGTCTACACAGTAGCCTCTACTGTGTAGTGTGTTGCCCCCGGAACGATGCATGTGGAGCACAATATTGACGGATGGTAGCGGATTTCCCCTCACTGCAACAGTGGGCGAAACTAAACGTGGGTCAGTTTTTCTGGACACCTCCAACACACTGCCTGAAAATGGGGCTTTACTCACTATATTTGACGCGAAGGATTCTCACCACATGCACGTTTTCGCACATTTCACATCTGTTTAGTGGCGTGGTGTTGAAGCCTTCGCTACCTTCCCGACACAGGCTGCATCGTGTTGCATGAGGGCCATTGCGACACCGAAGTCATATTTGGGTACCCAGCTCGAGCACAAGGCCCTCGCAGATATCCTGAGACCAACACGAAGTTTGACCCCGAAATTAGACCCTAGCGCTGCACACCATCATATTCAAGCCTGTCTGACACGGTGCGGTGGGACAGCCCATCACATCGGTACTTGGCGGTACTTCGACACCACTACAAGACGGTGATTAGAAAGCCATTTTCCCAACTGTGACTTCTCGACGCCAGAAAAGGCGAAGGTGACCTAAGAACACTGGTCGTAGGGCAAGACACACCTTTCCGAATCAGCAAACCAAACTTGACCCTCGCAATATGGAGACAGTCGACATCCTTCTCTTCGAAGAAGGCGATCCCAGATGCAGGGAGGCAACTTACAGAACGAAGAATGCGCCCGGCGATGTCGCGCGCAACGTGCTAATCGACCGTGGCGAGACTCTTGTCCTGCGGGCCTCGCTTGCCAGCGTCACACATGGCGACTTCACCCCGGACGGCGACGCGGCCTCTCTCCTGGTCTTTGAGTTCAACTTCCTCTCCATGAACTCCGGGCGCCGGTTCAAAAAGGCCTGCATCACCCTGACGTTCAACGACGCCAGCGGACACCTCCAGAACAGACCCGAGGTGTGGGCCGTTGCGCCGCAGGGCAAGGTCGCCATCAACAAGACCACCTCGACCAAGGATGTCAAGCAGGAGTTCAAGGCCGGCATTTCGGCCGGCGCGGCTGGTGCGAGCGGTGAGCTTGGCTACGTGTGGGAGGCGTCGCAGGTCAAGGAAAAGGTGCACGCGACAACGCTCACTGGCGTCAAGCGCCTTCTCAACGAGAACTGGGGCAAGGACAACGCTGCTATTTGGACCATCGAGGAGGACAGCGTCACCAAATGTGGGGTTCCGAGCTTCTTGCGCGCCGCGGTGCTGTTGCGGCGGAGGGCTGACGTCCCGTTTGAGTTTCTCATCGACGTAGAGTACGATACCGACCTCAAAGGGGTGTTCAAACGGCTCATGGGCCAAGAGAAACCCGATCCGGTGGATCCGGTGCAGTTGGGTGGGGACACCGACCTGGACGAATTGGGCATTGCGACGCTGGATCCGGGGACGGTGGATTTGACGAACATGAAGGAAATGGACATCGGAAAACAGGCTGACGTAGTCCTGGCGACGCTTCTCACGCTTCCGGCTTGAAGAGGCTGCCGCGGCTCAATGAATTGAGGAAAAGGATGTCGTCCTTGGGGCTGGTGTCTGGTGGTGTGGAGGCGGGGCAGCACAGCAGACTGACAGCTCACCCCGCCGCACTTGTACCTGTTCGTACCTTCCATTCGATAGAATCTGCACGGTTCAAAATGCCCGCATGGTGCTATTTCCGGGGCTTGGCCCGTTGTGGAACGCTGTAGCCTAGTCCAACATCCATCGTGGAGAAGGAGGGGAAGGAGCACTGGGATGAGCAGGGGCATCATCTGCAAGGGCACTTTCCGCGCCAAGGGCGGCCCGTTCGGAACCAACTGCAGCGGCACGACCGCTTCTCAGCGACGTGTTTGAACTTCATCAAATCCCCCCATTCAAAGTCGCAACGAGCTAGGTAATGCCTGACTCCCGAGCTTTCTTGCGCATATCGCCGCCATAACTCCTTGCTAGAGGCCAAGAGACACCCTGAGATGTCGGCGGAGAGAGTGAGGATGGACAAAGAACGATGCCAGTGAGCTTCCCCGATCGGGCCAACTTCAAATGGAAGGTGTTGTTTCTGATCTGCGCCTGTAGCCTCATCCTCGTCCACGGCATCGGCGACGACATCTCGCGGCAGCGCAGAGCCTGGAACTTTTGGAGCAAGCGGCTCCGGGACGCCGCGGTTGTAACAACGTTTCCTTTTGTGGAAGAGAACAGCTACTCCCCGGACGAGAAAGTACCTAGTCTCCCCTTTGGGGGTTCCGTGAGCTCAACAAGAAGCTCCCCCGAGCGCGATAAGACTATCAACTTCGGCTCTCTCGGGTTTGCTGGAAGAGCAGAAGCCTTGCTCGATAAAATCGTCAGGACAGACGCGAAGCAGCGCGCACTCCGAAACCCGGCTTCGAAGCAAGCCCCCGAGCCGTTTGTCTACATATTTCTCGCCCACGACCTGGGTGCATCTCTCGTACAACAGGTATGCACCTTGTTCTTCCCGGCTTTGCAAGACATGATATGTTGATCGCGTGATTACCTAGGCACTTGAGCTTGCGTCGCACCACAAGCGATATCTCCACATCGCAAACTACACGGCTGCTTTGGTCTTCTGCGAACGGCCCAGTGGCATTCACGTGGAGGATGTTGCACACCGAGAAGATGAGATCTTACGCTTTGCATCCAAGCGTCATCCAGACTCTCGCCTGCCATTTGGCGTGCTTCGGGACCTGCCCTGTGACTTAGAGAGCATCGCATGGGCATTCGAGGGTATCAAAAGGCACTATGTGATGTTGGATGTTTCCTCCCAAGATGGACAAGGCACCCCACTCCGGGTGGTAGGTTGACCGTCCCTTCAAAGATAGGAATGATCGCTGACTCGAGTGACCTAGGGTGAGCAATTTGCATCACAGCGCCGGGTTACCCTCAGCAATGCGGACTTGAAACTGGACGTCTGGAGGGTTGAGCCCGGCCATGCGATAGCAGAGCAAATCTTTGACTTCATCAAGCGAGTTTTCGTCAAGGAGGCCAGATGTGAGTGATTTATCCATGAGTGCGATGGAGAACGCTAAGTGGGATTTGCTGACGCGCCGCCAAGTCACCTCCAAGGCATTCCGCAACTTCTTGGCACTACTATCAAGTGTCTCTGCTAGCAACCGGCAGCTTCGTCTGAGCCGACCCTTTCCGAATACACTCAACTGGGTTACCGAACACCAATCCTACAAAGACTGGAGAGTCTTGGGCCCAACTGCCCCTGACATTCTGTACCTGAGCGGGCCCAGTGGATCCGGGAGCTCCGTCATCGCATCTCACTTGATCGCCGAACTCCAAGTGATTCCCGATGCCACCGTCATTAGCTTTTCGTTTGATAAGCAGGACCAGCGGGCCCAGCCCATCTCCTCCATTTACGTCTCTCTGATCCGACAGATTCTCTTCACTCGGCCTGAACTCTTCCAACTCATTTTTTCGGTTGCCGGGTGGGTCAAAAATGAAGATGTGTTCGGGTTCGAGATCCTAGCCGCCCTGTTCTTGACCCTTCTCAAAGGAGCGTATCCCAACCCGGTATTCTGCGTTATTCATGCCGCAGAAGACTGTAAGGACTGGAGATTCGACGACTTTGTTACCGTGCTCCGCAGGTTCCGAGCCATGCCGAATAACCAAACTACCTTCAAGGTCGTCGTGTTTGATGAGAAACCACGAGAGGGGCTATTCGAGGAAGAAGCCGCAAAAAGCCGAGACATCGATCTCTCTGACCCGGCATTGTATATGCCAGACGTGAGACTATTCGTCGAAAGTAAGGTCGACAAGCTGGCAATCCGCCATCCAGAATGGGAAGGCTACGAGGAACACATTATTGAACAGCTATGCAGTAGAGATACTTCCTTTTTACATGCATCCTTTTCAGCTCGGCTTCTTGAGACTGCAAAGATTCCTTCAACCATTCGCGGTGTCAAGACAGTTGTCGACAATTTACCTTGGACGCTGGATGAGATGTACGCGCTGACGGTGCAGCGCTGCGCCGCCGACCTCCGAACGCCGCTGACGCCCCTTCTGCAATGGGTGGTGTACGCTGTCCGACCCTTGAGCCTGAACGAACTCGCTGTGGTCCCTGCTCTTGCGACCTCTGGAGACCCAACCTGGGACAATCTCAAGCTTGATGTCCACCTGCGAATCGCAACCGATATCCGACCTCTCAAGGGTAACTTGGTTAGGCCTTCCGGCTTGCAGGTGTACCCCATCCACAGCACCATGGAACCAGCCCTTTCAAAAGTATGGCGTGATCAAGGCGAAGACCCGGAGGTCACTGTGTTCTCGCAGTGTCTCACCTACCTTGAGCTCGCGTTGGAGCATCTCCCGGACGTCGCCGAAGCCAACCCGACCAGTCCAACGAACCTCATCCCCTCCCACAAGACCGAGGAACGGCGCGCCTTCGCTCTGCTAGGCTACGCTGCTACCCACTGGCCCTACCACTACAAGCTCGTGCGCGATCGGCTTAGCGACGAGTTGAAGAAAAGGGTTCTAGAGTTCATTAGCGCGGGCTCCAACGGCTCTCTTCTTTATAGGCTCCACGAGCTTTACGCTGGCCAACAGTCGGCAAGGTTCCCGGCGTTCGACACACCGCTCAAGATCGCCTGCCGCTTCGGGCTTGTAGACCTTTTAACCAGCCTCCTACTAGGACTCAAGTCCACAGAAAACTTCAAAACCGCGCTTGGCGAAGCACTTGACCTCGCGGCTGGGTATGGACACGCCGACGTGGTTGATATTCTGTTGAAGGAAGGCGCATCGTGCAACAACGCTCTGTGTCTTGCCTCGAAGAACAACTTTTTCGGGATTGTCCAACTTCTTGTTGACAAGCGTGCGGGAGCTATCAATAGGAAGGACGATCAGGGAAGATCGCCGTTTCTCCTGGCTGCTCTGAATGGAAACGAGACCATCGGGGCATATCTGCTTGAGAAGGGTGCCAAGGTCGGAATTGATGACAGGCTGCCCAACAAAAGCACTGTTGTTCATGTTGCCGCTCGATCTGGGCAGTCCAAAGTGTTCAAGAAGCTGGGGCTGATTGACTCTAAATTCGATCTTGGAGCTCTCGATCAGTGGGGCAACGATGCATTTCTGTTGGCGGCGGAGGGAGGATTCGATACCGTTGTCCAGATGCTGCTGGAGCAGGGAGTTGCTACGAATAGGCAAAACGACAGGGGCTACACGGCCCTTCATCGCGCAGTTGTCCTCGGCCACGCGTCAACATGCGACGTGCTTCTCGACGCAGGAGTAGATATTCTCTCGGCATCGAAGATGGGATTTACCCCAATCCACCTGGCCGCACGGGAAGGGCATCTCGGTATACTGGAGAAGTTGATCGGCAGACTCGGAGGCAATTACATGAGCCAAGTGGTCGGGTCTGAGCAAAGTACCCATGAGCGCGTCGGATATGGGGGGAACGAAGAGGCGACAACGAGCCCAACAGGCGTGGTGCATCCCCCGTTGGAACTTGCCGCCCTATACGGGCACGTCAACACGGTGCAGGCGCTGTTGAAGCTCCCGCTTTGCAACTCTTCGCCAACCCGCACTGCAGCCTTGAAGCTAGCAGCTTCGCAGAAGTGGGATATAGTCGTCGCGGCGCGTCCTCCCTTGGAGCTTGCCGCTCTACACGGGCACGTCGACACGGTGCGGGAGCTGTTGAGATATTCTCGTTACAGGTCAGAGCCCACCCGCGCTACAGCCTTGATGCTAGCGGCTGCTCAAGGATGGGACATAGTTGTCAAGGAGCTTCTCAACTCCACAGTTACCACTGTTGTCCACGATGAAGATGGAAACAATGCCCTCCATCTGGCGGTCAGGTTTCAGTATCCACACATCATCCCCATAATCCTAAGCTCTCCAGGTTTTATTTCTGTCAACTCGGCTGCTGATAATGCCGCGCAGTGGACACCGCTGCATCTCGCGGCAGAGGTTGGAAGACTTCTCACTATTCGCGTGTTACTGAGTCACGGTGCAAATCCACAAGCCGTGGCGGGAGATGGTACAACAGCGTTACACATTGCGGCTGCCTCCGGACATGTCTCTACTACCGAAGAACTGATGAAGGCACTCGATGACTTAGATCTGGACGATGATACGCATCCGCTTTATCTGGAAGATGCCGAGAAACGGACGCCATTCGTCCGTGCCGTGGAAAACGGCCACAAGGATGTTGCGGTTGCCATCCTCGAGAAGCTGGTCAAGCCAACAATACTACCAGCAGATTCGAAGCACCCTAGACTGCTGAGCACGGATGTTATGAAACTTCAAGGACAACTGGATGCATTGTACCTGGCCGTCGCATCCAAGAATGAGGCGCTGGTCAAGTTCCTCGTGGCTTCAAGGTATTGGGATACCAATGCACGGAATGCAGACAATCCTAACGGGCTACATCTTGCGGCGAGCTCAGCCTTCAAGTTCTCGACCTCGATGTTGGAAATCCTCCTCGAGGCCGGCGCGGATCGTGACGCGAGGTATCCCGAGGTTGACGACGAAAACGCCCCGAGAGCTGGTGACCGGCCGCTTCATGTCGCCGTCAGAGACGGGAGACATGATGCAATCAAAGCACTGCTGAAGATCGATCCCCCGAATAAAGGAGCAGATATCAATGCAGTCAACGATCAAGGTATCACGCCAACATATCTTGCAGCGTACCTCGGCCGAGCTTACGAGCTCAAGGAGCTCCTGCGATGGAACCCGGATCTCGGAATTAAAAAGACCGATTCGGGATGGACGGCCCTGCACGCAGCCTATGACGATGCATCCATCATAACCCTCCTCCTCGACGAGGGCGCCGACCCCTATGCCCTCAATAACGATGGACGACCCCCGTTCTTCCTTTCTGCCGATGAAGAGGATGGCACGGAAATCCTGCGCGTTTACCTGGACCACCCGAACGCAAAAGTAAATCCCAACTGGCGCATGAAGGGTGGATGGCCCGTCATACACACAGCTGCGTCCGGCGGTACGGTGCAGACACTGCAGTTGTTGTTGGAGCGTGGGGCAGATATCAATGCCGCCGACGACACAAACCGAATCACGCCTCTCCATACTGTCCTCTCGGAGGGAAGCGCGGATGCGGTCCGGTTTCTCTTGGGCCAAAACGGGGCTGACCTTGCGGCCGACAGCGTTACCTACGGGACAGTGTTGATGGCTGCAGCGGGGCGTGATGACCACGGCGAATCTGTACGACTGATTTTGGACAAAGGGGTAGATGTCAACGCTGCGAGCAGTTACAACGATCACTTCACCGCCCTACAAAGTGCTGCGTACGCGGGCTACGGAGAAGCCGTAAGGGCGCTCTTAGAAGCCGGGGCCGATGTCAACCTCACTGGAGGCAAGGCTTTTGGGAGTCCCCTGTTGGCAGCAATCATGAGTGGGTCACGCAAGCGCCGAACCGGCGTGACGAAACTTCTACTTGATGCCGGGGCCGAAGCCAATTACGCCGGGAGCACAAACGGCACCGCCCTAGAGTGGGCGTTGTCTCACGGACGCCAAGGGATCATCGAGCTGCTTCTCGAGAAAGAACGAAAGGTCGACGTCAATGCCTTCAGTAAGAGTGAACGTCTCGGGACACCCCTGATCGCCGCCGTCGATGCGGGCGATGTTCCCAGTATAGAGAAGCTCCTTGCCCGTGGTGCGGACCCCAATCTCAGCCGCGCCAGCGACACGGAAACACCCGCACAGGTTGCGGTGCGAAGAGGCCGGCTCAGCGTCCTGGAGGTCCTCTTGAGACATGGAGCCGACCTGAGCTACCAGGGCCCGCTACGACGAAGGGTCTTGTCGCACGCCATCGGCTGGAAAAGCACCGACCTCCTCGACCTGCTCTGGGACCGCCCCGAGGTTGACATCAACGAACAGGATGTGGAACTGCACACCCCACTCATCATTGCCGCTCGCGAGGGTGGCATTTCTGTGGTAGAAAAGTTGATTGCACGTGGGGCGAACCCCAACGCACAGGACCGACTCGGTCAAACTGCGCTGATACACGCCACATACAAAGATTTTGGATATATCGTGGCTGTGCTCATTAACGAAGGGCACGCCGACCCGAGTATTGAAGATAGACACGGGCGAGATGCTCTTTACTGGGCGGCACGTTCCTCGGGAGCCGATGTCTTCTCCATGGTGCTCAATAGCATGAAGGGGGATGGCCTGGCATCAGCGTATGAGTCTGCTGTGTATGCCGCGATTGCTTCAAACCGATACGAACTTGTCAAACAGCTGTTACAAAGGATCCAGCGGCTTACTGGCACAGACCGAGATGGTTGGACAGCGCTCTACACGGCCAAGATGTACCAGTACGAATGGATCGATATGATCGAGGACGCAACGCCGCTGTCTGCGGAAGCAATGCCAAAGCTAAAGCTGCCTGCCGGGTGGGATCCGCATTCCTTGCTCTGCGTCTCGGTTGAGGGCGGGAAAACTTTGACGGTTGGTCGTGAGTGATCCGAAGCTATCTCTGACAACAGATATGTGCCGTGTGCTAATCTTGCAACAGAATCCGCCGACTTTTCCATGACCTTGGCATCCAACTCCGCTGAGTTTTACCGGGCTGTCCGCGGCATCGTGCGTGCGGACCACGCCATGGTGCCGGTGCAGGATGGTGTCTACTACTTTGAAGTTGAATTCAAGGGTGTGAGCGGCGCAGGGTATGTCAGCTACTTTCGACTTCATTCCAAATTAATTAACAAAGTTCACAGGGAGATCGGCGTTGGCTTTTGCGAAGAACACGCCGAGACGGACGCCATGCTCGGCCACAAGGAAGCAGCATGGGGCTATCACGGCGACGACGGCTGTATCTTTGGCGTCGATCACCGCATAGGAAGCGGGCTACCATACGGCCCCAAGTACAGTGAGGGTGACATCGTTGGATGTGGCGTCAACTTTGACAAGGGCACTGTGTTCTATACACTAAATGGCAAAGTCTTAGGTCAGTTTTCACCATCTTAATCCCTCCTGCCGGTTACTAATGCCATGCCAATAGGCCGTGCGTATACCGATATCAAAGGGAAGCTGTATCCTGCGGTCTGCATGAACGTGCGCATGCACGGGTGCCGAATATCGGCCACGTTCTGGGACGGCGACAGCGAAGGTAAGCCGTTCAAGTACACTGGCGATTTCACCGACCCTTCAACATTCGAGGTGTCGGAATACGCCTTGAAGCGCGCCCTGAAGCGGAGCGAGACCTTTGGAAGGGAAAAGAGAGACGGGATTCCGTATCGGAAGCACTCGACCTCTGATGAGGATTTCGAAGACTCGGCGTCGTACAGCTCTGAGGGTGATGACTCGTCGGATTGACACTTCGATTCAAGAGGGAAACATAGTGGGCGGACTTACGAACCTGGTCCGGCTCGAGATCTTCAACAGAAAGGCGAAGAATGAAATGAGTGGCTAGGGTGGGATTTTTTCTATCTCAGTAATGACAGTCGTCCGTCAAATCTATGTCTACCTACATTCCAACTCAACTTTTGGGTGTCGACGAACACCATGCCTTGGATTTTCCTCCAACAAGTCCCCTGTCATACAGCCCGCGAGTACCGCCTTTGCACACGCGTCTTCTCGTTATCCGGATAAGAATAGCCGCCCTTTCCGTTTGCCGTCGGCAGATCCGCTTGGTCGAATACCGGCCTTGAGAATCGGTTGTACGCGATGAAGACTTCGCTGTCGGCCACAGACGCGTTGACCGGTGTCGGTACGCGCATCGACTTGCGGCGAATCTCGACCGCATCCTCGGTGATGGGCTGGACGCCGTAGAAGTTGTAGATGGCGTTGAGCGCCGGGATGGACAGGCCGTGCACGACAATCGAGAAGAGCACAAGCCAGTACACAACGGGAATCATCACTCGCGTCAGGTTATTCTCCTCGATGTCGCCGAGCCCCGGCTCCGGGAAGAGGTGGCGCGTATGCTCGACGTAGAAGACGGCGCCGATGCCGATGGGGCCGAAGTACCCCATGAACAGGGCCTCCTTGTAGTCCTTGCATACCTTGGGCAGGAACTTGTACATCGCGAGGATGGCGGGGATACGGCGGAAGAGTAGGACCAAGACGCCAAGGCCGATGAGGCGCCCATATGTCAGGCCGGTGATGTCGGGCTGGTTGAACTCCTTCCACGGGATGATGGTGCCGATGTACATGAACCCGCCGAAGTTGAGGATGACGTCCATGCACGAGTTGACCTCGTCGTGGCGCTCCTCAGTCTCCTTGAGGTATTCGCCGTCCCAGTTCATGGCGTTGCCGGCCACGAAGCACGCGAGGAGGTCGTCAGTTCCGAGCATGCCACAGATTCCGACGAGCCAGAGCTAGGTATACTGTTAGTGGTTGGTCTGACAGGGCAACAGTCTCATGGGTGATCGGTCTTACACCAATGGCGGTCGGGTACAGCAGATAGCTCTCCGAGTCAACCCACTTCTTTCGAAGTGCAAACTTGAGCGCCAGACACGACCCGTATCCGACGATGGCACCGATAGCCACGGACATGACGACGATGTACAGCCACGTCTCGACGAACCAGTTCTTCATGGCAACACCCACACCACCGCCAAGACGCCCAATGCCCTCCTCGGCGCGCGCCACAAGCTCCAACCCGCGGGCACTGTGGGAGCCAGCACCAGGGACATCGGCGTGGCGGATGAGATAGACGGCGAGCATGAGAAAGGGGAACCCGAATCCATCGTTGGCACCGGCCTCGGACGAGATGATCTCACGCAGGTCACGCGACACAAACTTGTCGGCGAAGGGGCCCTTGGCGATGGCTTGCGACAGGATGGGATCGGTGCATGTCACACAGGACCCGATGACTAGGGCCGCGAGCAGGGTGATCTTGGGGACTGTGGCGAGCAGGCAGAGCGCCGTGCACAGCCACATTATGGTCATGATGGGCAGCAGGCAGAGGGCCATCTCCTTCCAACGGAGCAGGTTGTACTTGGCGGGGAGCTGGAAGCCGGCGATGACAAGCTGAACACCAATGACCACGCGAGCCACACCCAGTGTAATGTCGCTCGTCTGGCCCTCCGCTGCCGAACCCCATCGCGAACTGTCGATGAACTTTGCTGATATGGGGCCGAGGAGGACGCCGATGAAGACGGCGGGTACTGGAACCATGTTAGACACACTGCGCCGAGACCTTGGCTGCCGGGGATCGTCACTCACAAGCTTCGCCCAGGAACCATTTGCTCTTGATCTTGACCGAGATAATTCCATAGAGCAGGATGAAAGTGCCAAACACTCCGAGCACTATGTTGAGCTCGCTCACATCGAGATTCGGCATCTTGGTTGAGTGTGGCCCTCGGTGAGGAGCGCGGGGCGAGCGGTGGTGACGTGACGACCCTTGACCTGCAAGTGGAGCGGAGAACACCGACAAGACGAAAAAAAATGAAACAAGAAAGGCAGAAGGGGTGTTATGAATACAGAGAAGAAGAGAAACCGAAGAAAATAAACCGACACACTCCCTCAAGCTGCCAGAGCCTCACGGGGACAAATGCAAGAAAGAGAAGAGTAATGAAGCTAAGACGGGATCGCCGGTTCGATATGAACGAACATACCGCGCGTTCTTAATCGCTCGCCCAGCTGCCCTGAAGACAAGGCGGATCGACGCCGAACAGGGTCCGCAGCCCTGTCTCGGTGCTAGCGCCTGTTAACCCACGGCACTCTACGCTTCCCAAGTCACAGGCTGGACGGACGGCCAGCTTGGCGGTGTGTCGACCGAAACATTGTCCGCGGCCGTCACCACTGCCTGGCACGGAGAATGGAAACAACTCAGTCCAAGACACACCCCTTCCCTGGGGCATCGTCGGCCCGCCAAGCTCGATCAGCCATGCATTTCTCGCGTCCAAAAGCTTCAAATCGCGCACCATGGGCAAGTGGACGCGCGATGTGATGTCCCGGCCAGAGACAAGAAACCAGAAACCGCAAGCCCAGTGGCAGCCAAGAAGCCTCGTCGCCCGTGCATTGGACAGACACAGAGGGATTCGTTGCACTGAGCCTTGGCCGGAGCCTTGGCGGCGACTTGGCGAAGCAAACTTGTACGGCGATCGGCTAACTCGGCATCAGGAAGCCGCAAGACGGGCGCTTGGCGCCTAGCTCTTGGCGGGAGCAGCGTCTGGTGAAACCCCCGAGGAGTCGTGCCTGGCGAAACCTGCAGTGTGATCGCCGATGGCATTCCGGAAAGCGATGGCCTTGGCCGGAGCTACGTATGGGCTTTTGGGAGAATTCGATGCGTTTGTCTCATGGAGACGGGCTTTGGCATGTTTGCTGCCTATGTCCTATTAATAGGGGTTTGGGAGAGATGGGGTACGAAATATGGTGCTTAAGACGGCGGCTTGGACTTGAGATATATCGGAAAAGTCCCGCATTTGTTCATCTGAGGCCTTCCGTGTCATGTGCCTAGGATTCTCGAATAACCCCTACGCTAGCTCGGCGCCTCTCCGACGTCACTGTTCTTTCGGCTGCAAGGGGACACCATCGCCAAGTCTTACGGAGCAAGCCAAGTCTGACAGAGCAAGGGACTCTTGACTTCGTCTCAGGCCAGCGGGGAGAGGGTAATGGACAAAAAATGCCCCGTATTTCCGTCCCAAAGTAGTTTTAGGGTGCTATTCGAACTTAAAAAGAACACTGTTCAGTAGAATAATACCTCGTAATTGATCCCAAAGTGCCCAAGGCGCGGCGAACTGTCAGCATTCCTGCGTCATCTGTCAGATTTAACCAGCTCAGTGAACCCGTTGGCTGTCCCGCTGTGTTTATTTACCCCTAACCGATTAGGCAACTGGGCAGGTGTGCCAGGTGACGTTCTACTGCACCCGTTTCAACCTTGCGGGCACGTTTCAACATCATAGCAACATACGAAGGATTGTGCTTAACAAACATGGTCTCCCTGCCCCGTGCGGAAATGCTTTGAGAACCATCACACGGCTTTGTGCTAGAACAGTAGGATCTGGATTGTTACATTGCAGACTTTTCCAGTGAGTTTTCCATGTTTCAATATTATCCAGGGCACACCTAAATGCAGAGTCACTCGATTCTTCGAGTCTCGGCCACTGGCCTCATCTCTTTCCAGCTTAACATCGCACCAACGCACCATTGCGAGCTAAAGTCAAACGTTGCTCCGCACTACCCCATTGCTTCAGAATAACTTAGACCAACCTGACCTTTCCCTTCAAGTCCAGCATTCGTTGAAAACATTGCAGCCGGGGACAGCCAGAACTAATTTGTTGATCGAGATCAACATGCATATTTCAAGGTAAATCTCTCACGTCCACGCATCGACTTCAAGACCTCTTAGTTATCGACAGTCCCTGAAAGTGGGGAAGTGAAGTGAATACGCTACGTTCAATCTGCCCCAGCCGAAACCCCTATTCTCAACGGACTTTGAGAAATAAAGTGGAACAAAACGATATATGCCAGGAATATCGCGAAGTCGCCCAAAATCACTTTCCGCAAAATATCCTATCTGATATCAAACACAAGCAGCATCGAGGACAGAAGTCACCCAGCAGAAAGGCGTTGATATTGGGGCTCATTTGGGGTAACCTCAGCCGCTTCGATAGCTCGAGTATCTAGTTCAGTGTAAACAGGACCCCCTTCACCCCTTTCTAGTTTTCTTGAAAGCCATATCGAAAGCAGCTTGACATCCTTCCCCGCCAGCCCCAAGCTGCAACCCATCCAATCCCCTCCCTCCCTTCGCCCCCCTTACCACAATGCCAATCCCGATCCCAGTCCCAATCCCCATCTCCATCCACCCCTCTAAAACCACCCCATCCACCTCGGCACCGCCATCCTCCCCGCCGCATTAACCTGCCTAAACGTACTCGTACTCGTCGAACTCCCCCCCGGCGGCTTCCCCGTCCCCCCAGCACTCCCACCCCCCGTTCCCGTCCCATTCAAATTCGGCGCCGGCGTCGGCACAGCCCCATCACCCCCTCCAGTCCCCGGCCCACTCCCACCGCAAGTTCCCGTAGCAGTAACAACATCATAGCTCGTCGAGCACCACACCCCCTTGCAATTCTCCTCGCAAGGGAAATCAAGATACACAGTCGGAATGGCGCTCGGACAGCCACATGATTGCGTCACGGTCGCGAGGCCCAGACACATGGGGACGGGGCAGGTGGTGCAGAGCTCGCGGGTGGCGGTGACAGTTGGGCAGCCGGATTGGGTTGGGGAGGGAGGGGCAGGGCTGGTTGGGACGGAGACGGTGAGGGTTACGACGGAGGGGGGGTTGTTGTGGGTGTTTCCGGCGGGGTTGTCGGAGGGTTTGTCGGAGGGCAGGGCGGCGGTGGTGAGGGTCGCGCTGGAGGGGGTGGGTTAGTTCGGTTGTTTTTGAGTGGGAGATGGGGATGGGGGAAGGGTTAAGGAGGGGGACACGGGTGCGTACAGAGCGAGGATGAAGGGGGAGCAAGCGAAAGACTTCATGGTGAGATGCTACGGCGCAGATACAGGTAGCGACAGAATTGATGAGACGAGGTTGTTTTGGCTGCAAGATGGAAATTGAAGAAGATGGGTTCCTGCATCTCATATATTGACGGCATGGACGGGTATGCATAGACTACCCCGCGAAATGGATGTGGCGCGAAAGCTGACCGCGTATCGGACCAATTCTCGCCCGCTCCGCCACGCTGGGCGCCCATTACATCGCGCTCATTTGCGGGCCAAGACTTAAAGGCTTTCTCCTTCTCGTATTTCCCTTAAAACCAAATCGTACCACTCCGGGGATGCAGGGCGGGGTTTGCAAGTCTGGAATGCAATTCCGATGAAACAAACGCGCCCCACGTCCTACGGGAAACATCTGAACGAGCCCCAGTGCGCGTTTTGCGAGCCAAATGTCGACACGCCTGGGCTGGCCAGCGGGCCGTAGGTCTCAGACGAGGTCTCGCAGTTGTCGCCACTGTCAGAAATGTCAGTCGCCTGTTCCCAACCACCAGCGCGTCAATCAACGCGTCGAGACTGGGGAACTCACGCGTAGAGAAGCAACTGCCGTGGTCCGGCCCAGCTGAGCGGAAGCCGTGATAACTGTAACCATCAAACATCAGATCACGGGCTTCTAAAAATAGGGGTCTGTTTGTTCACGGGTTGGGGAGGGTGCTAATCTTACTAGTTCGTTCCCTTCAACTTCACGCAAGGGTCCGAGTGCTTGGCCATCGTATTCTGGCACGACCCGCCCCAGTTGGTCTGCTGGCAGATATAGAGCTGTCGGTTACACACTCATTAGTTTTCCCTTTTGTATCGATCACGCAACCTCGTGCTCCTCGTCTCGGGATATCACCAAGAGACATGGGACTCACATTCGTAGCCAACGATAACGCGCCCTTGGCGTAGACATCCAACCGGTTCCCGGCGCCACACGTCTGCGAGGCGTCTCCGGCGCAGGCCATGTTGCATTCAGCTTCTTTTGCCTTAGTCGACGACCCGCCAATAGCGTTGCCGCACCAGCACTCGATGCCGTATTCGACAACCGCGAGGGAATAACCCTTGGTGGAGCATACCGCCTGGCACTTAGCTGGCGTTAGTCCACTAGATACGGTGGCGCTGATGGGGAGGCCGCGGCTAGATGTGAGGTCAGTGTAGCAGCCGAGGGGGGTCCAGGTGGGGGTAGCGGCGGCCGAGGTGGTCGTAGCCGTGGACTTGGTGCTTGTGCTGGATGTCGTGACTTTGACAGTCGAGAGAGTGGTCGGCACAGGGGTAGTCGTGGACTTGGCTGTGGTAGAGCTAGTCGTGGGCTTGGACGTAGCGGTCGATACACGGGAAGGCGCCGAGTTGAAACCGTTGTAAATGGCGAGCATGACCTATTTCGTGCCGTAGAGGTATCGTTGCCAGCTGAAATTTACGAAGCTCGACGCAGGGCCGAGCTGGGGTGTAGCAGTTTCTTCGGAGCACTTGGGTCTCGCCGCGCCCTTCGTCGTGTTGTAAGGTAGGTTGCAGCCAGGAAGCTTGGGAACTGTATTCTGTTAGTGGAATGGGGCGGTGCCGTCAGCAGAACAACAGGGCGCTTACTCGGCGTGACAAGTCCAGCTTCCTCTTGTGGGATGGACGACTCGAGTCGGCAACTCTGCATGGCCGCGTCGTTTCGGTGTGAGACAAGGGTCCAGTACTGATCAAAGCCATCGGACACAATGTTCTCCCGATGCTGACACGTCGGGTCATCGAGAGCGCGCTGGAGGAGGTCGACATCCCAAAAGCTCAGGTAATCAGCGTGCAGACCTTGACTCAATGGGTGACTTGCTATATCCCGCCTTGTCCCGTGTGCTGAGCAGTAGCTGGCCCCAGTTGTACCCCTCGGTCCAATACTCGCGGCCGTTCTGGCATTGGTACCCGATGCGTCCTCCGACCCGCTGGGGTTCGTTGGGAATGGGGGATGTGGCGAAGGGGTTTCCGGCCAGCATGCGGAACCCTTGGGGAAACGCCCTGACTTTGGAACCCTCGGGATTCTATACCGTGCCTATTAGCTATCTAGCCATCTTTCCCGTGAGAGAGAAACAAACGTTGTTGAGGTAGTAAATACGTGTCTCAAACACGGACTTGTTCTCTTGAACGATGATGGACGAGCAGTTTACATTGGACCAGACCTTTGCGTCAAAGGTCGAGTTAAAAGTTGACGCGCCGACGATAGTGTGGAGATGGCCACTGACGACGCCTAAAGCATGCCAGGCCAATGTTTCAGTGCTGTGTCCAACGGTACGTCATCGGGGAGAGTTACCCGGTTGGACGATCGGGTCGACCCGCTCTTGGGCTATGTGCAAGCCATTGACGAGAAACGCCTCGGACCCTCCCGCAAACAGTGGAAGCAGTGCCAAGTACTTCATTTTCCTCCCGGAATATAATATGAACTGAACGAGTGACGAAAATAAAGCCGTAAAACAAATGTGACTTGCAGCAATGAGTGGACGAACTCGGCTGAGCTCAAGTTGATGAAGTTGGAATTCCAGCGGTTTGCACAATACTTGGGGTTATTCCCTTTTTAAGAGGCGGCATGGCAAGTGATCTATCTCGAATGCTGCGCTCGTGTGCGGATGGAGTCGTAAGAGGCTCCCCGGACTAGGCCTGCAAGGGGTAGATTAAACTCCATGTCCCCTTGGCACCGGTTTGCTGGTGCCTGGCAGTTCGCCAAAACGCAGTCCCAGAGTGGTGGCATCAATCGCCCTCTGCTAACTCGAAAAGGGGGGGATGGCGGGTCAATGCCTTTGCACCGCGACTACGGGTGGACCACCAGTTGCAAGCGCCGACCGTATATCTTGACCTTATACGCATGTGGCAGCTCTCTCCGGACAACGAACCCTACGCACGTCTTGATTAACTATCCAAAGTTCGGAGCGCTGGGAATGCTCTATCCGTCTACACAGTAAGTGATCCGTAAGTTCCATTTCACGTGGAGAATGCAACTGTCATTTCTACGAGCGCTCCCGGGATTAATCTCTCGAAATGCGACGCCCAGGCGACCAGCCTTACCCGTAGTCCGGCCTCCTACGCTCGAGCGGTGCCAGAATGTGTCGAAGCTAATGAGCCCAGATCACCCGAGGGTGTCACGGTTGATGGGTTGGAGGCTTCATTCGAGCGTTGAGATCCAGGACCACCTCACCTGAACAGTGCAGTGGCGGTGGAAGTTCAATCGCTGCAGTGGCCGAGGGAAGGGGATCTGAGGGGAGGGTTTATACTTCCGATCATCGGCGTAGTATCGCACTGGTGGAAGCGACGACAGCAATGGATATGCGAGGAATACCATCTGACACCAATTGTCCGAGTTGGCAGGACTCAGCCACGGGAGCAGCATCGGGTTCCAGTTACTGCTGGGGGAGCGCCGGCAGCATCGTTGGTGGCACCTATTGAGGCCGGGCTCTGTGTGGAAAGGACGAAGGGCCATCAGTTCAACTGAGGTCGACGGAGGACTCTCGCTGGGAGAGGGTGGCACTGAAGCTGAGGATTGTTTCGTTCGCCAGGTAGAGCTCCAGTGCCATTCAGTTGACTCGGATTGCCAATAAGTGAGTGCAATGACTCTGAACGGCCCGGCCATTTGGTCGCAACTTTGGCTTGTCGTCCTGTAGGGCCGGGTCTGGCGAACCCCCGCGCGCTCTCCGATTGATGACAAGTTGCACCGTGGCTGCCAGTGCCAGCAATCCTGATCGTCACGTTCACAGTTTGGGGCCTCACCTGCCAGCCTGAGTGTCAGTGCCGGCCGGGCGTCGTGGTTGCCATGAAAGCCTTGATACACTGGCAAGCTGCAGTGTGCAGTGGGTTGCAGATGGCCAAACTTGACCTTCCAGTTGCCAAATGGTGAAATGGTGCCGTAGTGTTTTCTTGGCAGCTGATTGCCGCCAAGCCCAACAGCTGCAAGTGCTCCAGCTGAGTGGGGGGCCTTGGCGCGGGTGTCGCGAACAGAGAGCGGAAGGAGCCGAGCAAGCCAATAAGCGAAGTCGCGACTTTTCGCGTCATGCCACCACAGAGACCCCGAGGTCATCGCACTCCTGCCGTCGCATCAAACCATTACGAGTCGCCGATCACTGGCATCTCGAAGGCCGTTGGGGGTTCGAGACATCAAATCGATCGTATCATGTCTACCTAAACTATCTTGCGGTATTAAGTGGTCGTTACCAAGCAGAACAAATCCAAATCTCAAATCTCGCGTTCCCCGCCGCCCAATGATCCAATCCAAATCCTACGTTCCAATGCATCGCGAGAACATTCATCCTGCTACGAATACAACACAAAGAAAATATCTTCTACTCTGTACACCCCGTCTATACTAACCAAAGCTGACTGCCATAGGCTGAACGCAGAACCGACTCCGACACCATGAACCGCCGTTCCAATTCGCTCCGCACGTCGTCGCGCATCCCCGCGTTTCGTTTCTATCCAAGCTCTCTCCTCGTCTACGCACTCCTCGTCTTTTGCACAGTAAGCGCGGCAAGGTCGTTGATCGTACCGCTCGACAACAACTCCAAAATCTGCAGATTGGCGCGTAACTCCTTGGCAATCCAGTTTCGCAGCTCGATGGCTGTCAGCGAGTCGAGGCCATACGATGTGATGTTGCGAGCCACATCGAGGTTCTCAATGGCGATGGTCAATACCTCGGAGAGCTTCTGGAGAATACCCTGCGCGGCAATTGCGGTCGCATCCTCGTCCGACTTCGCCGCTCGGAATGCGTTGCCAGGAGATACAACCTGCTTGGGCACAAGGCCTTCTCGCTCCGCCGCGGCGAGGCACTCTGCCTTGAGGTCGGCGAAGCGGGGATCGTTGGCGTAGTAAGGCCATTGGCCATCGCTACCCATGTGCAGCTTCAGTCCGGTAAGGCATTGCGGCGCGCAGACCCCGCGGACAGCAGCCGACAACAGTGCTAGTACTTCCTGCTCGCTCACTGTCTCGTTTCCGAAGTTGCGGATGATGTCCTCCTGGCGCGCGGCATTGTCGGCCAAGTAGCCCGCTCCGGTCACGGCAGTCAGGTCGAGCGATGTGCCTGGGAGCCCGTTACGGACCCGGTACGCAACGAAGGAATCGAGGAAGGTATTTGCGGCAGCGTACGCTCCCTGTCCACGGCTGCCCAGGATACCGGCGGCGGAGGACAACACGACAAAGTAGTCGAGGTTGATGCGGTTGTTGAGAAGGACATTGTGGATGCTCCACGCGCCCTTAAACTTGGGCCGGATGACTTGCTCGTAGTCATCATGCGTCATTTGTTCCAAGAGGACGTCCTATGAAGGGTCAGCATCCAGCTACATTCGGGACCGAGGTTTTACTTACGCGCAGGACCATGGCGGCATGGATGATACCGCAGATCGGGGGCAGTGACTTGCTGCATTCGTTGACCATCTGTCGCACTTGAGCCTCGTCACTAGCATCGCACTTCTTGACGAGGACTCGGGCAGTTGGGCACTGGATCTCCTCTCGGAGCTGCTCGACCATCTCTCTCCCGCCACCGCTTCTGGAGAGCAGCACGATATTTCTCGCACCATGCTCGACCATGTACCTGGCCATGGACCGTCCGAGACCGCCAGTGCCACCAACGATGATGTGCGTACCATCACGCCTGAAGATCGTCTTGGATATCCGATGTGTAGCCTTCCTCCAGGTTAGTTGAGATTCACGTTGTGGTTGAGTGGAGCGATAACATACCTTCACTTGCTCCTTGGTCCCAGCGACCAAGATTACCGGGTACACTGCACCATCGCGGACCTTCTCAAGGCCCTTGACCAGGTCCGATACTGGGAAGACTGACGCCTTGGTAGGGGGCATCATGGTTCCAGATGAGATGTTCTCGACAACCGCCTTGAGCGTCTGCTCCATGGTCTGCGGGCGGGCAGCAGCGAGACTCGCCATGCTGACCGAAGTGAAGGTGGCATTGACGCCGAGCTCAGGGCGGGTGGCTTGGTGGCCTTCTGAGGTTCTCACCTCCACAAACCGCCCGAAGTCGGCAAGGCACTCCCATGCCCGTGTATGTTCGCTGCCCGAGGTTGCTAGAACGACCTCCATTCCCTCACCACGGGTGGCCTCCTCAAGCTCACGGCGGAGGTAGATGCTCCGCGCATCGAAGACTCGCTCCCGCGCAACCCCGATCCTCCGCGCAGCGTCCTTCTCCACGTCATTTTGGACAAGAACATAGGCACTCGCGCCCAAGTATCTCGCCACCTCCCCAGCAGCAATGCCAACGGGCCCAGAGAGTTGGATGAGCACACGCTCACCCGGCCGAACCCTGGCGACTTCGGTGAGGGCATAGTGGGCAGCGGTGAATGCGATGGGGACGGACGCCGCCGTCTCGAGACTGACAGCACTAGGAATGTTGGCTGTACTGCTAACACGGGCACGAGCGTGTGTACCAATAGGACTCTCAGAGAGCGCGCAAACCCTGCTCCCAGCTGAGATTTCGCGGACGTTGCGGCCAACCCTTGTCACGGTTCCGCTGCAGCCGCGGGCATACGCTGTGCGGGAGCCACCCTTCTCCATGAAGTCAAGGTCGTCACGCGAAAGTGTGCTCGCGGCGACAAAGATTTCGACCTCATCGTCCGCAAGCGGCGTGTCAGCGCGGTCCTCGAAATAGAGGTCTTCCTCAGTCGCGCCCTGAGCGGGAGCAGCAAGTTGCATTTGCCGTCCCTTCTGGTGGAAATCCTGGACGTATGGCGCGGACGACCCGAGGGTGCGGTGAACGTCCATGTTCAGCTTCTCGTCGGCCGCAATGCGTGGGACAACGAGCTTGCCTTCCTCCTCGGCGAACTCCATCTCAGCGTCGTCACCACCCGTGATAACGGACATGCAAAATGCGTCGCAGATGAGCGCAGCCTGCGCGTGTACATCGAGACGCGTCCCGGCATCAAGATCAAGAGCCGCCGCGGTGGCTGAGTTCTCAGAGCGAGCTGTGCGGATCAGGCCAAGCGCCATGTTGGCATCCGGCTTCGTGGGGAAGCGGGTGGCCCCGAGAGTAACCCACAACAAGCCAGCTGCCGATGCAAGCATCTTCTTGACCTGGTCAAGCCCCGAGGCCGTGATCGACGAGAGCATGGGGCGGTTGATCTCGGACATGACGATGAACTGGCTTGACCAGTCACTGACATCCTGCATGGAGCAGATCTGCGGACGTGTACCAGTGTGGCCCTCGATTCTCTTCGCGACAGCCGCGACAAGGGGACCCTTATCGGCAGACCCAGCCTCGGTGAGTAGAATAACCTTAGAACCAGACTTGGGAGCATCGCTGTTAGCGTCGCCATTGGCCTTGGCCTCCTTGACGGACTCCCACTTGAACTGGAAGCAAAGCTCTCTCGGGCCCGCAAGCTTGGGGCGGGTAGCTTGCATCGCCTGGAACTCCAGGCCGGCGATCGAGATGGACGCGGCGTCCGATCCAGGCGAGGAGAAGGCCTCGACGATGAAAGCCTCGGATCTGGGCTCCGCAGTGGAGTGTGCGCAGAAGCTCTCGTTTGTCTTCTTCCTCCAGCGCGAGCTCAGCGTGAAGTGGCGGATAGCCGACGGCACATACGCACAATCTGGGCCAGCAGCACCGCGGGTACCCAAGCTGAGCAGCGGCAGCTGAAGCATGGAGTCAAGGATCGTGGGATGCAGCTTGTACGGCGTCTCGAATGCCATAGGCATGTCAGCGGCCGTGTCCCTGGCACAGCAGTGCGCTGCCACCTCGGTCTCGTTCGCAGTCACCTCAATCAGCGACTGGAACGCCTGAGGATACGTGACACCCAGGGTGCCGAGGTATTTGTAGATGCTGTCTCCGGACCCGGCGACCGGCTGGGTCTTCTCGCCGTCCAGCTGCTCGCACGTCTCGCTCGCGCAGTCTGGCGTTCCCGGTGTGGTCGTTCCGACACCGGCATCCGAAGTCACGGAGGATTGCCCTTTGGACTGGGATGACGTAGAGTCGGACGAACTGTCGTGGGCAGAATTGGCGGCCGATGGAAGACGCAGTGTGGCGTCCACCTTGGCGCTCGTATGGGGCGTGGAGATGGACCGCCGGGCTTGGGTGGCAGGCTCTGCCTTTACCAGACCCGTGCAGTGCTCCTGCCAGCCCCGGGCTGCCTCATAAGACGTGATCCGGAACTCGTCAGCTCCGTCCTCCGAGGGACGGATTGACAGAACCATCTCGATCTCGAGCCCTTCCTCAACGAACAGCTGCTCGATAACCTTGAGATTCTTGATGTCGAAGCGACTGCCCTCAAAGCCCTTGAGCGACGCACGCTGGCTTGCGGCCTCAATAGCCATGGACATGTAGCCAGCGACAGGGAAGATCATTCGCGACTGGACCTGGAACTCCTTGAGCCAGGGCAGATCATCCGTCCGGAGGACGTTGCGCCAGGTGGGCTCGAGATCGCTTGACCAGTCGGCCATTGTTCCGAGGAGGTCGTGGCGGGCGAACGGCTTGAGGCGATGCTGCTTGCTGATGCGAGACTCGTACCAGTACTTCTGCTTCGTCCACGGGTACGAATACAGGCCGGCAATGTGGTCAGGGGTCTCCTTCTCCTCGCGGTTGTGGTTGATGTTGAAGAAGTCCAGACCGGAGTAGCCGCGCATGAACAGCTGACCAGCCAACTGCAGGGTTGTGCGTGTCGCGTCTTGATCACGAAGCAACGTGGGCAAGTACGCGATCTTGCCGGCGGATGCGCCGACCTTCTTCAAGGTCTGCATGATGGGGCCCTTCAGGGCGGCGTGCGGACCCACCTCGACGAGGATGTCGGGGTTGTGCTTCTTGCACATGTCCTGCAGCGAGGTCGAGAACCGCACGGCCTGCGTCAGGTTGTCTACCCAGTACTGGGGACCAAGCTCGGAGAGCTTGATCTTCTGTCCGCGTAGCGAAGAGTAGAACTCGACGTTGGACGACGCGATGTCCTTTGGTGGCTTGATGTGGCTAACACTGTCGAGGTAGAAGTCGGAGACGAGCTTCATGTGCGGCGAGTGGTACGCAACATCGACGAAGAGCTTGCGGTTGAAGATGCCCTTCTCTTGGAATGCAGTTGCCACGCGATCGACGGCTGCCTCATCACCAGAGAGCGTGGTCGACGACGGCGAGTTCTCACACGCCACCACGACCTGAGGACCTCCCTCATTGTTGATCTTATTGAGCATCTCGGTCAGGTCGTCTGCACCGGCGCCGACTGCCATCATGGACCCTTTGAGGCCGTCGTGTCTCTTCTTCAGCTCGATGATGGCCTGGCCACGGTAGTACGCCGCTGCCATAGCAGAGTCGAACGTCATAGCACCGGCCGCGTATGCGGCACCGATCTCTCCGCTAGAGTGGCCCGTCACGGCCGAGGGCTTGATGCCAAAGGACGCTAGTAGGTCTGTCAACGCCAACTGCACGGCGCTGCAGATAGCCTGGCTGATGTGGGCCTGGCCGACCTTGGTGGTCTTCTTGTCGCGCGTCAGCTCCTCCAGGATGGAGAAGTCGGCGCCGATGTCGCGCATTGTCTTGTCGGCCCTGTTGATGGCATCGGAAAACACTGGATGGGTCTTGAGCAGCTCGCGGCCCATGGCGTGCCACTGGGCTCCCTGGCCGGTGAAGATGAAAGCCACCTTGGGAGGCTCGCTGGATGCCCGCATGGGAATCACGTCGTGGCTGTTGAGCGCTCCGGCCACTTCACTACACATGCCGGCGATGATGGCAACCCTCCATGGGAGATGCGAGCGGCGCTGGCAGAGCGTGTACGACAGATTACGAGGCATGGTGGTTTGGTACAGCTCTGCGTGCTGCTCGAGCCAGACACCGAGCTTCTGCATGGACGACTTCAGTGCGCCCTCATCGTTGGCAGAGAGAAGGAAAAGCCGATCGGTGGTGTAGCCGCCTTGGACGCCCAGCTCGACGCCGCGCGTGACCGGGGGGCCTCGGAGGACGCAGGTCGAGTTGGACCCGCTGAAGCCGAAGTTGTTGACGCAGATGTACTTCTTCCGGCTGGGCCAAGGCTTCTGCTTCGTGGCAACTCGCATGTTCCACTTCTCCAGCGGAATCGCATCGTTCACCTTCTCGAAGTCGGCGTTGGGGAGGATGAAACCGTAGTAAAGCATCAAGACAGACTTGATCACCGAGACGATTCCACTGACGCATTCGAGATGGCCAACGTTTGGCTTCGTCGAGCCGATGTACAGCGGATCCTCCTTGGTGAAGTGGCTGCCAACGGCCTTGTAAATGGCCGTCGCCTCAATGGGATCGCCCTTCTTGGTGCCCGTGCCGTGGGCCTCGAAAAAGCCGACATCCTTGGGGTTGATCTTAGCTTGGGTGAACACATCGCGAATGAGCTGCTCCTGCTCCTCGGGACTGGGGGCGACGATGCCGACAGTGCGACCGTTGTGGCTGATGCCGGAGTGTTCAATGACACTGAAGATGTGGTCGTTGTCCTTTTCGGCTTGGTGGAGAGGCTTCAGGATCAGAACGCCAGCGCCTTCACCACGAGCATACCCTGACTTGGCGCGGCGGTCAAATGCATGCGTCTTTCCGGAGTCGGAGAAAAGACGGAGCTTTCCCATAGATACCCAAATGTCGGGCTGGGTGATGAGGTGAGACGCTCCCACGATGGCCTGCTCGGACTCGCCGGCGCGGATGCTCTGCACAGCAAGGTGCAGCGCGTGCATGCTCGACGAGCATGCGGTGTCAACGGTGAAAGTTGGGCCGCGGAGGTTGAAGTAGTAAGCGAGACGGCCCGACAGAAACGATCCCTGGTTGCCCGTGGCATCGAAGCTGGGGATAGAATCTAGATCCCGCAGGTTGCTGACACGGTGTTCGGTATAGTTTCCACCCACAAACACACCTACTTTCTGTCCCGAAATCTTCTCCCTCGGGATGCCGCTGTTCTCGAGGGCTTCGTATGTGGTCTCGAGCAGCAGGCGCTGGGCGGGGTCTTCTCCAGTGTCAGCCAATACCCACAGCGCGGCGCGGCACGGCATATGCCATCGGCCACTCACCCATTCCCTCGGCCTCCTTCTTCGTGATGTCGAAAAACGCAGCATCGAACATGGAGATGTCGTCCTTGATGAAGTACCCGCCTTGGGAGTTGAAGGCGCCCTTCTTGTCCGGATTTGGGTGGTTGTAGGCGGCCGCGTTGAATCTGTCGGCGGGAACCTTTGCCCAGCCAGTCCGCTGACGGCACAGCATGCGGTAGAACTCGCCGGGAGTGGAAACATCACCAGGCAGTCGGCAGGACATGCCCACGATAGCAATCGGCATCGGTTTCTGGTCTGCCATGGTGCACGATTTGCATTAACGAGAGAATATGGCGAAAAGAACACGAAAAAGAATCGAGCGAACGAGGACCTAGTTGTGGATCGGATGGAATCCCGTTTCTCTTCACGACTCTCTTCGGCAGCACCGCCAACGGACGCTTTCTCATCTTACTTATAAGACGAATGGGATGCACACGCCCTACAGGGACGGAGGAAACGCGCCAGGTAGTGCCAATTACAGCCAGCTGACGATCACGGCACCGCGTGTTGCTCCCACGCGTGGACGCGCTGACGGATGGCTGCAGCGGTACCTGAGACGGCCCTGGTTGCTGCACTAGCCGGCGGTCGACGGGCGGAGAGTTCATTCAACCCCCCTTGCAACATAAGGTGCGGCTGCACGCCCCCCTTTCCCCTGCTCCGGTTTTGCGCATAGCAATTCCCTGGGCACTGCTGCTCAAGCAACGCCCTAGCCCTCCCCCTACGAGAGGGCGGCAGTTACCGACTAGAGGGCAGAAGTAGCGCGCTACTAGCTTCGGCGCCCGAGCGACTGCAAGTTTCGGTCCAAGGGGGGACAGTTAGCCAGGAATGGGGGTGGCGACCATGAACCTTCATTCTTGCGTGGTGCCCTCCCGCTTACCAAACCGCCATGTGTCTCACTGGCGAGTCAAGCGCCGAAGAACCGGTGGTAAGTGCCATTCAGTCACCCATCGCGCAGGCCCCGAAGCAAGCGAAGTGGTCTGGTTCGGGTTGCCAAACCTCCAACAAGGGACGAGATCATCGCAGTTGGTCCCCTTGTAGTGAGACCCCTGCCAAGTCATTGGGAACCGTCCCGCCCACCTTCAGTTGAACAGCACTGGTTGATATTCTCTTCTTGTGCAGGGGGTTCAACAGGCGAGGCGGGTACGCATTCCTGCCTTCGTGCATAGAGTAGCGGCAATTTTGTTTACCAGAGTGCACACTCAGATGGCCCAAAACCATTCGTTCCAGCATTTTCTTCCGAATATTATTCTGGCCGCACTTGCGTTCTTGTCGCACTTACCAGCTGATGCCAGAAGTCGACAAGTGCCGTCGGTTTTGAGCCCGTTCGTCCCCTCCTGTGACAAAGGCGCCGGCGCAGCCCCCGGGAGCTGGCGCGACTCAAACCTTGAAGCCAGTACTATTTTCACATGCGAAGATTCAGTTTGCATGGGCGAAGTATGGGACAACCCTACCGCATTTGCCTTTGGCAAGCGTCACCACTGCCCCGAGCTGGCCCCTAGAGCTGCAGAACACGCTGCTGGGCAGCGCACAGTTGCGTTGGAGCACACGGTATCCAGGTGTTCCAACGCACAGCAGTGGAACTAAGGGCCAAAATTAGCACCCGCTGCAGAAAAAGCCGTTGCGCTTCAGCATGGGCAACCAAGCAGCCGACACCGTTTGGGGATGGAATATCGGCATCAGTAAGTGCAGAAGAGCCGATGTACGATCAGAGCTGGTTGCTGCAGCTCCTCCGATGTGCTACCAAGCCGCACTGACACGCAATCTTTTCGGTGCCACTACCTCGTCTCAATGCGGCTCTAGCTGGGTGAGTTTGGGTGAGATGGCTGGATGATGTTGCCGAGTACGTAACTATGGCGAACAGATCGTGTCCTCGGCGACTATACATACCGACCGGATGGGTGTCTTGTGGAAATGAAAGAAGTCCTCACCAGCATCGAACATCATCATCTCACATTCTCATCTCGCATCTTCACAACATCAACATCTACTATCTCTTCACGGAGGTATACACACTCGTTACCACACACCAACTACCAACACCATCAACATGAAGTTCCTCTGCCTCCCCGGTGCCTATGGCAGCGCCAAGGTTTGTATCACCCCTTCCCTCCCTTTCACTCGACAGCTACTGACCACAGCCCTCTAGAACTTTGCTGTTCAGCTTGGCCCTCTCGCCGAGGAGATGAAGAAGCGTGATCTCGGCGAGTTCACCTACAGCCAAGGCATCTACGAGGTCGACCCCCCTACCGGCTGGGAGGACTACTTTGGTGCTCGTCCGTTGTACCGCTTCCTCGACACCAGCCGCGGCGATGCCTTTGAGACGCTCCGCCGTCTCCGCCACGTGCCCCACGGCATGAACCCCGAGGACACAATGCGCATGTTTCAGAGCGAAAGCCACGGTGAGGACTGGCATCAGCGCGCTTGGCGCGAGGCCCTCGACAGCGTGTTCCAGACCCTTGATGAGGATGAGGAGATCGACGCCATCATCGGCTACTCGGAGGGCGCCATGGTCGCCGCCAGCTTAATCGTCGAGGAGGGCCTGCGCCTCCAACGCAGCGGCACCCCCCGCCGCATCAAGTTTGCCATCTTCATCTCGGGCGCCCCGCCGCTCAAGATGGAGGGCGAGAACCGCATCACCGCCCAGCTCGCCGACGAGGTCAACGGCGCTGTCATCGACATCCCCACCTTCCACATCTTCGGATGCGACGACGCCTTCCTCAGCTCCGCCGTCGCACTCTTCAACGTCTGCGACCAAGAGTCCGCAACAATGTACGACCACGGCCTGGGCCACATCGTGCCGCGCGACAACGAGAATGTCGGCATCCTCGGCAAGGTTCTCGGTTCCATCATCCCGCCCGTCGAGGAAGCGAACCGCAAGCAGAAGCAAGCCGATACACTCATGCGCGCCCGCCCTCACATGATGCGCTCGGGGAGCGAGACTGACGAGGAGAATCTGCATCACGGAGTCGGACATAGTGTCATCGACAGGATTGAGAAGATGGACTTCAGCACTGGTGAGTTTGAGTCACACCATCGCATCTGAACGGTCTGGTGGCGGCTAACATGTTCCACAGCGATGCTGCGGCCTCTGTTGTTGTAGTTTCATAGTGACGCATGTTGGTTGGAGCTACCGGGTTTCGTTGAGGATGCAGGGGATGGGGATAGGAGGAGGATTTTGTGGGATTTGCGAGTGCGAGTTTCAGTTGGGGGGGATAATACCATGGGGAGTTTGTTGTGTGCGGCATGCATGCATCTAATAGAAGTTGGTGGGGTTTTACTTCGAGTTCTGCGTCGCACGCACGTGGAGCTTTCATTTAGAGAGGCGTTGGGATCATTTTTGGGGGATGGCATGAGCATGAGCTTGGAGCATTGTCGTTGGCAACTTTGCTAGTCTAGGATGGAATGGTGTTTTTGAGGATATTTTGATTTCTAGGTATTTTTTGCTTGAGATATCAGTTTGAGATAAGAATTGGCTGAATTGACTACTCGATCATCATCATCATCATCATCATGATTCGTTATCCTAATGACTCTGATTGCTAAATTGCGCCACTGTAGTTGTTTTCTCGTTTGCCAGTGATACTTCCAAGCCTCTCCATCTCATTTGTGACTTCACTCGTTACGTTCACCCTCGCAGCAAACTTGTGTCTTTCTTTCCTCCGTCGTATCGTCAGGCACATCTTCGACGGCATCAAATTTGTAGATGGGAACGTAATCGTACCTCAAAACTAAAATCCTCTTTCGTTTATATCTAGTTTCCAATCCATAATGCTACCACACTTTTCGTTCCATATTTTCGCCCTTCTGTAATGCACTGGCTTCGTTGTGTGATCTTGACCCCAGCGAAGATATTCGTACGAGGAAGAAGAAAACGCTCGCGAGGTCACGGGCAATGCGGTTATCCTGGAATGAGGTCCGGTGGTTGAAGACACTTAAGTATCAGGTCAAGAAAGTCTACCTGTCTTCAGGCTGGGATATCTTGGGAATATCTGTGCAAACTTCTCAAAGGTGGTCTGGGGAGAAATGGAAAGTGTCCAACTTTTTGCTCTGGGTGTTGAACTCGGCCTTGCATCGTGCGTGGTGGAGATTGATGGCGCTCTGCAGAGGCCAGTTGGCAGGTCAGTTTGGTGTATTAGTCCATGTGGATGGCTTTGCCTTCTTCTCCTTGGGGAGGGAAGATAACTAGCCACAATTACCAAGGCCGGGGCGGAAGCCACGACGCCCATGTTGAGTGATTATGAGGTGCGAGAAAACCGAGTATTTTCTGGCGAGGATTCTGACTTAGACATTGGATTGGGTATCAGAATGGGTGGGAGCTGGCATAGTTATATCCAGAACATGGTTGACGTCAGTTGGACGAAGTTCTTTGCTACTCAACCTTCTTTGTCTCCTCCCACTTACATTTTTCTTTTTATTCTGTTAATGGATCATGTTAAGATTCGGCATGTCAATACATTGCAAGATATCAACCGTGTCCGATATTTGTTGAAGGTGATCCTGGTACTAGCGAGAATTACAAAGAACATGATGTGCATCAAATGAATACGTGTGAATGATGATTGATCATTAAGGAATAACGGATACAAAGGGCAAACAGTTTGTCTTGCTACGAGTCAAAACCCGAGCTAGACAGCTGAGTGGTATTCCTCTAGGGTCCATTGATACGAATCGGGATACGGTTTTTGTCCCATCTGCAGATATTGAATTGTTGCTCTCTTCGTTTTGCGGGATTCTTGGCCACCCTCGCTGCAATGGACTCCCCGCTGGCCTTTATTCGCGTGTCAACTCAGGATCATAGAGACACTGCCATTTTCTCGCTCCTAATCTGATGCAATATGCAGGCTACAGGTATTGTTATGGGCCTGCCTGTCTTTGCAATGGATTCTCAGTGCTGCCAGCAAAATGAAGTGATCCTTGAGCTCAAGCTTTGCAATGACCCCTTTTTGGACTATTCCAGAATTGGCGCTAGCGTTGGTCGCCTGCTGTCTGTCCACTTCCGACGCTAATGATTTCCGGGGAATTTTGACGTTGCAACAAGTTATGTTGCTGTGGAGCTTGCAATATTCTGTCGTCAGGCTCCTCCATTCTTTGAGCCATTTTGAGATGCGATACAGAGCAGAGCTCAAAGGACATCCAGTGCGTACCCTCCGGTGTCGTTTGTGAATTTCTGAGACTTTATCAAAGAATCTTCACAATTCGCCAACCCTAATACCCCTTCGACAGAACCGAAAGACGATTATTATAACAGTGTATTTCTCTATGCTACAATTGTTCTTGCATCTTGAGATGCTCAAGAATGTAGGATGTGACGTTCAAACATAAAGAATCTTGTACTTCTAGCATGCCGGTGGTTAGTAGGTTTATTGATCTGAATATCCCTATCCACTAGTATCTCATTGATACCTATTATTTGATCTTTCTTTCTTTCGATCGGATCGACTTCCAGGTTGTCTGTTTGAACTTATTATTAATACATATGATGAGGCATCAACCCAGCAATTGGCCTCTCCGTCCTCTTTTATGCTTCCATCAAGTATATCCACAACTGAAAACATGGACAAACTCCCGCAGGAACTTATTGATCTCATCGCTGATGAGATCATCATGAACGAAACATGCGAGGGCCTCTCTTCCTATGCGGCAATATCAAAGAAGTGGCAGCGTGTCATGGAAAGGTGCACTTTCCAGGAAGTCCATGCCAGAGCGAATAGTCTGGAATTTGACTTCTCTCTTGGGCAGCGTGTTCTAGGGGTCGAGAGCCGCCGCAGAGCTCTTTGGGAACTTCGTTTGCTCATATCGCTCCCGCCTATCGGTCTGGAGCGGAAAGCAATCAAACAGCGGCATCTCGATGCTCGGCAAAACGATATCGTATTAACACATGCAATTTTCAGGGCCTTGACAGTCATTTCGACCTCAGGCGGCAACTGCAACCCGTTCTGTCTCAATCTCAAGCTTAAGGCTCAAGGTAACCTCCCTAGGAAGAAAGGCAACGGTCTATTTGCCGGAGATTCCATCTACTACGTCAAGTTCAACAAGACGATTCTGGGCATGTACGGGGGCCTTCCTGAGGCAACGGCTATCGATTCCTTCTCCGTCCGGGGCTAGAGCTACCCTTGGTCCCTAGATCCAGACAACAATCAGAGAACAAGGCGTTATCTCCACCCTGATGCATTTTCACAGTTGTGCAAGACTCTCCCAAACGTTGCAACGCTGCATTGGGCTTTTGCACCGCCGCCCCGGCGACACATTATCCTCCGGCGCGCTTTCAGGTCTTTGTTTGCCAAGACGCTTCACGGTATTGCCGAGGATCTGCCCAACCTCAAGGTTTTGCACCTTGTTTGCGAGGATGAAGATCCGTGGAACCACCACTACTTCCCTATCAACTACGTTCAACCGGGCTCTTCGGGCGATCAGCTAAGCTTGGCATTGCCTCGTGCCTCGCAGCTCCCTTCACTGCGCAAACTCTGCGTGCAAGGTCGTATTGCCGTGTCTCGCCAGATTTTCGGTTCGGGCACCGAAGAGCCCCAGACTTGGCCATCGCTGGAGGAATTGACTCTAAGCTGTCGCAAACAACACCAAATGGGGGATGGTATTTCACCAGAGATTGCACCCACCCCCTGCCTGAATGGCATTTCGCAGGGATGGAAACTTTCCGCTGGTTGCCCCTGCGCAGGGGCAAACGGCCCGACGCCAGTCTGGGGGGCCACTGCGTTGCAGTGGAATCGGATGACCCAGATACGGCTCTCTTTGATAAACAGTCGGTTCGATCGAGAGAGAGCGGCAACTTTCCCGTCTGCCGGTTCCGGATGATCCCCGATCCAGTCACCTTCATGGCACTCCTAGTCTCGATGGCTCGCGCGATCCAGCACATGCCGGCCCTCAAAACAATCGAACTGGAGTGGGAGATGGAAAACGGACTCTGCTGGGGGGTCAACTACTATGCAGCGGGCTTTCTTCCGAGTTCGTGCAGCGTCAACGAGGAAGCCGCATGGGCAGACTTCAATTACTGCCGGGATGAGAAGTGTGTCTACCATGAGGACAAGCACAGGCCCAACAGCGTTTTGGAATTCCACTATATCCATCGAACGCGACCGAGATGGTTGTGCAGTCAAGGTGGCAGGTACAAGATTGCCATTAGCGCACTCGGACTGCCTGAATTTGTGCTGCCCCCGGGTCTGGTAAAGATGTTGCGTGCGTTGAGCAAGGGTGGAACCTTCTACATCAGGGACTCGCGACGACGGCGCTGGCAGTAGCGGAAAGACGGCCACTGCCCAAGCTTCGTGATCTCAGAGGGTGGGAATGAGGTGGCTGGGAGATGCAGCAGGGCCTGGAAGAACAGTGCTTCTCTTTTCCTTTTCCCCTACGTTATATGTGGGGGATGCAACACGGAAGTAGCAGGTCGACTGTATTCGAGCGATGCTCGACGCATTGCCATCGATGGTGGGGTATTTGCGGGCGCTGTGGCTGTGTATTATCTCGGTAGAAAATTTGTCAAGATTTCGGCCTGGGCCGAATGTCGCGTAAATTTGATGAGCGTAGCACGGTTCCTGGATCAATGGAGCAGGTGAGAAAAGCACCAGTGTCTTGTGTGCCCCATTCACCGGGGAAGGTGGAGAGGAGCAGCCGGCATTGGCACGTGTTGTGTGGTTGCGCCACGTGGGTCCGGGGCCCCCGCTAATCCTTGCCGCGGCGAGGCGAGCGGTCAGTCAGCTCGAATCAGCCATGATAAGGTTGGCCGGCCGTTTCAGATAAGGACCGATCGCGAGCTTAATGATTACTGTGTACGTGCTCCGGCAGGGGGAGCCAGCGAGGCAGCGTCGCAGCCAGACCGGTCCTCAGCCATCCGGTCCAGATATTCCACTCATTGGCGGTTGGCCTCAGGGATGTTTCGGCCAAGCGCGCCCAGTCGATTGCATCAGTTCGAAGGGGGAAAAGCAACAGAAGCAATGAGCGGGGGAGAACAGTGGAAAGATCACGGAGATCGGCACTGCCAAGGATGCTCATCCCGGCACAGGACCCCACAGGACCCCGGTCGCCTGTTGTAGCGCGAAAAATGGATTCCATATGGGGCCGGCGGCTGGTGCTTCGGGCAATGGGGCCGGTGAGCTGGCGGGCGTGGCGGGCCAATTGGCTCGCTCCGGCAGTTTACCAGTTTACCCCTCGCGCAAGAAAGACGAAAAAAACACAGCCGGAGGCCACGGAGCGACACGATGGGGGGGAGCTGATGGCTCAGCGATTGGCTCACCGCGCAGCACTCGCCAACCAGACACGCAGGTGCCGACACGCAGCGCCAGGGCTCAGTCTGACTGTGTGCAACACACCAGGCCACCAGCCGAGCAGGCGGCATGGAAGAACACAGACATTCTGCCATCGACGAAGCGACATGACGGTGCAAATGACGGCACTGTGCTCGACTGCCGCAACACCGGCTCAGGGCATCGTGAGCCATGCAAGGGGGGAAGGCGCGGGTGGCCGGAGTCTGGGACGAACTCCTGCTCATTTTGGAGCATTTTCCCGGGAAATTCTGGGCCATTCCTTCCTTCCGTAGCACGCCCCGACACTGGCTGGCGCACATGGCGGTGGCCTCCCGCCAGCGAGTGAATGGTCGCTTTTTCCCGTACATGCTGCGCTGCTGGCGGCCATGTAGCAGCAGCACTTGGCGTCACCCTCTCGCTGTCGATCTGGCCCTGCATTCCTGACACCACCCTGGTTCCTGGCCACCACGCGGGCCCCCCGTCCCGCCGTTCGTCGCGACCACCCTCCGGCTCCCGTGTCCCGAGGAGCAGCCCCAAATAATACTAGCTAATCATACCGCTCACTCGGGGGTCGAGATCACCTACACCTAGGCCCCCGCACTATTCTGGGGCCGATCCTTCTCTTGCACCCTCCACGGCAAACATCCTGGGTGCTGCGAGCATTAGGTCGTCATTCCATTCCCTCCGGCCTGGGATGAGGCGCTGGAGCGAGCCATGGAAGTCATGGAAGTCTTGCCGCGCGACGACCTGTCTCGGCTCGTGGGACAGGTTGTCCCCTCCCGTTTCGACCCGGCCATTCTCGTCGTGAGTTACGTGGTCAGCTTTGTCGGCGCCGCCTCGACGCTCGAGCTCATCAATCGCCGCACCTCGCGCAAGGGCATCTACAACCACCTGCTGCTGCTGGGCGCCGCCATCTCCATGGGCGGCGTGGCTATCTGGTGCATGCACTTCATCGGCAACCGGGCCACGGGGCTGTTGAACGGCGAACCCGAGCTCCAGATCGCCTACTCGCCTGGCGTCACCATCGCTTCCTTCTTCGTGCCCATCTTCGTGCTCCTCGTCGCTTTCTACGTCGTCACTCGCACCAACGCCGTCAGCTGGTGGCGCATTGGCCTTTCGGGAACGCTCTCGGGCGGCGCCATCTGCGGCATGCATTATCTCGGCAACGCCTCCATCAGCAACTACGACTGCGAATACAACGTGCCCAACGTCGCTGGTGCAGCTGTCATCGCAGCCGCTGCTAGTACCATCGCGCTCGCCCTCTTCTTCGTCTTCAAAGCCGCATGGACGATTTCGTGGTGGAGGAGATTGGGCTGCGCTGTTGTGCTGGCTGGCGCTGTCTCGGGCATGCATTGGTGTGCTGCCCTAGGGACGAAGTACCGGTTGCAGGAACTTACGCCCGTGGACGACTACGATCTGCGCAACACTACTGTCATTGTGGTTTCATGCTTGGTGAGACGACCCCCGCCCCCCTTTCTCCTCTCTTCTATTCGGGGGCGACGAATGCTGACAACTTCGCGGCTAGTCCGTCGCTGCGTGCCTCCTCATGGCTTTTCTCGCCATCTCCTCCGCTCGGACACGAAAGGGGTATACCAGCAAGGCGCAGAGGGTCACCTTAGCTGCCGCTGTCTTTGACAGACACGGAAGAATCCTGGTGACGCCGGATGGCCTCCTGCCGAGCGAGGAGATTATGAGCACCTTTATCCAGAAGGTTCGTCGCGTAACGACATTGAGTTCCATACCTATCCGTCTAGGGTTGCTGGTTAACACATACCGCAGTCCCAACATGATGTCTTTTCTACTGCCCACCCCCTCTTCCACTGGGTCTTCCAAGCGTCACGTAACTGGTCCAGTATTGCAAACCTTACCGGCACAATGGTCACCCATCTTTCCTGCTTGCCACGGCACGCCCGCAATGTACGGACGGGCATCAATCTAGTAGATGCGGAGGGACATATTGTTGAAAATTACGACACCATCTTCCGAGAGCTATTTTGCGTTGCTGCTGCCTGTCTCGCCGACAGGATGCACGAGAAGCTTGTCGATGTGGGCAGTTTGTGGAATGAGATGTTCGCCACTGGCGGAGCGCCGATTAGGTCATCGGTAGAAGAATCTGAGAGCGAAAGGATGGGAAGCAGCGGCTCAGATCTGAAGACGAAGCAGGAGCAGGAAGATATGGCCGAGAAAGGGATGGCTTACAGGACGCACCAGACACACGGTTCTTTGATGCTTCTGGTTCGCAGGCTGGATAATAACCGGGCTGCGGACAAGCTCGAGGCGGTCGGTTACCGGTTTGCCGAGCTCCGCCAGGTGGTGCCGATCATTGGGTCCACGATGCAGATCAGGACGAATCGACTCGAGGAGAAGCTGCGGTTTATGTCGGCCCATACGGAACCTACCATGTTGGACCCCGGAGTTCATGTTGGCTTCTTTACGCTTAGGGGCCGGTCCGATGAGCTCGGCTACGATGTCTTAGTCAGGGACCAGGCCCACAATCTTCTTCCAAGCGTGGGCATGCCTTTGGACAGGCTCGAGGCATCGCACGCCAAGTTTCTCCGTCACATGGATGGCCAGTCACTTGCAGCCATCTGTCAGTATCTCAAAGAGGACGACTTCGACCACTCTGAGACAAACGCCAGGGGTTTCGCTGCGCTCTTCCAAGATGCGATCCAGGACCTGCGAGCAGCGCTCCCAGATCCTATTTTCGACGAAGCCAAGCTAGTTTCGAAGGCCGTCCAAGTGCCGTGCGCTTCCCCGCGCGACAGTAGCAGGCCTGCGACCTGCTGCCTCATCACATTCACCCTTATCCTACCCCCGAAGACCGTCGTCAAATCATCAAGACACAGGTTTATCCCCCTCCAGTTTCTCAAAACTCAGCAGCTGGTGTACCAAAACTCGCCACATCGCGCCGCATTTGCGCGCTCGGTACATCGCGAAATCTTGCCTGTTCTAAGCTCTGTGCCGCCTACACCCACTAGAGTGCCCCTATCCTCGAGCGGTCGTAGGACCGCTCCGCCGCGATCACACCGGTGGTCGCGATTGAAGCGGTTCCGTCGCCCACTCGCCTCGCGCTCGACTCTTGACTCAAATAACCTCGTTTCAGCAAGTGGGGAACACATAGCGTCGACGCCATCAAATCATAGTATGTCGTCGATGCAGCTGGACACCATTCACAGTGGCGATTCAGACATGCCCTTCGACCCCGCCGGTGCGAAGTCACAGTTTGAGGATTCCACCATGGGTGCCGGGTCGTACACGCCACGGAAACTCGCGCTGCAGCAGTCGAGCCTCGGTGGTATCATGATCTCGTCCGAGGTCACGGTGGACGTGGAGGAAGCCAACGACGCCCTCCCCTCGCCGACGCCACCACTGAACGAGCCGCCTCAGATAGGAGGTCGCACAAGGTCGCACACCAATTTGAATTTATTGCGGGCGAAGAGTCAGCGGGCTGTGTTGCATCGCGAACGGGAGATTACGGCTCTGCCGCTGGACGGCCAGAACGTGGGGCCCTTGGGTGGGACTGCGCAGATGACGGCGTCGTACGAGCAGGCCATTGAGATGGACGATGTGTCCACCGTTCTCGGTGTTGGACTTTCAAAAGTGGTGGTCAAAAAGGAAGGAGACGCCATGACGTTTGTGGATGAGTTGTTTGCAAAGTGCATCGATACCCCTAGACGGACGTGATTGGAATGCATTGGGACTTGGAGATTTGTATATAGTTGGGTAATAATACCACTTCATGACCTGCATGATTTGAACAGACTAGGTGCCGCAGGACATTTTGATGGGTTTTGTCATGGGACGTCATCGTCGGAGTACTGTCGGAGCAGCAGTGTCCTCAATTAAACGTATGAGGTCAAAGACGCTGGGAATGTGATAATTTCAGAGAAAGGAAAATCTCAACCTATACTCAATAATCAGCAGAATAGAGGTCAATTGCCACAAAAACAAAAGTAAGTGGTATTGGAGGGGGCGAACCAATCTATTAGTGTATAGGTAAGGAAATGCGAACGTGTGTTGCGCGTCTATCATCGTACAAAGCAAACATCCCTGAGACCGTCCCCATAACATCCCATCCCCTATGCCTCTCTCCTCATGCCCCCATCTTTCCCCGTCCTCCCATCTCGAAACCAAGAGTCTAAAGCAACAAGGAAACCAAAGCCAAAACTGATCCTCAGCCTCTAGAAAGGCCTGTCCTCCGCGCCTCTGGTAAAGCCACTGAATCCATCACTCTCAACACCGTGCGTACCCGGATGCTCTCATGCTGCTCCTGTTGCTCAAGGAATGAATCTGTGCCGAAAGAAAAAAACAGAAACCGTAACCCCTTCCGCGAGGCCAGAAGATCTGGATAACCGACCCAAATAAGACACCAAATGTCGAATCATCAACGATGTCGTGCGCAGCAGCTCAACATTGCAAAAAATGTTAGAGTGAGCTGTGCGATCCCGAAACCATCATCATCCCGTAGACAGACAGACAGATTGCCAAGCAGTGCGTGTGTAGGTCTAGAGATTGAATCCCTCAGCTCCCTAGGCCTGGCCGGTGGCCTTGGCCTTGGCGGCAGCGCTGGACTTGGTCTGCTGGCCGCCGAAGTTCTGGCGCAGCGAGAGCGAGCCGAAGTTGACCTGGCGCTTGCCGGCGGCGGCGACAGCGGTGGTGGTGGTGGTGGCCTGGGCGCTGACGACGGTCACTCCCGAGGGGAGGGACACGCCGGAGGGGATGGAGACGCCCGAGGGCAGGGAGATGGTGATGGCCTGGGCCGAGCCGAAGGCAACGGCGAAGAGGGCGACGATGCTGGTGAACTGCATGTTGGCGGTTGGCTGGGGTGGTTGGGTGGTGGGTGGGTTGGTTTGTTTTTTGGGGGGGTTGGTGAGCGAGCTGTGGTTGAACGAAAGTCGGGGTGGAAAAGCTGTAGTGTTGAGGTGAGGAAGTGTGTGAAGACTGTGATGATGATAAGAAAGGAAAGTTGATTGAGGCGAATGGTGATGGGGAGTTATATAGGGGGTTCTGGCGGTGGTTGTTCACCCCCTTTCCGTTTTTTGGTGCTATGTTTTGGCTTTGCGTCGTCATCCCAGGTCGGGTCAGGAACCACAACCCAGGGTCTGTCGTAAGCTTGACGCTAATTCAGGCTTGGGTCTTCTGAGCCTTCTACGCGTGTTGATCTCGGGCTAGTCAGTATGGCCCGATGTCCGTTGGGTTTGGCCTCATTCGCATGAAGAGGGGGTCTGGAACGGCGTCAAGCGTAACTGCGCGAGTGTTCTTGGGACTCACCCGCTTCTAGCCGGTAACGCGTGGCGTCGCAACGGACGAGAGGCTTTGTCTAGTGCTGGTCGTTAGTTCATCAGCGGCGCCGACTCCGTGCCATTGGGACAGCCCCGGTGATGCTAGCCAAACTTTGCTCTACTCGGGTGCAGGGCAGCCGCAGACAACAGTGCGTGCCGTTGACGAGAATAGCCCCCTGCCGAATTTACCAATCTCGACTACATCCATTCGGGGTAGTAAACACTTGGCGATGGCGCTAGTCCGACCGCCGCCAACTGCCCTTGCAGAATGGGAGAACGGATTCCCTCAGGCCCTGGAACCAGGCTCAGGAACCAGGGGTACCCAGAGAGTGATGATTTGCCCTCGACATCCCATTGCACTTCCCACCACCATCTTGCCCAATCGACAAGAACTGTCCAGTTCCGATTAACTTCCGAACAGAAGTGCCCGCCACGCAAACATCCCATTAATAATGACACTGGTAATCTCGTCACCGTAGATCCGTCAAACAGCACCCAATCTTGGGAAGGTATGACTGGTGGGATGAGAGCTGGTTACGCGGCACATTTAGAGTTTGTTTACAACGTGATGCACGGTTTCGTCATCCAGGAGAAGGATCCCGGGCTGGTGGACTCACACCAAACTCTATCTATTTCTGGAGCTGATGAAACCAAGCGGTCTTCTTTTCGGCACCGTCAGTGCACCGAAGACGTTCGATATTTGAAACATACTGTTGCCACTTCTGCTTCTTTTCTTTCAAGCTCATTGCAATTCTGTTTTCTACATGAAATACATTGGGGTAACCTTTAGAACTCATCAATGTCCATACCCAATCAACTCAACCAGCACCCGACACTGTCCTTCGTCCCCATATTTATGTTCCATTGTCATCCCAATCAGTGGCATCGAGGTCACCAAAGAACCAGCGCCTCAGTCCTTGGCCCTTGCCCAACTTCGCATCAAGCATCGGAGGACGAAAAGTGTTCCGTAACCCATACCCAGCAACATCTCATGACCTTGAACTTGTCGCGGGCTTTGGGTCTGAAACATCTTTTTAGTTCTCCGATGCTTTATGATGTCAAATTGCGCGAGGTCGAGGTATTCGGACTGCTGATTCAACGACTGGCCGTTACGATGCCGTTGGCGGTTGGGTCAATTTTCCGAGGGCTGGGCAATAGGTATTGGAACTGCCTGAACTCTCATGGTACAGAAGGCGAAAGACGGTGAACCTGCCACCCAACCTCCTCAACTATGTCTTCATTCCGTACTACCCGCGAAATTACCAAGATAACCATGATTATAGCTCGAACTACCCCGTTCCCATCTCCACACCTCACACCCTCGCCTTAACCTTCACCTTAAAATCTACCGGCCTAACATTAAACCATCCATCCTGCTTCAGCACATATCCCTCATCCGCCGACTCAAAGTCAACCTCCTGTATCAGCTTCGCCACAACTACTACCAGAAACTCCCACGCCCAGTTCTTCCCAATACACTCCCGCTTCCCATTGCCAAACCACTTCTTCACTCCCCTCGGAAGCTTCTCAAATGCCTCGCCCATCATCCTTTCCGGCTTGAACGCTAGTGGCTCTTCAAAGACTGCCGGGTCGCGATTCACGCCGGCCAGCACGATGATCATAGCCTGGTTGTGAGGGATTTGGTACTTCCCTCCGGCGAGCAAGACAGGCGAGGTATCTCCCTCGCGAGGGATAGGCTCAATGTTGAAACCTGGAGCGGCGTAGCTGAGACGGAGGGTTTCCCGGACTATGGCTGTGATGTAAGGCAGTTGAGAGATACTTTCGCTTGTGAGGGGGCCGTTGCCAAGTACTGAGGACAGTTCTTGTCTTGCAGTGGTCACCACGGAAGGATTTTGCACCAGGAAGACGATCAGAGCGGTGATGGCGCAGGGAGCGGTGGAAGAGCCAATGGTCATTGTGCACATCTCGTCGATGACTTGGGAAGGCGTGAGTGTTTTGCCGGTTTCGGGATCGGGGGCGTTCTGCAGGGTCCAGAGGAGGTCGTGACGGTCTGTAGGGTTGGCAGCGCGGTGGTCGAGGATAGATTGAGCCCAGGTTCTTTGGATTTTGATGGACTTCTTCCACCTGCCGTTGTGCAGGAGGAGGGTGAGCAGCTTGGGGCGTGAGGGGCGGCGCATGGATTCAGCGGTGCAGTCTTCCATGGCCTTGAGCAAAGCATCATCGGACCCTTCGAGGCAGTTGAGCTTCTTGCCGAAGAGGGTGAGGGCAGTGGCTTCGAGGTTGAGGCGGTTGAGGTCGGTGAGGGGCTGGATTGTGTTGCTGGCGCCGAGGGCCTTCCACTTGGCGATGAGCTCGTCGGTGCAGAGCAGGAAGTCGGAGAAGTGGCTGGCTACGACGTCGGGCGAGAAAGCCGGGGCCATGATGCGGTGGGCGACGCCCCAGGCGGGCTCGTTGTCGTAGGCCGTGAATAGGCCATCGTGCGTGAGGGCTCGGATTTGTTCAACGGGGCCGCCGACGTACTTGCGGAAGCGCTTTTCGTCGCAGATCTCCTCGGCCAATGCCGCGCTGGCGACAAATACAATTTTGTGCCCGAGCGCATTGATCTGGAAGATCTCACCTGAAGTTTGCTGCTGTTAGTCACGACACGGACCACACAGGTGCCGGTACGGGCTGCACTAACCGTATTTTTCTGCCAGCGTCTTCAGCGACCACCAAGTGTTGTTTTGGTCGATATCGAAGATGTTCCCCAGGAGGGGAACGCCCGGCGGCCCGGGAATTGGAGTTGGAGACGACGACATGTCGCAAGCTCGGTCTGCAGCCCAAGATACCGATCGCGGGGGCTCGAGCTGCAGACGGACAGCTTGGGGCAGCTTTTAAGGGAAGGTGCGCGGGCGAGTTGCACAAACACTGGTGGCTGGGAGCATTCGAGCTGGAGCTTGTGCTGTCGACCCCTCCCGCTCAATTCCAATAGCAGCACAGCACATGACGTACAAACACCGCTCGTGTGAGACAGCATCTGCGCTGGTGCATCGCGCGCTCCCAATGAGCTGTTGGTATCTGGTGGTTGCATGCGCTGTGGCGGCATTGGTTGGGAGATGCTGGGCAACAGCCGATTACCAAATCCGAGACCTGCAGCCCAGAAGCCCGCTCAGTGCTGAAGGGGCTGAGGATCGACGGCACACGGGCCAGTCGGGTGCCCTCGCTGCCCTGTAGCGTGCCCGATCCACAAGTTAGGAAGCGGCCCGGCGCCTTGGCGGTCTACCCACCAGATCCCAGTCCCGCCGCTTACCGCAATTCCCAGCTCCACTGTCACCTCCAGGCTTGCCTGTGTCACGATGGTGCGACCCTCATCCGCGAGTTGCGAATTCCTCCTTCCGCATACGACCATAGGTGCTGGAGAATTCGGGATCCCGTCCGCTCTCCCATAGACAAGCCAGCGACCGCCAGACTAGTAGTTGGGTCGCTGACGACCAGCGAATCCCTGGTGTTGTGTGTTTTTTTTGCCTTTGCCTCCTTTTTCCTTCATCTTTCTTTTCATCTACTTCCTCTTTCGGCCCCTCGGGTTTGCTTGCACTTGTGAATTTGCTGAGAGTGGAGAAAAGAGCAAACAAATTCCAAAAGGGGATGTTGACCTTTTCGAGGTGCAGGTGCAAACAATAAGGTACTATTTCAGGGGCAACAAATCCCGAGCTGCAGTACCTACGTGAGCCAATGTACCACAACAGCAAAAAGATTCTCGCAGTTATCGAGAGGAGTTGAAAGTGGCCATGCAGAACATGCAGAGGGCCGCTTGAGTATGCCCCAAGGACATATTGACCAAAGTGCGTCCAGCCACACAGACCTGACACCATTGGCAGACACATACTTTAGGTCACGGTTTGTCTCGTTCGGGGTGTTGTTCAAGTACCGAGCCCCTTCATGGTTCCATATTTGTGCCCCAAATCATACTAATACTCCCGCCATCACTGAGCCCCAGTCTGCCCATCATGGATCAGGAGGAGGAACAGATACAAGACGCCTTTAAGGGAGTAACGTCACATTCCTGCCAATTTTGCTGTCAAATCCGGATCGACCGAAATCCACCCGACGACAAAGACAAAGCTCTCGACAGGTCTTTTCTTTCCAGTTTGTCTGCGAAGCGGCCCGCAGTAGATACCCGCTGTTTAGCAGAGAAGCAAAACATATTATGAAATACCAGGCTAAACATTCAGATACGGTGCCAGTCTGGCTCAGGATCGGTCCGGTCCCGTATGGTGAAGGTGTCTATTTGACATCCAAATGGCTTGACAGCAACAATTGCCATATCAAATTTGACGAGTACAGTGGCCCCAGGTATGTTGAGAGAACAATCTTTGCCTTGAGAGGCATGTTGTGACCAAATGTGCTCCTATTTTGTTGCGGTCTGACCCGTTGTAGGGAGCGACGCAGCGCAGACAGAAACAAGTTGCAGACCATTCAAAAAACCCTAGCCGACCGGCAAAGAGGCTTTAGTTTTATCCGGCTTCCACGGATCATACGGGATGCAATCTGTGGGTGGACTCCCTATGCATTGTTCAAGACGACGAAGTTGAAAAAAGAAAAGAGATGGCAAAAATGGGCCAGGTATATGCAGGAACATAGAGTTTCGAGGCGCCTGTTGAGATTCAACTCAGGACAATTGATGTGTGAATGTCAGCGCCATTCGGAATGGTCAAGGGAGGGCACATGGTTGTCCGGGGTCTTTGCATCAGGTGCAATGGACCGGGGTTTCATTCTGCTGTGTTGAGCCGCCATGCGGCCTGGGCAGCATTGTATCTATCGATGCGAGGTGGGACGTCAAAACACTAACGATGAGTGGGCTGTTTTATTTCTTAGAAGTGAGATATACTAGTGGGCAAAAAAACGGACCATCAGTGCTCGGACTCATTTTAGACGCGGTATCTGAGAACACCTTCCGTCAAGTTAGATACTATGAACCAACGCTAAAAGACCAGACTTTAGGTGGAGCTAATTCGGCGCGGTGGCCAAGAGCTCCCACTCAACGGAGGATTGGTTTGACCTGAATACTTACACGCAGATAGCCCTTCAATATGAGCACACTGACACAAGTCGGGCGAGGACGGGAAGCCAAGACTGTGAGATGTGGGGCAGTAGTTGCATTTGCGGCAGCCCGATGTTTTTGGGGAGCCACTCAGAAGAGCCCTCGTCTTCCCCTCACGGAGCCCCATTGCACCTTCCTGTGTCAACACCGGGTCGGATTTTCCACCCTGCCTCCGACTCCAAGTCAAAACCGAGAACCGCTTTGTCTCCCGGCCACATCGTAAACTTCCCCCAAGCATCAACGTCGTCTCTCGCAATGTCGATTTTGAGATATTTCACAGCGCTTCCGGCTCAATCCCCTCAGGCGTCGACGCGCCATGACTCTGATCCCGTACAAAGAGAACAGCTGCGAAAGGTCGCGAGAGAAACTTCTTCTCTATCACGCGATCTCCTCGAGAACCTCACCCCCGCCGAAGCGCGGGAGGCCCAAACGAGCACAGCATACACCCTGGAAACCCTGCGTCGCCTGGACCCAAACCTCTGTCCGCGCCACCCACGCCCCGCCACGATCAAAGTCGTCAACCAAGACACCCTTAGCGCTGCCATCGAAATGTTAGAAGGGAAATCCGGTCCACCCCCGCTCATCGTCAACTTTGCCAATCGCCACAGCCGCGGCGGCGGATGGCGCAATGGCGCCGTGGCCCAAGAAGAAGCCCTCTGCTACCGCAGCACCCTGGCCATGACACTTGACCAGGCACAATACCCCCTCGCGCGCACCGAAGCGCTGTACAGCCCCTATGTACTCGTGCTGCGCGACGAGATGGCCGACGGTCATGACCTTCTTGACCCGCCATACCCGATCGTTAGCGTCGTGACGGTCGCAGCGATCAACCGGCCGGAGGTCACCACCTTCACTCTCAACAGAAACACTCCCGGCTTGACAGCGAGCAGCCCGCTGGAGAAGCACGTGTTTGCGCTAGACAGGGATAGGAATTACACAAAGGACAAGATGAGGCTGACGCTGCGTCTGGCGGCGGTTCATGGCCACGACATGCTGGTGTTGGGCGCGCTGGGCTGCGGGGTGTTTCAGAACCCGCCGGAGGATGTGGCGTGTTGTTGGGCCGAGGTGCTGAAGGAGTATGAGTTTAAGGGGAATTGGTGGAGGGAGGTGTGGTTTGCTGTTTTTGATAGGACGGGGGAGGGGAATTTTGAGACTTTTAGTCTGGCTTTGGATGGGCAGAGGGTGTGAAGAGGGGTTGGGAGGTCGGGCGAGGTCGGGCGATATAGGGGCATTCTGGTTAACGTGGCTGTTTTGCTACCATCGAAGTCATTGGTATTTACGTGTAAGTCGCAGATATTTGTTTGCTTGGCTATTTTGCTAGTGTTTGCCCCAGTGCTAGGTGTGATACCCCTCACGCGCTTCCTAGTCCATCTCAACATACTTCAGTCAAGCGTTCATCCCACAACCGTTGCTGAGAGGAGAGCAAGGCGGCCCGTCTTCCAAGCATCTATATTGCCATGACTCACGTTGAGCCGCACCTAGTTCTGCCTCCAATAATAGCGAGCGTCGCAGTACAGGCCTGTTGAGACAAGGGTCAGCCAAGTCTACCAATTGGTGGGGAACCTCAGCAGGAAACGCACGTGTCCCTCGACGGTGCATCGGTCAGGTTCGTAAATGTACGTAGGCCCCGCAAGGATGATGGTAAGACCGCAGGTGAAGTTGTATGGGGTTCCCGAACCGGGAAAGGTGACAGTGCATTGGTTGTCGGCGACGGTACATGTACCTACGAGGGGGGCGGACTGGCGCCGGTCGAGTGAGTCGACGGAAGCCGGGTTGGCAGGGAGGGCAGCCACACTGGCCACCAGGGCTAAGATGGGCAAGGAGTTGATCTTCATAATGGGATGGGAGGAACGGGAGTAAAGATTCTCGGTTTGAAGCACGGCTGTTGTGGTGGTCTCTTTGACAGATGATTAGGGGTTGTCCAGACTTTAAATACCTGGTCAATTCAACCATCGAGTTTCTCGTCGACTTACAAAATCATTAGTTCGACCCAGGATGGATAAAATCGTACCACTCGGATAACTTGTTCTCGCAATGGGGGATTATTTGGCGTTTCTTACATGCCGTAGTAAGTCCGATTGCCTAATAGCGTAGCATCTTCAGCCGAGAGAGAAACTGAGCTAACTACGATAAAGCGACGCTGAGTAACGCAGTGCATCACTGGGTCAGATCTCCGTTGCAACGAAAACAGCCGGTCAGATAAAGAGGTTAGTCTATGGCCGTTACAGGAGTAGATGCTGACGAGGGTTTAGTAATCATTAGTATGACAAAGTTGAACTGGGTGTTTCAACATCCCAAAACCGAAAACCCAACTGTGCTTATAGTCACATGATGCTTTGTCACCTTTGATCAGTCCAGATCAGCCCCAGCTCAGCTTCGGCTAATATCTGCCCATCAACACAGCACCCTTGCGAGAGCAATTTTAACCGAAGAGCCCAAAAATGGTCCCTTTGTAAGCAGGGGCCCAGAACTGGGATTTGTGCCAATTTTCTGGCCAGGCCATCTCCTTAGCGTGCCAGCGCCTCAATCTTTTGCCTAACGCCGCTGCTGTCGTCACTGAAACGGCCGCCGCCGTGACTTCGACTGTCACTGTGACCGAGACGGCCATCGAGTGCACCTGTACGCTAACTCCCGTCGGACAGCCGTGTGACCTTGACTTTCCGGAGTTGTGTTTAGTGGGACTTGTGCTTGTATTGGTGGGACGTTTAATTGATTTTAGCTATGAACATATGGCGAGGTAGATTGTCCATGGGCGGCGAAATGTTGCGGTCTGGAAGAGGAAGTAGGCCCTTGCCGTAACAGCGTAGCGCCAGGATCTGTTCAAGTATCCGTTCATTGGATATTTCCAGAAATGCTACCATATCCGAGACTAACTTGAGTTAATGTTGTGCCTGTACTACCGCACACACACTCCATACTTGATGATCCCGAAAGGTCGCTGATAAAAAAAACCACCAGAACAGCCGCGTAGCTGAGATTTCTAGTCAGTTCACCGTATATTATCGGAGCTTAGAGCGGATAGGGGTTACCGCTCAGTGATCTGTTGTGATGAGAGCAATGCTTGTCGAGAAGCCCATGGTAGATACGGTGATTATAACCAACTTAGCAGCTTCGGTTTTCAAGAAGTAAAGGTAAACCATGGCGCCAATGAGAAAGTTGCCTGCCACGAGTATGGTGATTATATTTACAGCCCTGGTGATCAGGCGTTCTTTGAACTGGCCTACTCTGGCTGAGCTGTTTCGAAGTCTCTGCTTCTATTGCCATCGTAACCGTCAGCGGCTGTGAATGGATAAAACGGGTCAAAGGTAATCGTTCACCTACCTTTCAGAGGGAACCACCGTGTTTTGAGATATCGAGACAGTACGTCCGACTCAGTTGGTGTCTTAAGAGCGACGAAGTTATCCTCCTCTTTAGAAAGCTTGCTGCTTCGCCGTCGACCTTAGGGAAGATGCTACCGTCGTTAAAGTTATGAAGTGCCATGTATCGACACATATATAAGACACGCTTCTCCGGATGTCTGAGACTTAAAATTTGAGAGTGTCGTATGAGAGTATCTTTTATCCCATGCATGAGATATGTTAAGCTGCTCTTTAACGTGGGTAGTTTAGTGCTTATAATCCTCTTAAGTTACTCTTCTAAGTTTGTGGATTAGCTTAAGCTTCTGTTTAGCCTTGGGGCGGCAGCTTTCTGGGTGTTGGCCTCCCTTATGACTTCCCACCACCTCATCACGTCCTGCAACGATGTGTCTTGTGCCCGACCATCCAGGACTAATTGTGCTTGGATATCCATCATCGAAAAAGCCCGTCCGCAGGGCGAGTGCTTCCTCGGCAAGATGGCGCGACAGTATAGCCCCTTCCTTCCCACCTGCTGCACCGTCTAACAGTGCGTGGTAGATTCTGGGCACAAGGCCTGCAGACCTCGTCCTCTATGGCCAAGCGCCACCTAATCGAGGCGATGCAGCTATAAGTCGACAGCGTCGTGCTGCAGTCGGAGGATAGGACACACGACCACTTATGTTAACAGTTACTGGGCTCTCCGCTGCCACACCAGCAGCTGTCTCCCTTATTTACCCTCGTCGATCTGGAGCTCAACATCCAGGAAGAGATATATTACCATCCCCTGCTAGAGCCTATGTGAGACTGCGCTTTGTACCTCATCTGTGCTGGGAATGTAAGCTGGCTGCTTCCCATTTTTATCAGGGCCTGGACCCCACAGATGGAAAAAGACTAACACGGAACCCACCTCCCTCATAAGATCTCTACTCCTCAACGGCATCGGAAACGTCAACGCCTGGTCCGGGACCGAAGTCGTCGACCGCAAAACCATACCTGCACCGGCGCCCACGAATTCGACACCTCCGCGTACCAGCCTCATACGGCCAAGTTGGCATCCTCCACTACGACAACAACGCCACCGCAACCCCAACATCCACCCCTTGGCCCGACATCGACAAGAACTGCACCGATGAACCCTACGCCAAAATCTCCCCCATCGTCGAATGGACCGTCCACCCTCAACCCGCCAACGGCCTCCCCGGCCAAGGCAAAGTCGAAACCATTCTCTACAAACCAAAAGACGCCCCACCCCCCGCCGATTTCCCCCTCGCCGCCCTCGCCCTCAACCCCACCTCCCTCGCGGTCTGGACGCCCCTGCGCATCGACTTCTCTGCTGTGGAACGTTTCACTGAGGGTACGGAGCTCATTGGAGCAGCGGAAGTGCAGTTGCAAAGTGACTTGATTAGGTAGAAAGGGTGGGAGCGAAGCTCCCAGACTAAATACAAAAGAGAGCTCCCTGTGTGTGAGGAGAGCACATGACGAAAGGCTCCTGCGTTCCAGCCTAGCCTGGAGCGGTAAGGCGCCTGCGCGCCTGAGCGCCAAGAACTGCCGCTGCAGTTCGACATCTGCCCCCGCCTTCCTCAACCTCAACGGCTCCCGTCCCTGGAATGATAACGAGGTGGTCATTCCCGAGAACTACACCGCCACTGACTGGATCTACCTCACCATCTGCGCGGGGTATGGCGGAAAAAGCGCCCATCCGTTGCACTTGCACGGTCACGACTTTGCCATCCTCCAAGTCGGCAAAAAATTCTGCAAGGACCTCAGGCCGGGTGACATCAACCTGCGACGGATCAATCCCGCGCGTCGTGACGTCGTGCTTGTTCCCAGCGGTGGGTTTGTGATTATTGCTTTCAAGGCGGACAATCCGGGGAACTGACTGATGCACTGCCATATTGCGAGACACGCGGCGGAGGGGTTGGAACTGCAGATCTTGGAGAGGCAGACGTATGCGTTGGCGAGGTGGCCTAATAAGGAGAGGTCGCATGCGGTAAGTGAGGCCGACAGGGTTTGTAGAAATTGGAAGGATTGGTGGAAGGGGTTGCAGAATGATTCGGGGGTTTGAAAGCTATTGCCAAGGATGATGCTTGATGAGGCATGTCGTAGGCTCCTCCCGAAACGTTAGAACCAGGGGGCTGCAAGGCAGGTAGACACTGTAATATTGTTTGGATCCTCTCTGTGTGCGATGTGGTTTGGGAGGGAACGGGAATTTGCGTGGAGTAGCTGAGATCGAGAGAGTAATTCGGGCATCGAGTTGAGTTTGACCATGGCAGTGTTGTTGAATCCGGGCGGGGGGGATGGGGGGATGCAGAACCAAAGGTTCCGTAGCAGCGCGCCAGGCCGCCGCGATGACAATCTTTATTCCACCGTCGTTTTGCGGCAGTTTTATCGACGAATCATCGTGGATGACGGCTTACATAACGCTTTCATCCTGCCTTCCGGGGGAACCGTCGATACCTGGCCGTGTGGCCGAACTCTACTACTCCCCAGCTATCTGCCCGTCCGGATACTCGGTAGACTGTCCTGCAACCGGAGAGCTCGCTGACATATGTATATACGTTTGAGCTTGACTGTTCGACATTGACGGATCTGTTCCTCGCGGGGAGTTTGACGAGTTGCGCGCCGCTGAGCGGAGTGTACTACTCCCCGGCGATCTATTCTTCCGGATGGACGGCTGCACTGAGTCACCCAGTCGACGGGAATGACGGCCTACCGGTCGAGGCAGGTGAGACTGCGATGAGTTGCGTTGTTGGAGTATTTGGAGAGCCAGGGAGTCAAGATATTAAATCTCAGCGATTTTGTCTCCGAATCCGAGGATTTCCCTGATATCGATTGTATGCCTATCGACCTCATGCCGAAATCGTTGTACGGACTCCTGAGCCGAGCCAACCCACGCCTCGCCGCCCGCCCTCATCACAATTGATTCGAGCGATACAGATGGCGATTTAGATCACGATTCTTCAGGCCACCCATCCTTCCTAATGGCTAGGGCTGAGGAGACAGTTTAGTCGAAGAAGAAGGCTGCAAAGGGCAGAAACACGAAATAACGTACTGCCCAGAACGATTTGGACCTAGAGAAGCCTGCTAAGATGACTCGGAGCGACCGAACAGTCCGACGACCAAAGCAAAGGGGGCGACGTTGTAAGGGATAAGGGGCCAAGAAAAGGGGTAGTTCTGTAGGCTAGATTGGGCGCGCAAAGCGATTTAGAGCAGTAGATATAGATCTGTTTGATGGCATGTTTGGGTCCCTGGCAAAGTAAACTGATCTATTGCCATAGAAAACCCTAACCCTTTTCAACATGGTGCACGAGCAATTTTGGGCTTGTGCACGCCTAGTCGGGGCCGATTTAAATCTTCGTTTCACCACCCTAAAATCGACGACCGCCTATGCTCGCAGTCACGTGACTTTTTGTCACCTTTGGAAAGGTCGAAGGAAGGGGATGGGGCAAGGAGGCGAGAGAAGTCATTGAGATTTCCTTGGGCTGAAGATGACGCAGGTACATATTCCTCAATGTCGAGTCTTTGCTTCGTGTCGAGGGTGGTTCCCTTCCCCTTCCCCCCTTCCCCCCTTCCCTGTAGCGGCAACCGTGCAATTTTGCCAAGACCAAAACTTGGGCTCTTCCATTTGCCAATCAAAACGATTCGGAGGTGGTCTTGGATTTTCTTGGCACCCGCCACAGCCGCAAATGCTCCCCGCACGTAAACAGTTTGCTTTCAATTTCTCTCTCAATATAAATACAACACGCAAAGGTGAGATCTGATTATTGACAATATGTCAAACTCGACTTCACCTGCCGGACTGAACGACGTTTCTGCGTCAGAATGGTCCGATATTAACCCTCGACTCGCCCGCATGGCCGCTGCGCTGCGCGCCGGTGCAAGACTTGACAGTTTTTGCGCCCTCTTGGAGCTGGGGCCGGCCCTCTCCGAGACAGAACTGTCTGAAATCGAGACTCAAACTGGAACTCGCCTGCCCGGTCAATACCGCTCTTTCTTGTTGCAAGCTGGCAACGGCGGCGCCGGTCCGCACTACGGACTATGTTCCTTACGCAAGACGGACGGTACTTGGGAAGTGGATGGTGACCAGGGTATTGCGACTGATATGGACCGCCTGGCTGAGCCATTCCGTCATACGACAGCCTTTTATCCGCCCGAATTTTTACCCGTGGAGCCAACAAAAACAGACTTTAAAACGCCCGGCGATTACTACGACGCCGCCGACAAGTGGGATCAACGCCGTTGGCAAGTCGTGGATGAACACACCTGTGGGCTTCTCTATCTATGCGAAATCGGTTGCGGACTGCGGATTGCCCTTGTTGTCACTGGACCGGCTCGAGGGGGGATATGGATAAATCGTATAGCAGAAGGCGCGGGAATCGAGCCTCTATTCGACAGCGATGGGGCACCGCTCACATTTACGGCGTGGTACAGAGAATGGCTTGATGATATGGAAGAAACGCTCCGTTTGCCAAGATGGGCTGAGACATAATGGGACTGAGTCAAGATCGATGTTGGCTCGCTATCGTTTGAGGGCTAGAGAGTCATGGAGACTTGCTGTACCTACATATACCGAATCGTCTATACCGAGCAGGAAGAGGCCCCCCTTGGCTTCTGGACCTGACTCTCGTTTTCCTACTTTGGTCCGTAGGGCCGCAACCGCCCCGACGCAAGCTTAAGACGCCATCTGATGGGTCACCAACGGTTCCTTTTACCGAAACGCCTAGCCACGTTCCTCGTGGCCCGGCACCCGCAGGCCGGGCTCCGTCCGACGGCAGCCAAACGTTTCCTTTTACCTCAATACCGAGCCGTGCAGCACCAGAACGGCTGTCGAATATCCATACCGTGGCTGCGGGTCCGCGGCCCCCCAGCACAATTCTCGATTTAGAGGAGACGGCAAGCAGCTAGAGGAGATGGGAAAACCGAAGTAAGCTGGGCGGGGGGGGGGGATCGCGGCGCCTGCGCGCTAGGTCAGGTCTCGGATCTCCTTAGGGAAGCTGCCGGGATAAAGGTGTGGGGATAAGAGAAGCGACGCGCTTCTGCTTCGGAAAGCAGGGGGATATAGTCACATCGCGCTGGTAATTAGATGCCTTGCGCTTGGATGCTATGGTGATTTGTTGCTAGTTCCGAGCTTATCGGTCGCGAGGGCTTATCGCCTTTTGTTTTCAAGACGAGCAGAGATTTATCCAGACGCACACAGTTGGGGGATGATATGTGTCTATGGAACCTGCTAAGTATTAATCGCGCAATTGTCGAGCCATTTGAGTTTAGCGACGCTGTCGAGTTCAATCGGCAGAGTGGAATCATCGTGACCGAGTGAAGTCGTGCTCGTTCGGTTTGAGTCAAATCAGTCAGCAGAGTTCAATCAGCGATCAGCAGAGCTTAATCGTACCTGTGAAGCAATTGGCGATTTGAGTCAAATCATCGGCAGAGTTCAAGAAGCCGCGCCGGCAGAGTTCAGAGGACCTGGCGCTGCGATCGCTGGGGGATGCGCACCCGTTTTTTGGGGGGAGTGGGGGGTCTGCACATACGTGGGGGTTGATGACTTTTCCGCCTTCTCGCCTACCCGTCATGATCTAGTAGCACTAATAGCTCCTCCGGCTACAATATTAGGGATACACGTGCCGCCCACGGCGAACTGGCACCAAGGCCAGAACACGACCTAGTCCTTCTAGACCTGGCCCCGACCATCACTAAAACGCCTATGGGAAAACCAAAGAAGAAACCAGGTCGGCCTCGCTTCTACCGGGATGACGGCCCATACCTCGATAGCGCCTGACATAATCCCACTGCATCAGCATCAGTCACCGACGACAACAACAACAACCAGACCAACAAGCAAAAATCCGTCCGCGCCCGCAACAGGGCGCCGCGAGGCGATACAGACACAAGACGGTGGCTGCCATCGAAACCACCGAGGCCGCCGAGCGCAGGCTGTCCCTCACGCGACATGATTTGCTGGAGACTAAGAGGGAGCTAAAGAACCAAGCCTTTCACTTAAAGAATGAGCCATTCCGGCACGCGAATTGCGGATGTCCGCTGATTGCGGGCTACCTTGCGGGTGCGGCGGAAAAGGCCAATGCAAGCCTCTTGTCACCATTGGACCAGCGGCAGCGGCAACAGTCGCAGGTGTCTCATATTTGGGGAATGGGGGCAATGGGGGCGATTGGTGGTGGTGGAGGGTTGGGGAACCATGGGGAGTGAGAATACAGGCGGCAGTGGCGAGGGTGAGGGCGAGGCGAGCTGTTCTCTAGTTATGGAAAGTGTTGGAGGTGCAGTTGCCAGAGTTGTGAATAGCTTTAGACTGAAACCTTGGCTGACCGGACTTGAGCTATAGATTAATAAGTTCAAACTTTCTCCCTGGTTGCCTTGTAGTCTGTCCTGGAAGCTATCCTGTGACTGATCCGGCCGAGAACGGGGTACCGGGGTTTGCCAAAGTCCGGGAGCCCGAAAACCCAGCATCACCCGATCAGCCCGAAGGATTCCTGAATTTCTTTGTATGTACAATGATTAGCTTAAAAACATCATTCGGACCACATCCCAAAGAGCAGGGAAACCAAGAAGAAACGTAATATACTGACATATTTTACTGCTGCTAGCGGAAATGGTTTCTTACCAAGATCTACTCGCCTCCAATGCCCTCATCAACGATGAAACGGGCCTTCATGTCGCCGTCTTCGTCGGCGGAACCTCAGGTATCGGAAAATTCACCATCAAGGCTTTGGTCGCGACAGGACTCACCGTGAAAATCTACCTGGTAGGGCGGAAAAGCTCTCAAGAGCGCACGCAAGCCTTCATAACCGAGATGCACACCCTCAACCCCAAAGCTGAGGTCACCTGGACTGAAGCCGAGGTCTCCCTCCTCGCCGAAGTCAAGAGAGTATGCGAGTTTATCAAAAGCAACGAGTCGCGCATCGACCTGCTGTTCCTCAGCGCCGGCTATGCCCCCTTTGGCACGCGCCAGGAGACGGCCGAGGGCCATGAAGTCGTCCAGGCGCTCGAATACTACTCTCGGATGCTGTTCATTCTTCAGCTCCTCCCCCTGCTCAGCGCATCCCCTGTCGCAAGGGTCATCAGCGTCTTGGGCGGCGGGTTGGAAACCACATATCTCATCGACCTGGACGACTTGGACCTGAAAAAGCCGACTAATTTCAAAGTCTACCGGGCTCGGCCGCAATACATTGCCATGAACACCATGACGCTGGATAAGCTCGCCAGCGAGAATCCCGACGTTACTTTTATCCACTCGTGGCCAGGAGGGGTGAATACAGGAAACGTGAGGAGGGGTTGGGACGCAAATTCGGTTGTGGGCGGCGCCTTTACGCGTGTTGTTGAGTTCCTGACTTGGCTCACAGGGTTTTCCGACGACGAGTCTGGGCAGAGACATTTGTTCGAAAGCACCAGCGCTGCTTTTGGCGGTCACGGCGTGCCATGGACGGGCAAGGCAGGTATCACTACGACGGAAAAGTTGGCGGGTGGTCTATTCCTCGTCAACAACAAGTGCGACTGTACTCCGAATGCCAAGGTCGTCGCTCGGCTTCGCGAGAAGGGCCAGGAGAAGTTGTGGGATCATACACAGAAGCTTCTCGGGCCATATTTGTAACTCTTCCCAACCTTAGCAGCTCCACGGCAAATGATGTCGACCATCCGAGGTGATATTATTCATCCAATCTGGGCCTTTCGCAGCACGTGGCGTCCGAACTTTGATCGGCAACGTCCGCTAGTGGCATAAACCGAGCTGCTTAACATGGAGCACTCGTCCAAGTGGCTAAAACATTCCAAGAAGAACTATCCGCGTTCTCTCATGAATGAGGACAGAGACGCAAGGTACACGAGATCTCTCGACTCAAATGGGCTGTTCCGCGCGATGTCTACCTCGACGCGATCCTCCTTCTCTCTCAGGGTGGCGACGGTAACGTACTTGCCACCCGTTGTGTGGGACAGAAGCTCGGCGATGCGGTTGAGAAACTTCTCGCGGATCGGCTCATCGTAGGCACCCAAAGTGGCCGCCTGATTGTGGGAGATCTCGTTTGCGTCAAGGTTGCCTTCGAAGTCTTCTTCACCGTCGTCCTCGCTTGGCCATGCGTAGTGTTTGGGGCGGGACATTGGGCAGCGACGGGCCTGATGTGGCTGTGTTGAGGTACGGGTTTAGGTACGACAGGATGTGTGATGCCCAAACTACCTGGGCGTAGTCGCCGGACACACGGAGAGGGTTTGGTTCAATTGCGGGGAAATTTTTGTTTGCGGTGCCAATGTCGGCGGGTAGTCAATGAAGGTAGGAAAGAGCGAAGCAGCGGGGGCTGCCCAGAATTTTCTCTCGTGTCACAAGGATCGTGGGCGTCATTGCTCCATTTCGTTTGCACAAAACTGTGCGCATTATCACTCCATTAGCAGAAAACCTGCGCGACTTCTCAATACGAACTGCATCCATCAAAATCTTGCCAAATCTCGCCATTGGGAGTCAAGAAAGCTGCCACACGTGCACCCCAGTTTAGGGCGTCATCTCCCTATACTTTCCGCGGCTTAGTCTTGAGCCAAACATCCTCCGCCAGGAAGATATTGGCGCAGGTCGAGGACCATGTCCTAGTCGGGTTGACTACCGAGAGGTCGAAGCGGCGAAGAAAGCTATTACCTATCAGTATCTCTACTCCAAATATGACATCACGGGCCGTAGCGGCCCGTTGTCTTGACTGTGGGGTCGTAAAATTTAACCGGGGAGACTTGAAAACGAGCCCCTGGGGTTGCACAGCAGCCGCGTGCAGGACCTCACTTAGCTCAGGTAACAATTAGTAAAACTATAGGATAAATCAGCTGCAGCTTACTGCAGCTCAGTACTACAAACCGGGAATAGAAGTAATGTGTGTCCGGATTTATCTTATACAACATGACCAGGCTATTTGAGAAGCCCGGGCGACTGCTAGAGTAATATACATGCGTCCAAAGTGGTGAAGGATCAGAATGCTTCCTTTGGCCCTAGGTAGCCATTAACGGAAAACCTTGTGCCGAGGTGGGTGCATCCAAATTGTTACACGCGAAGTTGATCACTTTAGCCTACGCATATTGGAAACAGCATCTCACTGCAGCTCAGTATTTTTGAGTCATAATCTCCACTGAAGGGTCGTATATGGATCTTACATCCTATATTTCCCCTTTTCAGTGGCTGTTGTAGCTCAGCCCCTAACAACAACCCCAGCTAGCAGCGTGCAATGGTCATTATGAGGTCAAGGGTCCTTTTCGCTCGGCCCATCTTGTCTGCACCTCCTCAATGTCTATATTGTGAAGGATCAAAGCTAATTCCTTGCGAGCGCGGCGATTTCCCACCGGTGTTGGGCATGAGAGGTAAAGAAATTGTGGCTAGCTCTCTGCCCAAGGACGGCAAATCACAACATCGCCTAAGGTGTTGAATACCAAGTATAAGTAGACCAGGATCTCGCCAGCGGAAAAGGCTGAAGGATAGTCATCAGCATCCTCTGATTTCAAAGCCTTTTTAGTTCCCTGTCAATCTCATAGCTCAAACGCCGCCATCCACCACCATGACCAAGCTCACCATTCTCGCCATCATCACTGCCGCCTTGGCCAGCGGCCAGGTGGAGGCCTTTAGGTTTCGATTCTGTGAGCCTGTCTTCCAACACTTTGGCGGACGCAACTGCTGATCAAAGGAACGATTAGACGCGCCAAGCAACTGCGGCCACGGCAATGCGCCGGGCAGCACCTTTCCACGCATTGACCAGGATCCGTGAGTACCTCTGGCTTCGACGAGGCGATATGGAGTAACTGGTTGGCTGATGTTGTCTTTGCGTCGATCTAGACTCTCCGGTAGTGCCGGTAACTGCTACAGCGCCCCGACTGGCGTCAACTGGCAGCGACTCGAGATCGACAACCCGCCCAACTCTGTCATCACTTTTTGCAATGTTAATTGCCAAGGTAGTGGCTCTGCCCTCCAGGGCAACACGCATTGCTTCGTGCCCTTCTCAGGCTGTGCAATTGGTAGCTTGCAAGTTGCCCATTTCAAGAAGCTTTCTAGTTGGTTATCTCACTAACTGTTTATACAGCAAGGTTGTCTAAGCCAGTAAAGGAGAGGATTAGATTTAGTTTCGTTGATGGAACTAGTCTTGTTTGGGGTGGGGGGAGTTCTAGCTGCGGTTAACCGATGCCCCGGAGGTCAATGGCTTCGAGCTGGCGGATAACTGACTTTTTGTGCGATATTCCTTGGGCAGCACCTAATGGGTTATGAAGCATTTCTCGGAGGGCAAGAGAGTAGTTGTTGTGACTATTATTGAGCTAGGGAGCCTAAGGGATCTAGGTCCAGGAATCTTCGAGACTTCCCCAAATAAAAAGCCCCAACCAATCGTGCTATGATTCAATACCTTTAACGGCCAGGCTCTCACATATGAATAATCTCCCTGTTTCATTCTAAAGTACCTTGCATCTTTTGCAGCGGTAAATGACGCATGAGTTAGGCGAGTGTTTGGGTTTGAGCGGCCACCTAAACCGTGCCTCGAGAAAGGTAACACACGGGGCCCTAATAGGCCTCCGCAAGTGTCTTAGCAGCATATATTGAGGAGAGCTGATTAATGAAGAGAGAAATTAGCAGCTAGCCGGCGTTATCGGCTTAAAAGGAAACGAAAGAAATACTAATACTTAACAAGCCATCTTCAGGTTCGTAGCCACATAGGGTTGTGGTGTCAGCTACCTGAGTATGTCATATATAATAATAGGTTGGCTCATAGCAGTTAGCGTAAGAGATGACTACAAATTACAATATAATATTGCACCAGATGGGCAATATCAAAGGCTAAAGTAACGTTCTTGAGGTCTAGGGAAAAGGCGGCCGGTGTTGGATTGAATCGGTATGGTAAGGTGAACTCAAACTCGGTCGGATGTACCAAATGGGTATAAAGTTCATTACAGATATAATTGTCGAGCAAAAGAAACGAGATTATTAGTAGAGATAAAAAGCCTTGAGAACAGAAGCCAAAATCGAGATAAGGTCGCTTGTCATTTTCCTCCCCGGCTGCGGCAAGTGACATCCAGCATCGTATCAGAATTGTAACCCACCTCCGAAAGACTACAAACTTACTCCAGCCCTCTTCACCTACTCCAGTTAACGGACACTAATTATACCAGTTGTTTTTCGGTCGCGCGCTTGAAGTTATACACCTCGTGACTGGGTCCGGTTTTCGTGATGCTTGCCAGGGTGTGGTCCGGGCCTTCAAACTCGGCAACCTGATTCAGGCAAGGCGAAGAATTGTCGCCATGGTTGTTGCGCGGAAGGTAGGCCGAATCATGTCGCAGCCTCCAGATCAACGATTCATGGAGTGTCGCATTAAGAGGGATGTCGCGCGCCGCTCCCTTGTTCAAGGGGAAACGGACCAAAGACCAGCCATCTTCAGTGAGCTCCCAGCGAGAGATCAAGGGGAACCATTCTATACATCAGATAACCAAACGCGAATGATCAGTCCGTCACATCCCTATTTTGGAAAAGGTAGAACGGATTGGGGGGGAGGGGGGGAGGATCATACCGAGGAACTTCCAAAACAGCACCTTGGGAAGCCCGATGCCGTCACGATATCGTAGCGAGTCGTGGATACCACCATGAAGGGCATCATTCATGTTTTTATGAAGTCGGTCCTGGAACTTGTCGACGAGCGGCTGACGCCACTTAATGCCAGCTCCAATCTGCTCGAGCTCGTGAATCATCCATGCGAGCGGGATGTCGCTCATTTGTAGGGGGCCCGCGTCGATATCCTTGACATGCTTGGCCTTGCGCGTCTTGAAGGCTTTCTTGATGCGCTGCCAAACCGTCATGTTGCGGCGGCGGGCCCTCGAGGCGGGCCAACCCCCACCGACGTCGCCGTGGCATCCGGGGAACCAGACCTCCTTGATGTCCTCTTCCTCATCTTCGTTTGGCTTGTCCTGTGCCAACAGTGTGGCCTTGAACTTGACGCGACGTTCGTCTACTGCGACGGCGTGGCGTACGAATTGCGCGGTGCCGGTGGTGGGCACGGGCCTGGGTGCTTTCCTCTCCAGGACGGCGACCGAGCTGACGCAGTCCCACATGCCGAGGAAAAAGACCTTGATATTGTCCTCCTCGGGTTTGCCCCCTTTCTTCTCGACTCGCTCTTTGCGGCAGAAGGTGTTGCTAAAACTGATGATCTCGTCGTGTTTCATGCTTTTGTTTTTCATGGGGTCATGAGGTGAATCGTAGATGGTGTTTCTGCGGTCGCCTTCCCTGCGAAGTTGGGTCTGCCCGGCGAGGTAGCGCTGATAGAGACGGTAGGCGAAGGGGACCATCTCTTCGTTGCCCCTACACAAGAGTCCTACCGTGTGGATCATGCGCGCGAGGAACTTGGCGGTGAAGGCGCCACGACTGAATCCGAACATGAAAATTCTGTCACCCTGTTTTTTTAATTTTATTTTTAGCGAGAGTTGGCATGTATTGAATGAGGCTCAAATCGCCGACCAGAAACGGCTAAAGTAGGACTGACTGATTCGTAGTATCGCATCAAAAATCGGTAGCCAGCCATGACGTGGGCATCGAAACCGGTGCCGAACCCCTCGTCCATGGTCTGCGAGACAGAGCTCAGGATGGAGGCGAGCCACGACTTATCAACAGTCGTGGAGCTGACATCATAGGTGCCAATTCCGGCTGCCCAGTGGCGCACGCAAAGTTAGCCACAGAAAGCCCCCTCCAGGTCTATGCCGAAGCTTACTCTGGTAATAGTGAAACTGATTGGGGTCGTTTCGCTCGAGCTTATAAAGCAGCTTCACAACATTGGTGTCGGCATTGGACCCGCTAAATGAATTACCGGTGCCATCAAAGCAAAGGATGAGATTCCTCCCCTTGGTTTCAGGAACCGGAAGACGGGGGGAGGAGTGCCCAGAGCCTGACGGGCTGGTGGGCTGTGACGGTTGGGATGCTTGCGACATCTCTGCGACACTACAGCGTACTTTGCGGCGATCAAAGGTGCGCTGGGGTGGAATTGCAGGAGAGAACCGGCTCTTGTTATGAGCCGGACCTTTAGACCTTTATAGGCACTCCTATCATCTGGATTTCCGTGTCCAACAACGAAGCACAGCCAGGCGATATCTTTTGCATGCTTTATTGCTGACCACCCTATTGCTGGTAGATGCAGCGGTGGCTGGCTGATTTGAACTTGATCGTTCAGATTGGAGCAATGTTGGAGCAAATGTTGCGGGTTGATGTGAGTCTTGCATTCTTGTGCGTCGCCCCCGCGTATCAGCCAGCCACAAACACATTCAGAGCCATTCGGCGAAGCGCATTGTATGCATTGCCAGGCTCAGATGTAACACAGCCGGTCCAGACCCCGCGCGTGGCTTCCGAACCCCAGCCAATCACGGTCCGACCGTCTTTTATGTAGCCAGCGTTGGGCGCATGCCTTTGCTGAGGTTATTATATCGGAGGATCTGTTCCGAGATTTTGAGAAGCCTTGGGAGTCGCTGCCGCAATGCCATGGAGATGGGGCCGTAACCATCGCTAGCGGCATGTTGATAAGAGTCTTGTGCAAGAAGGCTGGCAACCTCCCCCGAGACAATGGTAACTAGGTCCTAAAGGAATTTATAAGGGTTACGTGAGAAGACCTTTGATTGGCACAGCGGTCACCCGAGCTGGAGGGACAGCCATATCAGTCGCTCATCGAAACGGCAGCAAAGGATTTACCCCGATGCGCAACCCCCACTTTTGTATTTCGGTGCTTATATGCACACACGCAGTTTACCCTCCTCGCAATAGGCGGGGCCGGGTTGGGCCGGTATCGGCAACCTGAGCACACTGAGCTCGGAAATGCTAGACGGGAAGTTCGAGCTGGGGTGTGCCGTGACTTTGACCAAGAAAAGCCACAAATTCGACGGCTGCGGCGCATATTGTATAGCACCACAGGGTCGTGCCTTTGACTCGGTCACGCTGTATCGTGACGGGTATCTTGTCGACGTAGAGATCCCTGATTATCAATTCGAGAGGCTTGAGTGGCTCGGGGGACGCGTATGTGGCTTCTACTCACTCCCTCCCGGGACAGAGGGAAATAGTGGCTGTCTGAGAGGCACTTGGGCAAATGCCACCTCTGTTCTTTCGTGAATAGGTACCTCTAGAGCCACCGAGGCTTCTCCAGACGATTCTTACTTAACTTAATTAAGCGAGGCCCATCCTGATGGGCGATCTGTGCCGCAAGACTGTGTCTTAACTCGTGGGGCATGGAGCGCTGGGAGTGGCGGAAGCGCCGCCTCCATTGTCGCCCCGGCGGAAATTCAAGGGCGGCTGCTACCGGACCCCAAACCAAGCCCCGATGGTTACGGAGCGTATTAGCAACATGAGAACTTTTTCCCCCGATTTATTGGGAAGGGGGGCGCAGACATTGCTGGAAGAGCAGATGGAAGAGCTGCCACAGCCCTGCGACGTGCTGCCGCCGATGCCCGTGTACGAGCTCGTGAAGCGCATCGCGCCCGACGACGACGACGACGACGACAAACTTGAGCTGTAAGAGTTGAAGATGATGCCGGGATTAAGGATGCCCAGTGCCGACGAGTGCTTGAGGAGGGAGTTCCAGTCGGTCTTGTCCGACAACAAGGTGGTGTTTTTGTCTGACATGGCGGATACTGGCGCAGGAGAGTCGCGGGTCTTAATCGTTAGTGGTGGTGGTGATTCTAACTGCTTAATACAAGGGGATTAGAGATTATCTAGTAGCTCGATGCTAACTCTCGATCAAGAGTCTCAGGGTTCGGTCTTAATGGTCTTTATATCGCGGCGGTTGTTTTTACCTCATTTCGACGGAGGGGCGTTCAAATGTTAGGAATGCTTCCCCCAAGTGCCCAGCCGCAGGCTTGGGAAGATGGCCTCTCACTGGGTGGTTGCCTAAGGGGTCTGGGGGAGGAAGGAGGAGAGCGAGGGATGGGTGGCAGAAAAAGGTAAAAAATGCCATGCTCGGCCGCTGATTGGCCAGCTCGACGAGCAGCCGAGCATTTTGTCGCCCGTTTTGAGCAACTGCGAGGCCCAGGGTCCTGAGTGATCATAAAAAGTTGGCTTCCACAGCCACTTCCATTTGTTGAATCAGGGCGTTCTTCTATCATCGAATGCAAAACTCCAGAGGCTCCCAAAACACGACAGGACACCACTGGGGAATTTCTCCTGTTACTATGCTAAGATATAACTACTTTTTCGGCAAGTAAATCCAGAACAACACCCCATAGCTCGGCGCTTTTCCTAGGCCTCTTAACTGTGGCAAGACATGGAATGTGCGAAAACGTTGCAACAATCGAGCATTCGAGTGATTTGGTTGCTGGCCAGAAAGCACTTATTTCATTAATCATTTATTAGCACATGTTCCAAGATGTTGCGAGATTTGTCGGTCCACAAATCCGGGAAAAGGATATTCGTAGACTCACTTCACCCGAGTTAGCATAGTCGCCGTGTGCATATTGCTTGCAGCACGCCTCCGTAGCCACCACTTTGTTGACGCCGTCTTGGACGCAGTGGCAGATTTGGGCCGTGGCGCCGCTGTGAGTTACGAGAGAGTTAGTCAGAAAGACTTCTAGACATTAAAAAGGATAGTTCTTGCGTCGGGAAAGGTTACCTGACGGCTACCAGGAAGACAAATCCAGTATACGAGAAAAGCTTCATAGTTGCTGCTTAGTGTTGTTCTTATTTAGAGCGCCGGGGTGCTAAGGGGCGGAGATAAAGAGCTTTGTTCTAGAGCCACTTTTCATAAAACCGGGAGGGGCATGTTGGGTATTTATGCTAACTCACCTCGGATTTTCTTCATCGGACTTCAGGCCCTAGAATAGACAGGATCAACAATGCACTGCGGTTAGAATCCTAGAGAGCCCCACTGCTTCCTTCCCGGCCATCGGCGGGATTTCGGTGCAACCCTACCCCTAGCAGACCGAGGCAAGCCTGGAGAAGCCAGTACTCATCGTCACATCGCTGTAACCACCCTTCGGGGAGGTGGGAGTCGTTGGACCCTTGTTCAATAAAGCGTCTGTAGTAATCCTGGAGCGTAACCGACTCCTGGAGCTTTTTCTCACGCTGTGTCGGCCGATAGTATCGACCATTGCACCAGCGGTGGGGTCCGCCACCATGACCGGAAGCTCGGGTGCCAAATGTTGTCCTCGACACCGACCACGGTACGCCTTGACGCCCACAACGGGCGATTTATGCGCCGAGGACAATTCGCTGCTATCGCTAGCACAACACTCTAGCGAACAGACTATCTGCGCAAGATGGAGAATCACGACATCCGCATCCCAAGCTTCGACACAGGCCTCACCGTATGCATCGGCCAGCCCGCTGAAAACCCACTTAACAGATTCGCTGACGCTGGACTGCGTTTAGGTAGACGATGAGTCTGACCCCGACTCCGGTCCTGATGGTTCCCAACAAGGGCGAGTCCATCCACCTTTAAAAGAGCTCACGACTGACTACTAGTTCGCAGGGAACCCGTGCAATCTATGGAAACTAGCATCGACGAGAACGCCAAGGAGAATACTCGGCAGTATAGTTCTAAGCAAGGCAAATATTGCATGCCAGTCGAAGAAGTGGAGCAACAGCGCCTTGACCTCCAACACACCGTCATCACAATGCGGCTGGGCGGCAAGCTTGGTCTCCCGCCCTCGAAAACCTCCGGCACGATCTAGACATCGGTACCGGAACTGGAATCTGGGCGATTGACTTCGCTGTTAAACACCCATCCGCAAACGTTCTTGCCATTAATATCAGTCCCATCCAGCCCGAGTCCGTGCCCACAAACTGCCGCTTTGAGATCACTGATGCCGAGGAGGAGTGGGAGTACACACAGAAATTTGACTACCTCCATCTCCGCATGACATTGCATTGCTTCAAGGACCACCTCGGGCTCATGAAATCGGCCTTCAACTCCATGCGCTCGGGAGGGTACATTTAGTTCCAAGATTGGACCCCCGTGCTGCAATCCATCGACGACAGCATCCGTGGGACTCCCCTCGAAAGATTTCCTCATCTGTACGTCGATGCGGGCGCGAAACTCGGCCGTGACATGCTCGCTCCAATGAAGTACAAAGAGTGGCTTACCGAAGCCGGCTTCGTCGACGTTGTTGAGGAGAAACTGCCAGTTCCAGGCAATCCGTGGCCCAGGGTTGAGGAGAACAAGCGGATGGGTCATCTCCAGATGACCAACTTTCTCAACCGCTTGGACGCCTCGGTCATGACGGTCTTTACCCGCGGCCTGGGATGGACCCCCGAAGATGTCTATGCCTTTTTGGGGGAGATGCGGGAAGCGATAAAGAACCCGGCGATACATTTCTATTTCACAGCGTAGATCCTCTGCTGACTTGTTGCAAACTCTTGGTTGGTGACGCTGATACATTGGCGTGCAGATATGTTGTTTATGGGAGAAAGGCGTGAAGACATCTAGCTTCCCTCCTGACGCAACCGACGGATCATCTGTCTTTGTTTAGTTTTACACTGAGATCTTCGAGAGGTACACGAGAAGCAGCTGAGTGTGGGGTCGGCACCTCAATGCCGAAAAGCAGACGCCACTGCACAGACCCTTTACAAAGTAGGTAGTCAGCGAGTTCAGATTGGAGCACGGCCCCACATACATCTGTAGCCAAGAATGAATTTATGACGAGGCTTGGGGAACTTCCGAAGAAGGGGTTGGGGATCTGAGTCATGTTCCTACTCATCTCAATTGCAATTGCATGAAACTCGTGGCCGTGACCGTGGCTACCTTGGCAAACTAGTCATAACAAGTCAAGCGTGAACATAAACACAGGGGCAAGTTACGTGAACAGGCCGAGCGACCTAACCATAACACTCTCATCGTTGACATTTTTGACAGCAAGACTAAGCTGTGTAATATGTCGATCTGTCCAAAAATCACTATCAGGTATATAACTTATGATAAAACCACGCTTCAAAAAGCCGCCTCGTAAACGTACCAAACACCCCCCCAGAAATAACCCCTCTCGCTTCCCCTCCTTCACGAAAACCTCACCTCCGTAGTCTTCAGCACCCCATTAGTAGTATTCATATCCTGCGCATTCCACCCAATAATTCTCTCCTCGCTCGAGCTCGGACTCTTCCCCGTCCGGATCATCGTCTGGTGGTGAAAGCGGCCATTGCTGACTGGCGAGTCCATCATCTCGAACCCGCCTCCGCCTCCGTCGTCTTTTCCGGACTTGTTGCTGGGCAGTCCGCGGCTGCGTTTGCTGCTGCCGCGCTGGCCGCTTCCGTAGTGGTCTTGGGTGGTGCCGGAGAGCTTGAGCCAGTGGCCGACGAGGGGCTTGAGGCAAGGGGCGCAGGCGGCGACGACGCCGACGTTTTGTTGGAGGAAGCCGAGGGTTTGGGTCCAGTTGTGGCTGTGGGCAGGGAGGTTAGCCGAATTGAGGTGAGTTGGGGGGAAATTGGGACTGAGTGAAAAGGGGTTCAGGGGGGAGGACTCACAAGATTGCGTCTGGATCACCACGGTTCTGTACTTGGGAGATGGCCTTTGCGACGCCAATGAAGACGGCTACATAGCCAAGACTGAACACACCGACCAAATAGAGGCGAGTGCGGCGCTTCATCTGTAGCCGCCAGATGATGGGGATGGGCAGCGTCGCAAAGCAGATGTCAGTGAACATGTTGCAGCCGGTGTTGACGAGCGGGAAGATGCGGAAGACTGCTGTCGGCCAGCATCTCGCGGTTTTCAGGAGGGCCTTGTCCCATTGTGCGGCAATGGGATCGCAGAAGGCGAGGATCGAGATCCAACTTTCGATCATGTAGAGGCAGATGAAGACTGGATTGTGCCATGTCAGGATGTATTTGGGGAGAGGGCAGGTCCAAACTGTCTTACTAATTAAGGCCCAGATAACCCGCGCCCACCAGATGCTCATCGGACCGCTTAGACGAAGCAGAGAGAAGGCCACCGAGAGTTTGAGAAAGCAGAGGCTCGTCACGGTG
>Ga0247758_1000064_pt1 | contig 75019 bp, 74 predicted proteins | sample UWRJL156409C4_FD_180950 | JGI IMG/M metagenome (GOLD analysis project Ga0247758, IMG submission 180950) | Plant litter microbial communities from Arlington Agricultural Research Station in Wisconsin, United States - UWRJ-L156-409C-4 | ecosystem: Environmental > Terrestrial > Plant litter >... | reverse complement strand
ACCCCTTCATTTCCAACCACCACCATTCCCCCAGTTTTGCCCCAAACCACACCAAACTTTCAGGATGGCTAGTGTTGATGAAGCCAATATCGCGTCTGCAATTGAAGTCGTTGCAAATGGCGGAACGCAGCGCGCCGCAGCGGCGTTATACCAAGTCCATCCCTCAACCCTGAGTCGGCGCCTACGCGGCACTACCTCCGCCAGAGCCAGCAAGGTAGACCGTATGAGGCTATCCCCAGTATAGGAGAGATTCCTAGTCGACTGGAGCCTTTAAGAAGAAGCCGCTGGGCGCGCGCTAAGCAAAGCCCAACTCTCCAGAATGGCTTTATTAGTACTGGCTGAGGGAGACGATTAAAGGCCAGTTGGCTACCGCTGGGTAGACCGCTTTCTACGCCGCCATAATCGTGTGAAAACGAAGCCATCGGTGCCGTTGGATACGGCTCGCACGAGTGGATCTACGAAGGCCGCATACGAGGATTTCTACCAGCGTTTGAAGACTTAGTTGGATGCCAAAAATATCCCTCCTTGGAATATTACCAATATGGACGAACACGGTATGTAGGAGGTCTAGACTCGCGCTGGGACTGTTATAGGTGATTCTGTTACTAGTAGATCCTTTGTAACGTCTTCTGAGAGTAAGATTTGGGTGTCTGTTATTGAAGTGGCTATTGCAGATGGAAGAAGACTCACACCAGCTATCGTCTTTGAGGGGGCTACGTTGTAAGGTTAATGGTACCTTAAGTGGCTCAGAAACTAAGCTGAACTTTGCGATTGGAAGTATGACCACTCGCCTACAGGGTGGAGTAACGGTATTATTGCGTTGAAATGGCTGAAGGAAATCTATCTGCCGGAAACCAAGCCCCTGAACCCCTTGGAATGGCGCCTCCTTATTATGGACGGCCACACTAGTCACATAACCGATAATTTCCTATATACCGCCTACTTAAATAGGGTTTTCGTACTCTTTCTGCCACCTTACACCTCCCATAAGACTCAGCCCCTGGATCGGAGCGTTTTCTCGGCTCTGAAGAACTATTTCAGGCAAAATACGAAGGCCCTTGCCCACTGCAGAAACTCCGCTCCGGCTAACAAATAACGATTCCTACTCTGTTACAGAGACTCCTCCAGGCGTGGCTGTAGCCTTCGGAATATAAGGAGTGGCTTTAAAAAGACTGGTATCTGGCCTTTCTGCCCTCGTGTGGTTACAGATGACCCTGAGGCACTGGTTGGGGACGCCCCCCCCCCTGTTGAGCGTACCCCTACCCCTGATATTTACCCCCTTCCAGACCCTACGGTTTTCAAGACTCCCAGGAATAGTCAGGACGTTCGTACAGCCTTGACTAGGGTTACAGGCAACGTTAGCCCTAGTAATCGCACAGTTAGGGCCCTCCTTCGCAAGGTAGAAAAGGCACTTGACGAAGGCAACGCAAAGAGGGCTGGTTTGGAGGTGGAAAACGACCGTTTGGTGGAGGATTCACGTGCCGTGGAGCCCCATACCAGAAAGAGGGTCCATGAGGCTGGCAACGATAAGTTTGCGCGAATCGTGGATATTATCGAGGCCGAGGAAGCGGCTTATAAGACCCCCAAGCGAAGGAGGGTGGTTAGGCGCACGGACCCAGGGCCAGTGGTTGAGGAGGTTCATGATATGATTGTTCACGGCCTGGATAGGCTTTATGGGATCGAGGAGGTGTAGAAAACATCTTGTTTGGTAGGATTTACTATAGAAATGGATGTGTTGTGGCATGGTGACGATTGGGGGTGCCCGTGCAGATCATGTTGCAAAGTCAGGTCGTTGCATGATTAGGTAAGCCTTTCTACTCATCGTTACCAACAGGTTGTATACGATTTTCATAAGATTCGACGGCTAATTTGGTGTGCTAACTCGCCAGATCTTAATATGATTGAGCCGTGTTGGATATGGATGAAAAGGAGGACAACCAAAAAAGGAGCTCCAAAGAACAGAAAGGATGCAGTTCTTGCTTGGAAAAGGGCTTGGAATGATCTGGAACAGACGCAAATTCAGGCCTGGATTGAGCGTATCATGGTGCATATTCAGCAGATCATCCAGCTTGAAGGTGGAAATGAATATAAAGAGGGGCGACGGACCAGATAAACGGATATAAGAATGTATGTAATAACCGGGGCGACAAAACTTTTGAAATGCACATCCGTAGGGCCGGACTGAATGTGGGGCCCTGAATGTGGGCCCCTGATTCGGCGCCGTTGTGCCTTTGCTAATCCGTGGCATTTTGTGCCCCCGCTAAAAAACTCCCGGTTCTGTGCATATCGCGTCGTGAGTCACCATGGCTCACCACGGGCCACATTTGTGCGAGCTGTGACTTCGTGGTTTGCCCGATAGTAAAATTCTCTCATTTATCAGAAAAGAGCCCCGTTTGCCTCGAAAGGACCCTGGCGCCTTTTTCGAGTTCCTCCATGAAAGCCTCCTTTGCATCAGAAAGTATATCTTCGCTCAGAATATCTGAAAATGCAAGACATGTTGCTTCCATGAACTCCCGACTTCGAACAGCCTGACGACGACTCGACCAGGCCAGAAATCCGGAGGTACTAGTAAGCTTTTCATCCAAGCCAGATCCATCTGCTCCTGTTTCGATATCCCGTGATAACCCCGCCGAGCTCTCAGACTCTGGGTGGGTTGCTGATTTCAGAACTGGTTCCGAGTAGTCGTCGTTGGGCCAGGCGCCTGGCAAATTGAGAGCTGACTGTTTGGGTGTATAGTTCCCCTGGGCTGTCCGCGATGTGCTCGGCCCTGTCCGGCTGGTTGGATCCTCGAGTCCCCTCTTGTCAAGAACATCATCCCACGTGATGCTCAGACTATCCCAAGCCATGATTCTCCAGGATGGTTGTCCAACTGCGGAGAAGATTGAATCAAGCTTCGCCAACCACTCAGAGTACCGCCCAGGCAGCACCGGGAAATCTTCATACAACAACCCAGAAAGACCTTCCGCTCGGAATGATTCCATAAACACCTCCAACAAAATAAGCTGAAGTCCCTCCGATATCTGGATGTCCTCTGCAACATCGCTCGTGGGCGTTATCCGCAGATCGCTCTCCTTCCAAACGGCGCATGTGTGTGTCATGGCTAGCAGCTGGAAAACTTCCCGGCGCATCCACGACTCGGTGTAGTGATGGAGCTCGCTTTCAGTAAGAGCTATGATGCTGTGCCAGGAAGTTAGCCTTGCGAAGTTGTTTTCCAAAAGGGAATCTATCCCGTGAGTCACCCAAGGAGTGCGGGTTTTCCAGTTTGTGATAAATGTTCCCACCCCGGGAAGGCAACCTGCCTCAGAGCAATAGCAGCTGCAGCTGTCGGTAGCAAGACGGCTACATGAAGAAAGTAAAGCTATGTATTTCGCAGACGGCTTGTTGTCAGGAGTGCAAGTCTGAGCAAAGTAAAACAGCATATTCGGGCATCCGTTGGGCTCGTCTTGGCCGAAGACAGGGCAGGCGCCTTTTCGGTAGAGCCATAGTGCGTAATCAAGGTCGGCTTTCAAGGGGCATCTCCACCACTCGTTCATGATAGTCTCGAGGGGTGTTTTCCCATGACAGCCTCGACTGTCAATGTCTACGAAGCCGTAGGCAAACCACTTGTCTCGCGCTGCTCGGCCGAAGCTGCTTTGCCAGTCTCTACAATGCCAAATAGACACTGTCCCGGGGTCGAGAGCCTGCGGCATTTTGATGTGACGACTGCGGAGGATATCGAAAACATCAGGCGCAGCAGTATCCAGCGGTTTGTCGAAGGTGGGGATAGGAGAAATCGTCCCGGGCAAGCCTTCCCGCACCCATATAGACCTCAGTTTTTCCCGCCGATTGTAGGTTTCTTTTAGGATGACATCATCCATGCCTTCTATGGCAAAGGGCGATGTCTGGTGAAAGTTTTCATCGTAAGGGTTGATGCGGAACGGGATGGCGTTGGGAAGGTCATCGCGTAGAACCAACTCCACAAGCCGGCGCCTTCGGTCGCTTGTTACCAATCCTCGCTCATTCGGCATCGCGCTCCTCAAAATCCCCCCGCGGAGGGCATGAGATGCATCGGCACCCTTCTGCAAGAGATACTCGACACCTTCAAACCATGCAGCGTACACAGCAGTCTCAAGTGGACAGAGATCAAACCCTGCAAATAGAAGGTGTTTCGCCCGACAAAGGGAGTCGTCCTCGTTTGGAACCAGAGTAGAGAGCTGTTTCATTGACCGAGACGCGCAAGCAGCAAAAATAGCTGGTAATTCGAGGTCTGAACCCCGTCCGGACATCAAATTAGCACGTGGCGCGATATCTTGGCAAGGACGGGAGGCTTACACTTGCAGAGCTGTGGTGATCGACAGAGCCCTTGATAAATGACGGAATATGTGTCGTCCTTCTTGTGCCCAGAATGAAGCGAGACTTGTTCTGCCTGAGGAAAATTCTCGCGGACCAGGTCTTCATCAAACTTGTACCCAGGGAGTAGTGCAAGTTGGCAGAGGACGTCTGCTGCTGTTATGCGGGCGCCGTCGAACCTGGAGATTAGGGTCAGCTACAGCTTACGATGTGCTTCCCGGTCCTCCAATTGAGCAGGTATGGTTACCCAAATCCCCGTGAAACCTCTAGCCTCCGTGATCTCCAGTCTGCTTCTGCTGACCAATCGATCCCTGACAGGGCTACAATGTTGAAAAGTGGACGTAATTGGTTGGATATGTCATCATTACAATACCGGATTCGAAGAATCAGAAACATTATTTCCTTTTGCACAGCCTGTTAGTTTGATGACGAAAACGATCTGAAGGGGGTCACGCACATGGAGAATGGTGTTTCCGAACTCGTCAACGTTGTTTAAGTTGCCGGCACCGTCCCCGATAACGTGGAGAATTGCCTGATGAAGAAGCGGTATTTGTACGCGTATCTTCCCGATGTCCCACTGTTCACGGTGCCCTTGTATATTTCTGCATGAAATGGTCAGTGATAGCAAGTGGAAAGGGAGACCGGAGTCCTGACCGAATTCGATAGCGTCGCCCACGAAGACCATCAAAAAGTTGGAAGAGGGGTGATTGCGACCGCTCGACAACATTAATCACTTTGATCTCTGGTGAGATGGCAAAACCGCCTCCTTGGCGTGCAGTAGTGAATGACAGCTCGACAGCCTTTCTTACTAACGGATATAGAGAGGCTCTGAAAGAATATCTTGAAGAGTATCCACCGATTTGGAACAGTGGACATGTCTCTTTATGGGCCTGGTTGTGCTGGTATTGAGCCGTGAAACGTTCGTGACGAACTGTCGTGATATGCCGCTTCTTTTGGCACTGGCAGGTAGCTGGGCTAAGGCGGGGACGGCCTCTCCCGAAGTCACGACGAAAGTTTCCCTGATCCGTCATCTGATATGAGTCCCGGAGGGTACTGGGGGCAGCTAAAAGCCCGGCGACAATGCTTTGTGTGAGCTCTCGGACACTGGCATCCGTCAGTCGCACCGCGAGAGCCGCATCCTGCTCAGAGAGTCTAGTTTCCTTGGTTGTCATGATAGATAAAATGGACTCGTGCAAGGATTTCAGCTCAGATTGCGTGGCGTGATGCATCGATGTTATTTTGACATGAGCGGCGTCGTTGTGCTCTCGCAGTGCTCCGACGTGTCGATCCAGATTTCCGATACTATGATCGACAGAACTGGAGATTTGCTGCAACTGAGTCGATACTGTGCTGTTACCAACCGCTAGGACTTTGAGCTGTTGGTTTAGGCGGCTCATGTGGTTGGAGTTGACAGTTTCCAAGCTACCGATCTGGGACGTAATGGTGCCGAGCCCCCCTAGCGTCTCCGTCCTCGCGGCGTGAACTTGGGCTTCTATGCATTCCGAAATCGCCCTAGTGTGGTATTAGAGCATTACCTGCCTCACTTGAGTGTGTATCGTACATATGCTTGAGGTCAATCTCCAGACCAAGGGCTTGAAATTGCGGCACAAGACCCAAATGGATCCTCGAAATGCTCATGAGATGCTGCTCAATATCTGCTTCCCGTCTTTTGGACATGAGCGCGCCCCACACTCTCATTGTCTTTGTGGGCTTTTGCAGGTCGGAAATGACAGGTTGCAGCACAGCCTGTAGCCCCTCAGTCGCAGTACGGGCATCGAGTATGACAGATCGGATGGAATCCAATTGCTGCTGGTTCAGTCGGTCGACGAACGACGGCTGCTGTGAGAGCGAGTCGAGATGCAGCAGCCGCTCGACAGACTTGTCGGTCTCGTTAAGCAGATGAACCATGCGACGTGGAATCTCTCGCAGCTCCCTCAGCAGACGGAGGGAGCTGAGCAAGGCTCTCGCGGCGACATCGAAAAACTGCACACCCGCGGCGCTCAGGCCGATGATGCTCACCGGATCCATGTCGGCGAAAAATCGCAATACGCCAGATGGGCTTCGAAATTGGGATTGGAGAGCCAGGGGCGTTGACGGTCATAACGATGAGAAGTGTTGACAGACGTGGGAGCTGGGTCGGTTTCAAATGCTTCCGCTGCAAAGATGCCTGAGGTTGTCGAATCTAGGCTGTGCTTTGGGCTGTGCCTCCACAGCGCTGCCCAGTTGAAGTGTGTTGGGCGTTGCTTCCCGATTTTGGTTGGTCAGCTTGCAGGTTCTCCGCAGCAGCTGATACGGGCATCGTGCAGGGGACAGCTACCTCAGGAGCCTGGCAATATTCTACGAAAATCGGTGATTCTGATCATGAAAGCAACTAGGGGCATAACCTTGCCATTCGACCACACACTATTTCTCGCTCCACAACTATCAATACGAATCATTACCCCATCCATGACCCAACCGCAATTTCATCCAAGAAACCTTGCCTTCCTTCTTTCCCCTTGTCTCCTCGGCGACTCTTCCCCCCGTTATCCTCCCGACATACCACTTCAATACGTTCCCCTGATCAAGAAACCCTGCCCTCGCCCAGAATTAGTCAGAAAGTAGATTATCTAAAAACCCACTCGCAAATGAGTTCGAATTTGTCGCTGGCGAGCTTGACTTCGCGTCGGTCCCTGATGAGCTTTTCCCCTCAGAACCTAGACTGAGACGAGTTGGCAGTTTCGGCATCTTCATGAAGGAGAAAGAACCGAAACCGCTGCCACTTTTCCCTGAGCGAGCACCACTGCCAGTCGGGATACCGACCTCTTCTCCCATCTGTGCTATTTCATCTGCGAGGCCCTTCAGTTCTCTTGCTTTGGGGTTCTTGAGAGAGATAGTCGGTGATTTGGTCCCGAGGGCCTGGGTGCTGTCTGCGGAGTCATCGTCCGTTGTGCAGGCGGCTGGGTTGTCGTCGGTGCTTGTTGGTTTGCTGGCCATGGCGGCGAGAGCGAAGACTTCCACGGATCGTTGAAGGGTCATCTGATATGTTCTGGCACACATCTATGTATCCTGACCGTATGCCCGAGCCGCAGCCTCGTCATCCTTCTCAGCATTGAGGAAAGCCGTCTTCGTATCTTTTATCCTGGAAATAGCATCGAGAATCTCCTTCAGCCCCTCGACGGCGATACCATCCGAGTAATGCACGGTGTGCATGAAAAGTGATAGCGTCAACTTCAGCGACCACATTACAGTCTGCTAACTGCACACCTTGGACTTGGCGATCAACCTCCGCACAACCTGTTGATGATCCGTGCAATCAGCGGAATCCGTGTTGCCAATGAGCGGTAGCAGGGATCGCTCGATTTCCTCAATGTCGGCCTTGCATCTTGACACAATTTGTTCCAACAGTTTGATCGTCTCATTGTCCACTTGAGAATTGCCGATGATGCGAGACTGGATTTGTTACAGAATCATGGTGACAAAATTGGCGTCATCGGCAATTTCCCTAAGGCTGGCCGCTTCAGTACCGAGTTCGACGCATGCTGCCGAGATGGCTCGCGTGATCTTGAATCCTGTGGCCGCGACGGTCCCAATGGTACTGGCAAGACCCGCAGTGTCCATGGCGCCGGGATACTTTAAATTTTAGGGCGGGAAGAGAAAGAACCTGGAATGTTGTTCTTGACTTTGATAAGGAGCACTGGTGGTGTTCGTGAGATGCCCCCGAACTTGGGACGCAAGCCTCGCCCGCACGGTAGCTACGAATCGAGCTGGACTTATACCTACCAGAGCGCCAGACCTTAGACCAGCCCGGGCGCTAGAGCTGGAACTCTGCGCAACCCTCGGCGGAGTCGACTTCCCTCCCTGACGGGAGTTGCTGGGGAAGGTCGTTGGTTCCTTCCTAGCCCCATCGGGAGACCTGAAATTATGCGGTGCCCGAGGCGGCAGGCCGCCTGTCAGCCCAACGGCCCTATTTCCAATGGATCAGAGCGCTCATATTGCAGCTGCAGTTTTCCAGTCACAACATAAAGACCGGTCAACAGTCCTGGAATGTTTGTTCGACGCGCCTTTTTCGTATTCTCGTGTCCCTTATCCGACTACCTCCACTTCACCGCATCAGAACCAGATTCCGACCACATTCTTCCAGACAGGAACGACAACTAAAACGAAAAACTGCGATGGAAGGGGCTTGACCCTTCGTGGTGCGGCTCCCCTCACAACCGTAGCGAGAGTTGCACCACCCGATGTACTGATCAGCCCCGGCTTTTCGGGCACTGTGCTCGGCGCGCCTGCAATCTCTGGGGCGGCGGTAGAGTCTGCACCTCGAACCACGCCCGACGGCTTCCCCGGCAATTCCGGGCTCTTATTTTTACCCTGAGCCGGGCTGTGGCCCTCGGCATTCCTACTGCCACCACCACTGCCTTGATCGGGTCGCTGCGTCTGTTGCGGAGTGGCTGGCGAACCATCCTGGGGTCGCACATTCGATGCAAGACGCGGGTCGCCACCAACGCTGCTCGGAGCGGTGCCTGTTTCGCACGAACTGTTAGATTGGTCTGCACCTGCAGAATTGCTCAAGGCCGAAGTTGCGCTGACCTGTTTCCGAAGCACCCGCAGGCCGCCACGTTTTTGTGAGTTCGCCAGTTGAAAGCGGTCCGCCCAGTGCATGTGGCGCCGCAGCAGCAGTGGGGGAAATCTCACTATCGAAGCTTGTGGACGACACCACAACCGATTCGACGTACCAACTCCTGGTTAGGGGGTCGTAGTAGCCATGGGCCCACTCGTCAGGCACGCACTGCTGAATGGGCTGGTGATCCAAAAATGCCTTTGCATAGAGGTGGTAGAACTTATCGTCCGACCCAGGCCGCTCGCCGTAGTTCATTGTGGCCAGATAGAAGTTGTTCCCGGCCGCGTCTTTAGTAACGTTGGGTCTATCGTACCCGGGACCGCTGACCACCGGTTGTGGGTTGGACATGAGTTTTACTGTGCGAAGAGATCCGTCCCCTTCCACGAGGGAGACGCATTCTTCCAAGCCTGTCCCTGTCTCCATCGCTTCATGGCGCTTGGTCGTCATTCGTCCTTCCCAAGAACTTGCAACGCTGTCAGTTCTTTGTACGCGAAGGTTGTACTTTGAGATCACCTACTAGTACTCGGGCCATTTGAAGAATGTGGCAGGATATGTGCTGTTTCCTGTGCATCAGCGACATTGCAACTTGCGGATGATAGGTAGAAATCAACTCAGTGCAAGTCTTACAGCACAGTAGTTGTGGTGACTGCGGGTACCCCCAGCGAATGAATCTCGTAGGTGATAGTCTCGACCTTTGTACCCGCCTCATTTGTCTTCGGCGGCCTGAACATGTCCGAGACAGGGTTGAATACAGTGCTCTTGGTCGTAAGGTTGCGCGCTGTGTTAATAATGGTAATGATGGTTGCGGCGGTGACAGTTTTAGTTCCCCTATACGACTTCCAGACCCAAAGCGATGGCCCCGGGTCTGCAGCGTACAATGTGCAATTTGCGGATGTTGGTTTATAGCAAGGCACCGAAGCCTCCACGGGCATGGTCACGGTCCCCATGGCGGTATGGACGAAGCACGCAGCCAGAATGGTATACCACCACATGACTAATGAGTTGCCTTCAGATCACTTTGACATGGATTGTTCTCAGGGGCAGTCTGGCAGGGCTCTTGGTTCTACTTGTACTGAAGCCTGGCTGATATCTATCTATTACTTGCGGGGTGTCAATGCGCAGCTTGGGTTGCATGCGCACACCACATCCAAAGAGTCCCAGTTGCCTCGACTCAGTCGCAGTCTCGCTATCTCTGCACGTCACCTTGATTCAAATCCTTGACCGAACTTGCCATGTTGGAGGTGGCCAGTCAGAGGCGGATGTGATCTGCAGGACCATGGTTCGCTGTGTTTCCGAGGTTCAGCTAGGGCGTGGTGCCGAGCACGGAAAGGGTGTTTTAATAAGGCAGTGGGTAATTCGGTGGTTAAACGGGCAGGTGTCAGTGTATGAGCGTGGCGAAGCACATGTAGCCACACCCACCACCAGCTAAGTCGATACAGACAGAGGAATAATGATGATATCCGCCGTCAAAGCGCCATTCGAAGCCAAAAGGTGGGGGTTTGGCGGGAAGTTGGATGCCGGGAATAAAACAAGGAGCCCAACGTTGTTGCGCCGCCTTCTCAGGCTCTGTTTCGGATCAGTGTCGATTTTTATACGACTAATAACGTGAACGGCGATGAATGTACTTCCGCACCGAAAGCCCCGGCAGTCGACATTTCAGAAGACAGGCTGGCAGTTTGCCTTGCTTCTTCTCTCATCATCGCTCTTTGTCTCAATTTTACTGGTGATGCAACTCACCTCATGGGCTGACAACGACTCTCGACAAGGCTTGCCGTTGCATACCCGGTTAAAGGTTGATGTCAGCGTTACGCTCGGCCTAATCAGGGTGCTTCAGGGGCTACTCACGGCACTGACAACTTTGGCGATATCGAGAACCCTTCAACTCTTACAATGGGTTCTTGTTTGTCGGCCACGAGGTCTTGCCTATCCTAGCCTTCTTTCGTTGTCGCAGTCCACTTCTTATACCGGGAGCCTCCGTATCATGTTTGGGTCTATGTCAGACGTGCCTCCCCGAGCCTTCTCTGTTATGAGGTAAGGGAAAACCAAACAGTGATAGTCAAATGACTCACCTGAACACAACTAACAGCAGTCAGAATCCTGCTGTTGCTGACCCCCTGGCTGTCGGATCTTCTCCTGTATAGTGAGCCAATATTTCCACCCGAGCCCCTCTTGCAGACATTTCAACTGACAAAACCAGTCAATACATCTCTGGTCACCGTCTATGACACCGCCCACTCATACGAGTCATCGGCAGGCGTAGGGCCATTCAACTCCTCCCTCGTCGCCCCATTCATCAAGCGCATCAACACCCTATCACCAGGATACCCCTACCAAGTCCTCCCCTTTTCCATTTACGCCGCCGTATCCAACCTGGTCGCAAACCCTTGGTTTACGACTGTCATGGACCCCGTGCAATGTTCCGGCCCCCACTGCGAGTCCTACCTCCTATCTGGGGGCGCCCTCCTGATGGAGCCATGGATCCCACCTGGGTACGAATCCACCCCTTTCATCAAGATCGACGGCATCCCAACTGTCCAGTTGGAATACACCCCCATCAGCACACCCCCCAACCACACCCATCTCTTATTTAACGACACAGAATGCCAAGACTTCGGCAACCCCTCCGTCCTAATCGCCCTTCGTCTCTGCGTAGCGGCCTCCCCCTCGCCAGGGGCGCTCATCGCAGGCCTCTTCGTCTGCCTCAACGGAACAGACCCCACCACCAACAAAAAATGCCGTCCGAACGGACCCGAGCCCACCGTGACCCCCAACATCACCACGACCCTGACCCTCTTCTCGCGCAAAGCAACCATCATCTTCGCCCAATCCAACCTCAGCATCGTCTCTGTATCTGACCTCTCACCACCCACACCCCTGCCAATAACACTCGACGATCTACTCTCATACGGTGCCGCGATGGCGTACCTCCTGAACTTTACCGCCGCAAATATCCCTGCCCCATCTTCGATAGTCGAGAGCTTCTGGAGCGGAAGCGAGCAGCTCCACTCCGGTCCGCTGTCACACAGCTTTCAGAGCATATTGGCGTTTCCGATCTGGCTGTTCAATGCGAATAACTACGGGAATTTGGATATTTGGGATAAGAAGACGAAGATGCAGAACTTGCCGGGTGAGTTTCACACGAAAGCTTCGATCGTGATGCCTTATGTCAAGATCAAGTTTGATCCGGCGATGGTGATTGTCTTTGTTGTGCTTCAAGGGGCGACGTTGGTGTTTCTATGGGGGCTATTATGTTGGTCGTGCTTTGTGATGGACTCCAGGTCGATGCCTATTATTTCGTCGTATCCGTTGTTTGATACGGCTTTTAAGACGGAGGTGGGGGATCCCGAGGCCTCACAGGAGGAGATATGGGGTGCACAGAATGGGGATGTTCTGAGGATGATGAAGGGGCGTAGTGTCACGGTGAAGAGGGACTGAGATGTTGTAATTGTCTTGAAGATTTATGCAAAGTAGTATATACAGAGAATTGAATAGTTGTGACCATTAGGTCAGGGAGTAAACCCCGGGTTTAGGTGCACTGGGAGTACCACTCGTTGGTCCTGCTGCAAGTGGAACCGCTTGCGCATGTGGTGCATCCGGTGTAGCCGTTACCTCCGCACTGGCCGTACTTCGCGACGCTGCATCCTCCAGGGGCAGTGGCAGAGGTCGTCGCAACCGACTTGCTGGTGCTCGTAGTCACGAAAGTCGTCTGAGGAGGGGCTACCGTCGTGGTCGGCGGGTTGGGGTTGGGGTTGTTGCCACCCGCGCCGCAAGTGAACACGGACGGGCCGGGAACGGTGTAACTGTTGAAGTTGGAGTAGATCTGTTTGGAAACGGTTAGCCTTCTAAATGTCTATGCTTAGTTCTAGAGGGCGAGTAGCTTACGTTAGCGGTGTATCCAGGGTCAGTTGCCTTGAAGGCTCCGGGAATGGATACCGTCGAGGGGTTAGCGTTGCCACCACCAGTCACCCTGATCTGGGCGCAGGAGATATAGAACTGGGGGATGCCTGCGGGCCAGGGGTTATGGATGCCCAAAGACTGGATGCGCAGGAGGTACTCTCCGTCGGAGACGCAAGAGGGGATAGTACCCGTATAGGATCCTAATGCATTGTGTTAGATGGTTTACTGCAAAACCTTTGGGTTTGACATACCGGCCATGTTCCAGGATGCTTGGCCGCCGCTGATGGTCGGGCCCCAGTCATAGATCTTGAACCACCCTCCGCTTCCATCGTAGTCAGACGCCGCGCCCGGAGCCTTCGACATGTAGAGGGAAACGGGGCCCTGGTGGTAGACGGGGGTGTCGAGGGAGAAGGTGAACGAGTCGCCGGCCTTGACGCTCAAGGTCTGGGTCTTCTTTCCATCGGCGCCCACGTTGCATCGCAGGTCATTGGAGCTCAGCTCTGTAACGGGAGAGTTGAAGTTGGTGTGCTCCCGGATGTACTGCCAAACGGCGTTCTTGGTGCCGCTAACTGAGAGCTGCTGGAAGATGTAATGGGCCGAGACATCCGTGGCGCCGAGGGCAACCGCCGCGAAAAGAGATCCCTTCATGATTAGGTTCTTGGGGTGGTTTTTGAGAATGGCGGTAGATTCGTGGAGTGGCAAGAGTTGTTGCTGGGTCGTCTAAGCTAAGCGTCAGAAGAGAATAGGCAGAGCGCGAGCCTTATATCGTGAGCGGAGTGACGATCATCGCTGGCCTCGACCAGGGACGTGGTATTGATGTCTCCCCACATGGGCCATGGCACAACGGCGCGCAACGGTCATGGAGGTTCAATGACCGCCCACGGTCGCATTTTTCGTTGGACCGAATGACCGCGTTGCATGGTGTTGTTGCTCGTTGGCTCGAACTAACGGCCCGGTAACCGGCAGCCCTGGCTTGGTTGATTGTCAGGGGGGCAGACCCGGGGCTTGGAGCCCGCTAATCCGGTAATGTCGGACGAGTACCCTCCGGCGAGAGCAAATGCGTGATACTCGCCCGTCGCTTCAGTTGCTGTCACAGCGCGCCCCGCGCCAAGTTAATTTATAGTGCATACTGGAAGCATTCTGCACCCCACAACCGGGTTGCATCGAGGGGAGGAGAGCCGCTAGCCAGTAGGGGCTCAAAATCTCGCTTTCCCGCGATCCTCGCGTTGCATTCGTCGGCGGATCGGAAAGCTAATGGAAAGTTGAAAATGTTGTTCCGAGGCAAGTGGATGCCCGTGGAAGCGCCGGGGAAATCACGACTGCTGAAATGGGAAGATGATGCAATGATGTCACCGAAATGCAATTCGGAAGGTGCGAACACACTTGCATCCCAGACGCTTCAACGCCGCTCCAACAGGCCCGCGATTCCATCAAAATAACTTCCAGCACATTGCAGGACCGCTACGTACCCAAATACGAACCCGAAAAGCTTTAGCCAAAGAAAAAAGGAACCCGACGAGAGCGTCTTGGCCACACTCAGTTTCACAGGTCGCCTCCCACAATCAGACTACCAAATCGCTCTGCTGCCCGCCGTCACCGCTGGCAATTTCGGCCCAACGTCTCTATCGACTCGCGTCTTTGCTTTGCGCTCCAAGAAATATCTGTGGAACACCCCCGCGCCGCCATAGATGGAGTCGTCCAGCTCCAAGTGCTCCAGGAGCTCAAACCCGAGCGACTTATATATGCGAAAGCCACCCTCGAAGGCCAAGACGTACATGTCGAGGCCGAGCTGATCGGCCATCTCGACCCCCTTTCCCACCAAAAGACTCGCTATTCCTCTCCTGCGGTGATCCGGATGTACTGCTAAGAATTGGACCTCTGCACCAAGTCGATCAGCTTTTGACTCATAGCATCAGAGGGCTGCACTCACCCATGTGTCCCTGCCTTGTCTCCTTCAGCTTCTTGTTCATCGCTGACACCGGTTTGTCAACAATGGTCAGCTCGACGATTGCCTCCTCCCAGCCAATGGAGCCCTCTGCATGCATATCTTCGAGCTGCCTCCGGTCTTCGTCCGTCACATCGGGCACCTTGGCTTCGGGCCAAGCACCGTGCCACTTTTCGTCCTCGGGGAGCTTGAAGCGCACATAGCCGACCAGTTTTCCGTTCTCATCGACGGCCTTTTGGTACCGCTTTGTGTCGCGGTCCCGGAGGAGGTTTGCGGGCCCGCGCAGCTCGTTGAATCGGGTTACCGTTTCAAGCGGGACGTTCCAACCGAGCCGCCATGATGGGTCGGTCCAAAATGCCGTTGTGTTGTTGCGACCGATATCCTTACCGTCTGCGACGGTGACGTTCATGAGTTTGTAGCTCATCCTGGTTTGTTGGGTGTTTGTTGACGCTTCAATGCTATCGTGGTGCTGGTGCTGCTGACAGGTCTCAGTTCCAGGAAGCGAAGAGTTCTATCTCACAAAAAAGGACCATCATAAATATTACATTGTATCTTGATTTCTCATTGCCATTCAGCCTTTCGTTTAAAGAGAACAAGACAGTTGTCAACATCCCATCACCTTCCGGAACAGGATCGCAATCCTCGTTGTGGCACGGCAGATCATTAGTGACTCACTCCGCCGGCGACAAGTCGCATAAAATAACAACGGGGAGGAATTGGAGGGCGCGTACCCAAGACCGTTCCATCTTTGGCGACAATGCTCTGTGCCGCTACTCTCAGAGCCCAACGGAGAGATGTGGGCTGCATTGTTGCGATTGACAGAGCCATCTGCCAACGCACGATTTGCTGTTCTGTCGAGATGCGAGCAGGAGAAATGAATGTGAGTTCAACAGATTTTGGTGAATTGGCATGGATGTGTCATCCACCTTTTGTTATGTACATGTCCTCGCATTCTAGCGCACTAGGATGTTACCCGAGCTCCCCCGATCATGCCCGTCTGCACAGCTAGCGCGGTGAGGTCGAAGCGACGAATCTTTTTGTAGTCAACGTAGCAAACGTCCCCTCGCAAGCGCGCCTGGGCGATCCCTTGGAGGTGCTCGGGGTCGGTGATGCGCTCGGCCTTGATGGCCTTGCCGTAAGGGCGGTGCAAGCGGCTGGGTAGTAGAGAGCCGTCGGCGATGGGGGCGCGCAAGGCGACAGGGCGGCTCTTGTAGTCACTGCCTTCACCCGGTTCGCGGAAACAATTGTAGCAGATGATCGAATCGATGCGGAGGGAGAGCAACTGGGGACTGTCGCTGTTACCAATATCCTCCAGCGATTTCGTGCTGGGACACTCGTCCTCGCTACGGCAGGCCAGCGCTCCTTTTCGGCACCACTCACGGCAGTACGTCCAGAAAAAGCCCTGGCGAGAGGACCGAAGAATATGCAAACTTGTCATCGAGCCAATGGAAACGTGCGCGCCGACGGCCTGAAACTGCCTGGGTCGGACTTCGGTACCCCAGATCATTTGCTGAGCTAGGCCAGGTAGACCTCGACGATTTCAGGCCCTTCATAGTCTGGTTCGGGTTCTAAGTCTCGACCGATACCCATCCACTCCAAGTTCGGCGGCACGCCACCAAGATAGGTGGATCCAACGACCCAATCGATTTTGATGATGCAATCCTCGAGCTCATGGATTTAGTTCTCTTCCACTTTGAGGGCGGGGACGGTGATCTCAGAGTCTCTGTCTCTCTGCAAAATCTCCCGAGTCGCACTCAGTGATCAGATGAATGGTGCAGTGTAAGGCAGTGAAAGGCGGTGAAAGCCGGGTAGAACACAGTGCAGCGCACGGTACATACAGTGCATCCATACCGTGGGGAAAGTTTTTATATACTGTACCCCCACCATCAAATTTCCCTCTCTCACTAGCAAACACAACGATGGCCCAAACAACAACCTGCATCGAGCTTCTGGCTCTTCCTTTTCTTCCGATTCTTCCTGCACAGCTCATTGCAACCATGGCAGAGGTATGTTTTCCATCTTCGTCTTCTTGGCGTTTGCTCATTGTGGTAGCCCTCGGAGCAGGAAAACATGAATACTACAGTGGCCTCCCTAGCACGCCCCGACTCGTTGCCCGAAGCAATTTCGCAACATAGTGGTCTCAAGAGCGGAGCGACGATGACGGCTACGCGGTTCGCAAATCCCTCGGCATTATCGGAAAGCAGGATGCTGTGCAAGGTATCCTCGACAAGTACCATCCCGACAAGATCATTGCCTGCCTTGGCGGCATTGACTGGACAGCCATCGATGTTGTCAGAATTGGCACGCAGCATGACACCTCAGACCCAATCATCTTATGGATTGGTGTTATACCGGGCTCTCTATCCTAGAAGAAGGGCGTTAAGATTGCGTGCCGTTGCCGCAAGGTGCTTTTGGAGGCCGGGCTGGACATTCATTGTGAGATCAGAGACTCCATCGTCAAGCGGACAGCCTCAGTCATTCCGTTGCAAGAACAAAAGGATCCATCTCTAAGGCTGTGCTCGGTGGTCAGGCCATTGCTGCCGAGAGAACACCTACCAAGGAGGGAACCTTAGGCCTATACCTTTTGGTTGGTGGTGCTCCATGTGCCTTGGTGTCACGCCACGTCGTTGGGGAGAATGACCATGGCTCACTCAGCGGTCAGCATGTTATTATGCCTGGCCAGACAACGTACGAGGCGATATGCAACCAGCAAAAGGAAAATCTAGCGGCATGCATAACTAAAGACGATAAGGAAGCTTGCCAGAAACTCGGTAACCATCTTGGCCAGCTGGAGGAACTTGCCTCCCGCCGCATAGGCCATGTTCTCATCTCCCCTCCCTGTGTACCTACCACACGGCCGGGCTATAGCAGCCCTTGGCTTCCGGACTATGCTTTAGTGGCATTGGACAAGGGGCGGCTCTACGACAGCCTAAGCAACACAGACGGCCTAAGCAACACGGTACAAGTTCACGTCAACTTTAGGCAGCTACGACTCATGAGCAAATACCGGCCTAACCAAAAGCAGCCCACTCAGCCGCTCAGATTAAAAGACACCTTTACACCTGGGGGCGGACAGGTAGTAGGAAAGCATGGAAGATCGACGGACCTGACGTAGGGTGTCAGCCATGAGATCCAAAGTGTTGAGCGGGTGGCTAAGGGCTGGATTCTACATTGGGTGATTGTTACGCTAGACAAGTATGTTTTCTTTTCCGGGAAAGGTGACTCTGGGTCTGTTGTATTTGACTTGGACGGTCGGGTTAGGGGGATCCTTGATGCAGGCTCGGGATGCAATTACCTGTTGCTTGACCTCACATATAAGTTAAGTGGGGGGTTTCCGAACGGCAAGGAATCCGAACGTTAGCGCTATATAATATAGAGTAGATTCTCATATTGACAACACCACTAATACGTAACTTAAAATTAAATGAAAAATAAAACAATTATTAACTTATAAATGATGCACTATAATGCAGTTAGATATTTTCTGTAAGGTTTTTCAGTGAAGATATTTAACATTTTACCAATCAATATATATCATCTGTTAAGGTCTGCATATACTGTATTACGTAATCAATATTTATAAATTATGAATGTATAGCTATTTAAATGGATAAAGACAATTTATAACTAGTTTTAAACTTGATAGACTGCTTAGTTAATTTATGGCAAATTTTGGAGAGTTGTTAAAATTATATATAAAATTTATTAAATTTATTAAACTTTTATATTACAATTATGCAAAATATATGACTAAAACTGAATTTCTAATAAGATATGTAAACTTAGATCATTTTAGAAATGTAAAGTGTTATGAATTTACAAGTATTTCTTAATGTATATTTAAGTTAAATTTTATACAATTAGAATATTAAATTATTAACATTAAAGTAGTATTAGTAAGAAGTACTTACTAATAAGATTTATTAGCTATCTGAAGACTAAAAGTACTTTATTCAAAATTTTATAAATTTTTGTTAGTTTTATAATTAATTTTAAGTGTCTGTTAGCATATACATATAAATGTCTAACAAACCTTAACATTTTCGAGCCAAAATTTCCAAAATTGATATTTATACTACCACGTTAATAAACTGAAAATTAAAACCCTTATTCACATTGAATACTACTAGACTATTACTAGGTATTTTGTTTTTATTTTTATCTTACGTAATAATAGCGTTATGGAAGTAAGGATTTAGCTTGTTTATATGGCGCTAACTGTTCAGATTCCCTGCCGCTCAGAAACCCCCCCACCTAACTTATAATACCGATCGGGTGGATTATCGAGGATATCGAGGCTAAGGTTGGACCTGTTGCTTTCCTCTAACCATCTTCGAGAGATAGGTCAATAGCATTAGCATGCAGCAATGCTGTTAAGAAGTTTCTCCTAAAGCGGTTGTGATTGCCAGAGCGGCTGTGTGTTACGACCAGGCAGTGTACAGGATTACCCTAACTTAGGGAAGAATTAGGGAGAGCTTAAGATAAATTAGCCACAGTTTACCATGGTTTACCTTTGTTTAGGATTACAAATGAAAAAGGAAATTTCGCATACCCAGATTGGTCTCAAATAACCAGGCGTTGACTTTATGGTTGCTTACCCACGCCATGACATGACCGACAGCTGCCGAAGAGACGACTATCGCTCCTGCCGGCGAAGTGGTGGCGAATCGACCCACATACCCCAATTTCAAGTTGCCTTCCGACCGGACCCCGGACAGCATTCTCTTCTTTTGGCCTCCAGCGCACGGTTTCGTCTGGGATGGGAGGGCAACTCATTCACCCACGGCTTCCCTCACTTGAACGATACGGAGACGGGCATCATGATGCAGTGCAATCTAGAATGGTGCAGGGCCTTCATCGCCACCTACCATGCCGTGTACCTCGACGTCCTCGCGGCGCTGCCGGTCGGGGCGCCGCAGCCGACGGAATGCGAGGTGCTGAGCTGGTTCGGTCGCAACTACGCGTCGAACAGCGTTGCCGGCCTCATGTACCGCGAGCCCTTCGATACTTGCATCCCCCAGATGTGCGCGAAGCTGTCGCTCGCGGGCAACGCCGACATCGCCGGCATTGGCATGCTCACCGCCTACCTGATGGAAGCCCTCATGGCGACCGGATACGTGATTGTTCTCTTATCCCGGCAGCGACGCGCCAGGGGGAAAGGCTCGGACTCGGACTTGAAGATGTTGAAGATGGGCCGCGTCCCATCGGCTGTGATGGCGACGGTGGACGACTTCCTCGACACGGCCCTCTTTTTCTCGGGCGCCATCATCATTGCGGGCATCGCGATGACGCCATTGTCACGCAAGCCCTACGAGCTGCTGCAAGCGACGCTGGCGTCGTCGTTGACCCTGTCGGGCGCTGGTCGTCTGGAGCCTGCGCGCCAGCACGATGCGCCGCCGCCGCCGCCGACGGGAGGGCTGCCTCGCGGCGCTGATCATGCTTGCGCTGGTGTAGACGGCCGTGGTGGTCGGGACGGAAAAGGCCAGCGAGAACCTGACGTGCGGCGAGTTCAACTGTCTGCGGCCCGTGTTTCAGTCGATACACCTACCGAGCACGTTCTTCCTCATCATCCAGACGCTCACCGGCCTCGCTGCCGTGCTGGTCCTGGTGTTTTTAGCGTTCGGCAACATCCCATTGCTCCGTCGCGCCAAGGGTGTCAGGAGAGGCGCGGCCATCATGGTGTGCGTCTACGGTTTGGTCAACGTCTGGCTGACCCTAGGGACCCTGTTTTGGATGCGTCGGCTCGTCGACACCAACATGATTCTCTTGAGCGATAAGCGCACGTGGGGTTTCGGCCAGGTCGTGGCCCTTTCGAGCTGGCTGCCGATGTAGCTGTCGTTTCTTGAGATCTTGGTGTGTGAGTTGCCAGTGCCGGAACTTGAATCTTCATCTTTATAACTGATGACTGGCAGTGGGCGCAAAGTCAGATCTGCAGGGCAGAGTCCCCCGGGGCTGGGTGGTTGGACGTGCCGAGGAGAAAGAGAAGCACCCAAGTGCGGTGCCTGCAAGAAATACTCATGATTTTTTTTTATCTTTTCACATTGGGAGAATAATCAATAATGAAATCTCCTTCGGTTCTGTGCTTATTTAGGTACCCTAGGTACCGTTGCCATCTTCAATCAAGGGGTTCGCCGCCTATGTCTCTTGATGCCGCAGGCCGAGCCCCGCACTCCTCCCAATAATTACCAAACAAGCAAGACTCACTGACGAAGAGCCACCCCATCGAGGCCAATCCACCCAGAGCACGTCGTCCCGTTGCATTGATCTCGGACATGTTCCCTCTTTAACCCCTAATGCGACCCTAACCCTCACGCCGAGCTAACTAACAAGGGCCACTAAGAGCCCGAGCCAAAGGCAAGGAGGGCCCCGTAAAAGCGACTGATAACCCAGGGTAGGCAAGGCCTAGTGCTAACGCTTCAGCGACAATATGCCTAAAATACAGGCCTTCTCCTCTAAAAGGATCGTTAACTATTAAATTTAATATTCACACTAGCTAAGCCTATCGTAGCAGCACGCTTATTGTCCCCCATTTGCGCTGTGAAACCCCCCTTTCCCTTTTTAAGGGCTTGATCTTCTCGCGCCTGGCCAGGTTAGCTGATTTTCATAATGTCAGAAAGTAGGGGTCCCTGGCCATCTAGTCAGCGGAGCTGACTGGATGCCTGGCACTGCTAGAACGCCAGTGAGCCTCAGCCACTGTGGTGACGAAGTCTGAATCTTACAGAATGGTTTATAAAGAAGGAGGTTCTGGCTGGAAGCCAGAACCGTACAAGCAATACAATAAAAACTATTACAACCAAGAGTGCCGTGCATCTAACACATAGCATCTGAGTCTTTTACAATGGAGCCGTTAGATTCCTTTCAGGAATTTATCTGTTTTACACAGTTAAAAGGCCTAAAGTTCTTTTATTTTTATTTTATTTTTAACGGTGCTGGCTGGTTGTTTTAACACTATTATCTACCCCTTTATGACATCAACATCATCCCTAATATCAAACTTAAAGCCAGCCTCTCCCTCTCACCATCTTTTCTATACAGTTTACTGTCGCCAATCCTTCTATTTTATTACAGGAGATACAACATTTCATACCACGCTGCGGTACTGGACTGCGAATGGTTGATCTATCGAAAGAAATACAATTTGTTCTATCCCGCTCCTCCTTCTTCAGACTCTAATACTCGTCTGGGGCTAGGTAATACTACAATTTGTCCATCAAATAGAAACACCCTGCTATATCAGCCATCAATGCATAACGGGCAGAGATGCGACGCTCGCATGCCACTCAGCAATCATTCAGCAAGTCGTGACTTCGCGATCCGCTGCAGCAGGATAATCCCGCAGCTCCTCAAACGCTCTGCTCTGCGTCTTGTTGCGAAAGAATATCCCAAACGTCACCACCGACCCGACCTTTGCCGAAAGCGACCTTTCATCCAAGATCTTTTCTCCTCGAGTCTCGGTTCTGCCATCCCGCGCAAGGTAGATGCCTCGGGGGAGATGGCGACCTGGATTCCACACGTTCCAGATGACGGAGTTGAGAAACATGAGTGTCGCTTCGAAGACGTAAAAGAACCATTCGTACCGTAGAATGGGCGTAAGGGACCTGAGGGCTTCGATATCCTTCAGCTTAACGGTGGTGTTGCCCATGTGCTCCACTAGGCGGTAGATGCAGCGGATGAAGATCAGTGACATGCTAGTGTAGAGCGTTGTCATGGTTGTGGACACGGCCTTGGCGCGGATGTTGGCCTTAACACAGCGCCGATGGAAGATACCGGCGAGAACGGCAAACACGATGATGATTGCAAGTTGTATGGCCAACGAAGCGATTGTTAAGTGTTTTCCTAGATCTTGCGTGCTGTGGGACGAGGTTGGATTGGCGACGAGAGCGACTCCGATAGCGTTCAAGGCCTCGACGAGAGCCATTAACCCGCCGAATGTCGCGAGGACTCTGCCGGGAGGCAAGGGGGCCATATGAGGTACATAGTAGAATACGCGGCCGAGAACGTGGTAGTTCGCGAGCTCAAGGAGAGGGCTGTTTTAAAAACTCGAGTCAGCTTGACAATCAAAACAGGGCGAGCACTGGATGGCTTACGGGCAAACAAATATCAGCACCTGGCTGAGAATGTAGACCATCAGGTTTGGCCTGGTGTATATGTAGTTGAAAGACGCGTATTCTCGCAGTACATATCCGACCGTGAAGAGAACAGCGCAGAGCGGATGGAGTCCAATCAAGGAAAAGCATTTGTAACGACTGAGGAGAGTTAGAGTTGGCTTTCTCGGAACATGAGTGATGGTTCACTTGCTAGCATTGCCAGATGTGGCCGACTGCCGATATTGCGAAGGCGATGGCAAAGAAGATAGGGGCTCCTTGGTTGGGAGCATAGATGAAGAGGCTTCCTGGCACTGGATGTCGCAGATGTTAGCATCACGTAACAGCTGAGGCCCTGTGGATATCCTACCAGGTTCTCCGTCACTCATTTTGGAACTCAAATGACAGAAATGAAGATGGGAAGGTACAAAACAAAAACAGGTCAGGTTCCATCTGAGAGATGTCGATGCTATTCGGGTTCCCTCTCCCAAACACTAACATCCATTTCTTATAAGTCGGGGAGCCTTGGCGGTGAAATGCCCCCTGACGCGTCATTCGTCAGCTCCGTCTCGTTACACGGCGCACGCTAAGCCCAAATAGGAGAATCTCAATGCCAAGACCTCGCCCAGCTCCTTCCGCCGCAGTGCCGAGATTTGGCGCATAAGCCCGACTGGGCCGCACACGCCTTCAGTGCTGGATGATCATCCGTCATCAACGTAGCTCGCCGATAAATGGCCAACTTCCCAATTTCACAGCATTTTTCGTCACCTCCCTATACCCCGACACCCCCCAGTCCCTTAGACGGATAGGAGTCGATGGGACACGGAAGCTCGTGCAGCAAATCACAGACCACACTCGCTCGTGTTTCGGGCATTCCCAACTCGCCGAATGGAAGAGACTCCGGAGCGGCATTGCTGGGAGTGTCGCCGACTCTGCTTAGTCTGTGACTCGACGCGTCCCTCATGCAGGAGATGTTCCTCATCTGGCACGCAGTGTCCCGGATACGGTACAAAGCCCCTGAGGCTGAGGTGGGTCGCACCAGGAAAGGTGACGTCCCAGAATCGAAAATCTAAGCGCGGCGTGGGCCGTGGGGGCGCGGGACTCGGAGGGCATGAAGAGGTGCACGACGGCCTGCTACTTCAAGTCCCGCGGTTCAAAATGAAGAGTAGCATCTGTGCTGTGTTCCAGGCTGCCGAGTACTGTAAGTTCCCGACATACAATTGCTGGGGATCATTGATCCGTCTGACTCTTGGCTGCAGACAACTCCTGCATCCACCGAGATTTAGCAGAAATGCTGGCTCTCGGGCCGAACCCACATGTGTACCCTATCCTGCCCATCCATCTCGAAGGCGCAGCTGATCTGCCGGACCATCTCCGCCTCAGCTTGGTCTGCATGACGCTCAGTCACCGCATCAACCGAACACGAAGCGATTCTCGGTGTGGCGATATCGTCAAGACCTTCTATCAGTATCGGGGTGAAGCTCTCCGCTCCCTTCTGGAGGAAGTCGGTACCGAACGAAGCCAGAAAGGGGATATTCTTCTCGCGGGGATTGTCAACTTTTTGTTGATGGATGTGAGTGCTAGAGCCATGTCCTTTTGGGTGGTATGTTGGTCGTCTCCTGCTAAAACGCAACCTGCTACAGATCCAGCAGGGAGACTCAAAAGGCTGGCGTTTCCATCTCGAAGGCATCCAAAACCTGATCCGACTCCGTGGCGGCATCCGAGCCGTTGCAGAGGTGAAAGGACTTGAAGCGTTGCTTCATTGTGTCTTATTGTAGGTTTTCCGTACCTGGGTTCGCTTGAAGGGTACCAGACCTAACGGCTTTGTCGCAGTATCAGTGTCATCGGGGACACGACTTCGCCGGCCTCGGACCTCAGCATCGCCAATTGGCTCCCCGATGAGCTTGATTTCATCCTGCAACATTGCGGCGGCGATAAAACTCTCCTCCGAACACTACCCCCGCCGTTATTTGCCGAAATCATCAAGATCAACTGTCTTCGGGCGAGGCATACAACGTTCGACCTGGGCAGCCTGATCCAGGAGGCTTTTGCAATACTTGCCCGCATCGACGGATTCGCCGTCGCAGAGTGGGCGAGTTCCAAACCCTCCTCGTCAAGGGAGAATTGGCTCCTCTTGGGCGAAATTCATCAGGTCGCAGCCGCGTTATACTGCATTCGGTCATTGCAAAGTGTGTCACTGTTGCCAGAATCTGAAGTGTTGAACGTCCAATCCAGCATGCTTACACAGCAACTCAATCTGCTCGTGGATCAAACTATCTCCTCTCCGCAGACGAGGATATTTATCCTCTGGCCACTGGTGGTGCTGGGCGCGGAAGCGTTGAACGGCGGCGTGGCGATGCGGGCCTTTGTCGAAAAGTCGTTGCAGAACATGAGCCACCACATTGGCTCGTATGCACCAATTGTCGCAGGTGCGGTCCTCGCCAGATTCTGGGCCTCGGGGGAGAAATATTGGGACGCGTGCTTTGACCGGCCGTACGTCTTCCTGGCGCAGACGGCGGTGGACGTGAGTGGGATAACAATTCCTTGAAGGAAAAAAAAGGAGAAAAAGAATACCTGGACCGGATTCGAACCGGTGACTCGGTGAGACAAGGTCATAGTGCGTGTTGCATGAACCCGGGGCTCTATGACCACCCATTGGACGTGGAGTACAACATCGTCACCTCGGCGGGGGATACCAGGCTAGAGGGACTAGTTTTGTCGACGACCAAGGGCTTTTTCACCGCGTGATACCACTTCACCACCAGGCCGTTGAAATGGTGACCAGTGGGGCTAACTTATGAACCCTGGGTGGCAGGTGCCGCTCTTGCTCGAGATCAGATGAAATCCTAGTGTCGTTGCCGGTCCGCCAAGGCCCGCCAATCAGGACCGACGCCTTAGGCCCCGACCAGCAGGCCTCGCTTCCAATCACTTGACACATTTAGCGGGATGTCGTCGCAGGCAGATGGGAGCTCTGGTTGGTTGTGTGACACAGACTGATACCGCACCGAAGAAAAGCCGACGCCGAGGCGGAATATTCGGGCCCGACAATGAGCATTGGTATCAATAGCGGCTATACGGCGGCAATTCCTCTCCAGTAGGAGGAGCTTGAGCCCGAGCTCTGGCCCTAGCTCGCGCTACAGACCTTGCGCTTGGTCCCCGAGCTCTTCAACAGTTTCATTCTTGCCCCCGAGGCTTCTCCGCGAATTGAAGTACACGAGCAACACAATCAATAAAACCGCAACGACACTGCCCAAAACCGCACCAACAGTGGTCCCCACACTAGGCGCCGAGGAAGAAGACGAAGACGAGGACGATGATGCAGATGACGATCCAGGCCTAGCCACAGTCTCCATGTGCGTCACGCCCGCGACGTACCATGTGGTCGTGCTCGATAGCGTGATGGTGGAGTCGCCGCTTACCGAAGTGCTGGTAGACATCTCGACCACATAGTTCATCGCTGTGAATTCGGTGAAGCTAGTTCTCGTGCGAATGCCAGTTTGCGTCTCGGTCCGGTAGTCGAATAAGGTGACTGTCACGGTGACTATGGCGCGGCGCTGGATTGAGACGCCGCGTTCTTTGAGGACTTTGCCGAGGCTGTCTAGGCTGGGTGCAGGGCGGAGGTTGAAGGTAGGGGAGGGCTGGGCTGAACGCTTCGCGAGTGCTGTTACGGTTGCTGTTCTCCTTCGATCTGGGTCGGCAGTGGTGACGAATGTTGGCGTGTACTCAAAGGCTACTGTTGATGAGATTGTGACCCGGGTTACTCGAGAAAAGGTTGTGGTGCGGGAAACGGTATCGATATGCTGCAATAGTAGGGTCTGGTATGTCCAGTGTGTCGTGGTTAGACTGACAGTGGTGGTCACGGTTACCCTTTCAAGGTGCGAGTTGTGTCAGCACCCTCTATTTCTTTGACGGCTGGCAGGCTTGAGGCAACAATGGGTACTGACACCAAATCGAGGCAACTTCTCTGGCCGCATTGTTGATCAGAGTCGCAACACTGGCGCCGAGTCAGTTGACTTTTCACGAGGCGCAATCCAATCGTAGAAAGGCACAGCAGGCTTTGCTCACAAAAGAGTCGCCGGTGCCATCGACAATGCAACATAGCGGGCTATCTCTACAGGCGCAGCCTCCGAGCTGGCGCCCTGAAAGGAGGCGATGCCATGCTTTTGCGGGGGTGTTGCGTGTTGCGAGAGCAACTTTCCAGTCGTCAATCAACGTTTCGATCTCTGAGGCATTGCTGATGTTGAGGACGGCTGCCCGTGCTTCCAGCTGCTTAAAAAGGGGCACGACAGCAAGTGATAGGGGGATAAAGTAGTGCCACACAAGCAAGGCGCGCATCAGATATAAGTGAATCATTATGAGGAAAGCAAAAGCGGCTGTCAGAGCATTGCGATGATGTTGGAGCAACCCAAAAGGTACCTCTCGGGCACAGATGGGAAGCGTTGTACTTTTGACCGCTCAAGTGGCGTGGCATTCAAGGTTGCACCGTGGTCCGGCGGATTCCGGGTACAAATATCCATACTCCGAGGAAAAAAGGTCAGAATGGACATAACATCTCGTCATTTTGTGTATGCCAAGTCCCAAGGCAGCCTCGCAAGCGAATCACGAGACAAGACGGCTGGGACATGGAGAAGAAGTGCGACCTTGGCGTCTTGGGGGTTCGATAAGTTCGGGTAAGCGGCACGTCACGTGTGTGCTTCGCCTTGTCGTAATAGTATTACCTAGGACTCGATAGAACCTTTGGTTGCGTTCTGTCAGCAATGCATATTCTTTGACTAACACGAGATGACAAAGAGGGGGGAAAGAGGAACAAACTTGTTGTTTTACGGATTGGTGGAGGGGCTGATGAGACATGGACAGCGCCGGATAGGATAAATAACATGGCTGCTGGCAGCCAAATGGTGTTGAGCTCTCTCCAGCATCAATCATCCTACCCAGGTTTGCTTACTGACATCTAGAGTCCTCGTAAATCATCACTGGTAATAGTTTGATACTCAACCTACCTACAATATCAGCCATGGCCCTACCTTTTGACCACGGCTGCTGTTACGGGGGCTGTGACTGTTACATTGGAACGAAAATCTTTCTGTGGGAATGTGAGGCTGGCTGCATCGAACGGGTTCCTGAGAAGATCCTGGCCGACTCTGGCAGAAAGGTGAAGAAGAGCTACTATGATGGATCAGACCCTGACAAGCAGATTCGCTGTGCTGCAGCCATCTACTGACGGCCGCATCTAAGCTCCTGACCCGAGATCGAAAGATGCAAACTGAGCTCTGTGGTGGTTTATCTTACCAGCGGGCTCGCATCACGCCTTACAACGTGCAGCGCTGCAAGTCGCACGAGCAATGCGATTTGGATGACAAGGATGCAGACTACAAGTGGGATTGCCGTTGGTGCTTCCTTGTGAATGCCCACGCAGAGCCGCTCGTCAGTCTGCATCTGGCTCTCAACTACCACGAGAAATATGCTGGCCGGTCGCAGAACCTAGACAGTTTTCTTGGTGGACAGGGCGCCGCGCATTTGCCACCCGGTCCGTTCCTCGACCACCTGTGCCATGGTGATAGCTTGAACAACAACGCTCGAGCCACCTTCGCCAAATATCTGCCTGGGATTGACCAGAATATGGAGCTAATGGCTGCGTTTGCAAACCAAGTCTTCAAGCGGGAGGCGCTTCACTGGGTTTACATCGGGAAGCCCTGCCGGGATGCGATCGCTGATGCCATCGTCGCGTTGAGAGAGTCCGACACCCCAGGGTTCACAAGTTCTGCCTTCAAAATGTTTGAGCGTCAGCTATTTCACGACGTTTCTGAAGCGATCGACCCATTCGAGGAACTATGGGAATGTAATCGCAGGCGACACTCTAACGGGCGACGGCGCTGCGGAGTTTGCAAGCGCTGGAACAACCCGCGCCCCACGCAAGGCAAGCAAACCGTCGGGTTCAAGCTGTCTTTGACGAAGATACCATCACCGACTGGGATACCATGTGTCGCCAGACCGGGGGACTGGACTGCTGCGACCTTTAAGGCGGAAAGCGGCGCTTGTGGTAATGGCGAGACCATCCACTGATGCAAAGCTTGCTGTGTAAAGAAAAATAAATTGACTCTGATTCGAACTGACAATCTGCCCTTTGCTGCGTGAAATTTGAAGTTTTTGTGCGTTGTTCCACCCGAGTCTTTGCCGGAGCTCCACGAAGCAGTTGGGCAAGTGCAGCGTGACGGAAAGAGCGATCCAAAAATCTGCACTCAACTTGACATCATCGTAATTTCTACAACACGTTTTCCACCCCCAGCTGAGGTCCTCTGCTTCTATCTTATCAACACTTCTTGCACTCTCACCGCCAAACCGTCCCCCACAGCCACTCGGCCAACTCCCTTTGATATGCAATCGTCTTCATCTCCGAGTCCATCCTCGACTCCTCATCTCCCCACAAGTACTTATTCCTCCACTGCGCCGAATCAAACCCATGCACCACATCCGGCACCAGCAACCACCGCGTCGTGCCTTCCACCCCCGCACTGCCATTCCCACCCTTCGAATGGGCCTCCTCCCACGCAAACTTCGCCGCGTTCTCCCCCCTCCCATCATCCAAACTGCCCCGCCACCGACTCGGCCCCCTCCTCCCCACCAAAACCTCCACATCCGGCACTGCCCTCCCCGCCCACGCGCACGCCGTCCGCCAGCTCTCATGCGCAAGACAGTCCAGCTCCGCGCCCACAACAAACACATGCGGCGGGAGGTCCGCCCTCGACGCATACGCCGGCGACAGTAACGGGTCTGAAATATCGTGTCCATACGGGATATAGCTCCACGCACTGCTCGGCAGCAACTTCGCCATCCAGTCCAGTCCCGGCCCCCACCCCCGCGGGCCGCGCAACGCCCGCTTGTACGGCCGCGTCCGCGCCTTCCGCGCCGCAGGCATCGCAAAGTCGAGAATCCCACACACCGAAATGACGCCCGCCGGAGGGGGGTGCGACCGCGGCGGCGCATGCGCAGGCGGGTAAGGCTGGGAGTTGTACTCCCTGTCGTGGTGGGGGTGGCGCGCGGGGTCGTAGCCGGTCTTGACGGAAGGGAGTTGAGCGAGGCCGAGGGCGAGATTGCCGCCGGCGTCGAAGCCGCAGATAGCGGTGCGCATGCGGTCGAGGGGGAGGGATTCGTCCGAGAGGACGGCATGGTACAGGGCTTCGGCGTCGAGGAGGGGCGTGGGGAACACGGCCCAGGGGGCTTTCGAGTAGTTGAGGGCGATCACGAGGACGGTGTAGGCGTCGGAGAAGGAGCGGTTCCAGGCGTCGTCGTCGGCCGCGGAGCCGACGGTGAAGCCGCCGCCGTGGATGGTGAAGAGCGTGGGGAGGAGCGCCGGGGGGGTGAGGTCGTGGTGGGTGGGGAAGAAGATGCGGACGGGCAAGCGCCGTCGGATGGGGTAGGCTTTGACGATGTCGGGCCGGCCAGGGGGCGGGTAGTAGCTGTCTCGGAGGCCGCGGTAGAGTTCGACCGGAACGGTCAACCCCTGGATCACACTGACGGAGGCGGCGTGGAGGGCTCGTTCGATCACCGGAGGAGCGTCCCACTCGTTCTTTCCGGGGGCGTTGCGGCTGGTGTACCTCTCGCGGTTCTCTCTGGGCCCTTGTCGGCTTCTGCTGCGATGTCTTGGCTGACGAGCACGATGCTCGCCAGGGACGTAGGTTGTTGTCGGGGAGGGCGGAACGTGGACAGCAAAATCGCCTGGACCGTTTCGGTCATTTGTGGAGTACGGATACGGATTAGGGGCTTCGATTGCAACTGGTTTGAAAGGCTCCGCCGCGGCTGAGAGTTGACTCTTTGGAAGCTCTTTGAGGGGGTTTCCGGTGAAGTCTACCTTCGCCAACCGTCGAGTCTCTATGTCGATGGCGGCGGGTTTGGCAAACTCGGGCTCGTAGTCTTGGATCTTCCAGACGTTGTGGTACCGCGAGTCTGTCTCTTCCTCTGGGAGCACTTGTTTCGGTGGTGGGCGGACTGCGTCCCGCTGGGATGGCCATTTCACCTTCGCCGAGGTATCCACATCGCCATTGACGGCTATGCCTTGCGTGGTCCTCTCGGCAGCCGCTTCAGACAGCAACCCGGTTGGAAGATGGAAATTGTCGCCCGCAGTGTCTTCCTCCCAGTCTTTGTCGACAGTGGGCGGGATGTGCCGATATGTCGGCTCGGCGAGGGGGCTTTCTGCCGCGCCCTTGGTGGGTGCTACATGAAGCTCCCCGTGGGAAGTCATGGAAGCCAGGTCTCCTCCGAAAGTCATCAAAACGGACGAGTGAGAGCCCTTGGGCCTTGCGGGGGTCGCCTCTGGGGTAAGTGGTGGCTCGGGGACGGTAGCAGCCTGCACTGGTGTTGTGGGCGTTCGCGGTAATGCTGAGCTTTTGTACCCTCCAGGTTCAACATCCTCTGCCAACTTATCATTCCCTCCCCCGTCAACCGCGGAAACCCTGGGCTTCAGCTCAGTTGGCTGCGGCGTGGTGCTCGGCGTTGGGAGTTCGCGTGGGCTGATACGGGTTGGAGTTCGTTCTCCTGAGGGGGGGCTCTGGGCAGCCACATCATCCTGATTCCCAGAAGCCGCGTACGCTGCCTCCGGGGATTGATCTGTCGCTGGCAGATGATCGAAAATGCTTGGCTCCAACCTGGCTTCAGTTTCGGGGATCTCATCATCGTCTTCCAGTGGAAGCGAGCTTTCAATTGACTTGTACTCTCCAGCTCCCCAAGGATCGGAGGCGAGCTCTGAGCCCTCAGCAAACGCTGGGTTGAGATGGGCGGGTGTTTCTGGCTCTTCATCCTCGTCGTCGTTAGGTCCTTCTTTTTGTGCTTCGTCCCCTCCCGGAATCTTCGTGTTCTCTTCCGTTTCAGGGCTCGAGGAATGCTGATATTCCTGCATGATAGACATTTTCGTTTTCGCTGGTTCATCCAAACTCTCTTTGTGTTTTGCCTCCAGCTGGGCAAGTGCTGCCAGCAGTTCGGGTACCTCAGGGACGACGCTTATTCGACTTCCGGCCCCTAGATCCCTTCCCCTGCTCTTGCTGCGTCCTTTGCTCTGACTCCGACTTCTCTGCTCCCACATGGCTATCCGGTCGCGAGTGCTCGCACTGCTATCCCTTCTTGCCGCTGGAACCACTATCGGCTCATCATGGCCCCATGTCGTTCGAATGGGTCGCTCTCCTCGTATTTCTCTGCTTCGACCACGCTCATCGCCATCATCGCCCTCCGATGTGTCAGAGACATGCTGAAGATGCCTCAAGGCATCCGCCAAATCGACCGCCGATGATTGTGACGGCGTAGGGGGAGGCCCAAAAACAGGAGCTGAGAACTCGTCGATGCTGTTTCTTCGGGAGGCCGACCGCGATACTGTGATTATCGAGAAGCGCCTCGGCGTCGGCTCATAGCTCGGCATCGTTTCGGTGGGTGTCAGACCGCAACTGTGTTCTCTTGTTCTGGTCGATTTCAAACGCTGTGTCTAAATCAAAGCCTCGCAGCCCAATTAGACGAGATGATAGGTACAGCTTGAAGTTATTTAGTCCCTTTACTTCTGTGAGCGACAGTTGAAATTTTGATGCAGATTGGAGCTCTCTGCAAGAAAAATAAACCGTGTTAGCTCCAGTTCGAGCTCGATTTCGGCTGAAGTGCTCGTCTCATCGCATCTTCCGCCATCTTGAAACGCTGTCGATCATGCATCGCGGCGTGAGCTAGCGGCGTCGGCCACTGCAATTGCGCTCGCCCCTGAGTGGTCGATCCGGCTGCAGGCTAATAGGCACGCTTCAGCAACCCGGAGCTCGCTTCCGAGTCACGGGTGGGTTCTGGAAGGCCGCCAGGCACTGCGAAAGCGAGCAGGCTCCTGGTTCTTTCCGTCCTCTTTCGGTTTTGGCCTGAGGTACACCCATTTTTGGCTGTCTCATCGGCCGCCAGCTTTACCCCCGACCAGGAGCTGATTGACATCCGAGGGTCCCGCGTGAGTATTCCCATAGCGAGTGGGGGTCCGAATAGAATAAGCTTCATGGCCGCACGTCGCATGTGACCTCCAGGAGCTGTCTGGAAAATGCGACTCTTGTTTTTCCGCTGACGTGCGCCGTAGGGCCCCCCTCACCGCGGTAATGCGAGTACTTCATCCTTTCTGTCCCAAATCCGAGGTTCGGGGGCGGTTGTTAGATAAGCGCGGTTGGGCAGGCAGGTCCAATTGTTGATTGTAACGGTGACAGAGTATTTAATTGGGTGGGTGCCGCAGCCACAACGCTCAATGTAACCCGCCCGGACCTAACTTCCTAATATCCCTCCTAGCACTAACCGGCAGCATGGGATGCAGGGAGACGACGGGAGGATTGCGGCGAAGCGAGGTCTAGACCGCCATGGCCACTCGACAAACGACGCCAACGACACACCACGAAGTGGTGATAACATGTCCAACGTCGAGTCTTCGGAGCGCCTGGGTAGCGAAACGTTGGTCCGCTGCTCGAGTCGCGTTCCGTCCTCCAGCGCGAACACTTTGCGCTCTAGGGGAGGACAGCGGACTTGTTCTAACGTCCGGAGTGGAAAAAAACAAGAATGGATCTTATAAACACACTAATCAAGTTCACTGGACCCTGGCGAAAAACGGGGCCAAAAAGTCCTCGTCTTTGGGCCGATGGCCATGGGCTAACATTGTCCCGCTCGATCGTGAGGGCTACCAAGCGAAGGAATATCACCTCCTCGGGACATCCTGCGCCCTGAAATCCTGTGATACAGCTGAGACGAAGTCCGAGAGCATATGGTAGAAATTCCATTTTCCGAGCTCCAGCACCGACAGCACCACCTAATTCGAGGCAGTTATCCACAGACACTCTCTCAACAAGCCACAAGCTCTGAAAGTCGCACTCATGTCACAAACGATGTCAATTCCTGCTTAGTATGTGTCAATATCGTCAGCGTACCCGCTCAAGTTATCTCACGCGCGCGTGTGTGTGCATGCAGCAAGGTTGTTAGTCAGCATAACTCTCTGTTGGAAGAGTTAGATTCCTTGGTCTCTACGGAGTATGTGTGCGCCAGCCGTTGGTCTGTGCTCCTCATCTTAGTGGCCGCTTTCGCACTCAGAACGAGCACAAGGCGCACCTGTGCCTCCACCATGCATCTATGAACATTAAATATCGAATTATGCATGTGTAACTAAACCCCGAGCTGCTCACACGACCACCTTCCGTTAGCCAACCCCACCTTTTCCCCCCCAACGGAGTTCGGTGTAACTGCAACTCCATAGACTAACACTCCATCCCACTTCCGGAATTGGGGCAGCTCCACGGCGCAGCGCGTAAAACTACCAACCGTTCTTGTTGTTTGATAATGCTACCTACGCGATCAGCTCTCCATCCTCACTATCCGGAATCTGACGCCATTCCATGGCCCAACTCGTAACAGCAGCCAACGACGTGGCAACTACCGGAAGGATGAGCGCCAGCACAACCGCACCGCTGAGGGCGTCTTTGAACCGCGCGTGGAGCGGGGGCGTGAGTGTCTGTCCAATCCGGACCAAGTCGGCGATACCTGTTCGCAGAATGGACTCGCTCTCCAGTCCGGGAACGATTCCTTCGAGGTTTCGTTTCATGGCGCCAGCAAACAGATTTTCTGCAACGCTAATGCCTATCGACGCCCCCAAGAGCCGGAAGAGGATCAACATGGCACAGGCCGTGGGCATGTCTACCTCTGAGCTGACAACCTGGACGGCGATGAAGCCGACTTGGGCGGAGGTGCCAACGCCCATGCCGGCCACCACTTGATACCCTACCCATTGGGAAAGGACACTATCTGCCCTCAGTTGGTATAGGAGGGCACTCCCGGCCACGTAAATAGCACTACCGAGCCACATAAACGGGACGTAGTACCCGAATTTGGTGACGAGGAAGCCTGTCGTCAGAGAGCACGCCAACATGGGGATGGTCGTGGACAAGTAGAGAGCCCCTGACACGGCGGCGCTGGTCTCCTGGACACCTTGGAAGTAGGTCGGAAGCAGGTAGGCATGTGAATAGTTCGACATGCCGTACAGAAAGCCGAAGAGACAACATGTTGCCACTGTGCGTTGTTTGATAATGCGGGGCGGAATGAGGGCCCTTGCAATCGTTGGAACTGCGAGTCAGCAAGGAGGACGCATCGGTAGGTGCCGAGATGGAGGGCAGGTGAGCTTTGGACAAACTTACTGGTCTCCCATGTAAGCCTGGTAGCCCACAAACATGACGGCGAGGAGCCCGGACCCAATAATACAACCCCAGACGTGGGGGTCAGACCAGCGGTACACGGGGCCACCCCACTGGAGGACCAGGAACAAGCATACCAGGCTTGCCGATACTAGTACGACCCCTGCCGGATCGAGCTTCCTCAGCCTCTGTGAGAGAGGCAAATCCAAGTATTGGCTTTGTCTTCTGTCGAGAACAAAGAAGACAACTACCGCGGTGGCAAAGCCGAAAGCTTGGCCGACACCTCATACGTTAGATCGCGTTGGGGCCGTTCTGTACTGGAACATGGGGCGGTAACTCACGCAGGTTCATCCAAAAGCAGAACCGCCATGTCAGATAAGAGTCAGTAATAACGCCGCCAACAGTGGTACCGAGCATGCCAGCCATGGAAGCCAAGGCCCCCATGATGGACATGCCGAAGGCGCGCTTTCGGACGTGAACGACCTGACCGAAAATGGCGAGGCTGCCAGTCAACATGCCTGCTGCGCCGCAGCCTGCAACGGCACGGCCGAGCACGAGAGTGATGGGCGCGCGGGCGGTGGCGCACACGACAGATCCTACCTCGAAGACAAGCAGCGAGGCGAGGTACACGCTCTTGGACTCGAAGTAGGCGTAGATACGCCCAAAGAGCGGCTGGCACGCCATCTGCGTGAGTAGGTACGCGCTGGCCCACCACCCGATGTAATCTAGCGAGTGGAAGTCGGTTGAGATGTGCGGGATTGCTGTCGCTGTGCGGCGGGGGACGGGGGCGGGTCAGTACTGGTCTCGAACAGGATACCTCACGGACGTTGTAGATATCGGAAGTAAGAAGTAGGAATGGAGATAGGGAGTACCTAGTATCGTGCTGTCAATGGCAAGCATAAGGTCCGCCAGCGCGAACGCCGTGCCCACCCACCTGAGACGCGCACCCGTGAGCCACTTTGTCTGTTGGTCACTTCCCTCGGTCTCGAGTTCGGATCGGGGCGGCGTGTAATCTCCTTCCGGTGGCTTTCCGATAGCGTCAGGGGGGCCCGGAGGGGTCTGGATCTCGTCTGGCGGAGACATCACCTGGCAGAGTCTGCGTGTTGCCCGGAATGTTCTGCTTGGGTTGCTGAGAGGCCCTCGTATTCCACAAGCATGAGAATGACGTTGGGAACTGCGGTTGAGCGAACTTCCGGTGTTGCTTTGGGGCCCAGGGGACGACTGAAAGGTCAATGATATTCAGAAGAGGGGATCAGGTGCAAACTCTCCAGCTGACAGCTATATAGACGTTGCCGAACTACCTGGCAGAAATCCACCTACGAGACCGCAGTTTTCACAAGGCACTATCGTATTTTTAGAAACTCTCCAACGGCTCGGACTGATCCCTGCAGGGTGTTCCCTGTGGCGGTATGTTGTCGTCTTCAAGGCGAGCCACCTACAAACGCACGGTTCGCTGCTGTTAAAATACCGCCAGCAGACCCTTGAAAGGTACCATCATTGTACTTCCTCAAGTCGCTCAAGGGGACGTTTAATGTAGTCGCAGCGCTCTGAAACGATCCGAGCGCCATGCGCCTGCATTGTGCAGAATATTGAATCCGTAGTCCCAACAACGTCTGGGTTATCTCGGAGAGGACGGGGCGGCGTCAACTGCCATTGGGCGGTGTGAAGTGTCTGTGTATTTCGGTTGGACTGCGAGGCATCCCCATTGGCTGCCGATCGGTGCTGGTCTGGGTCTTCGTCGCTTTCAATCGAACCATCCTGCTTTGCAGTGCTGGCTGGCCTCAACTCGACCGATGTACAGTTGGTTGTGGGGGGAGGACTGCGAGCTTTCGGGGATTTCGCTCTCAGTGGCTTTTTTAGAGTAATGCGAGGAAGCCGAGCTCAGTAAGGTAGCTTGAAGGGGCGTATATAGCACCTGCCCAGGTAGGCTGGAAATGCCGTCCTCTGCATCCACAGTTCCCTATCATTCCTTCCTTGATCCAAGAATACATAGAGTTCCATCAATTGCAGCCTCAGTTTGCCCCGACCAACCAAGCGCTCGGCCATGTCTTCTCAAGCGTCGGCTGTCGCCGTGATTGGCATGGGATGCCGCTTCCCCGGTGCCCGTAACCCAGAGCAGTTGTGGCAGATGCTGCTGGACGGGCGCAGCGGCTGGGGTGAGGTGCCGGCCGACCGCTGGAACGCCGACGCCTTCTACAACCCTCACCGTGCAGCCAAAGAGGCCCTGAACGCCAAGCACGGCTACTTCCTCGACGAAGACATCGCCGCCTTTGACGCCCACTTCTTCGGCTGTCTGCCGTACGAGGCCAACACGATGGATCCGCAGCAGCGCCTCTTGCTCGAGACGACCTACGAGGCTCTGGAGAACGCCGGCATCCCCATCGAAAGCCTGCGCGGCTCCGACACGTCCGTTTTTGTTGGCGCCTACGGTACCGACTACGAGCGCATGGGCTACAAGGACCTGTCCCAGGTCACCCGCGGCCTTGTTACCGGCGCCGGCATTGCGGTGATATCCAATCGCATCTCCTACATTTTTGATCTCAAGGGCGCGTCAATGACTATTGATACCGGCTGCTCGGGAAGCATGGTTGCCCTGCACCAAGCCTGCCAGGCGCTCAAGGCCAGAGACTCTCGCATCGCAATTGTCGGAGGCACCGAACTGCTGCTCCATCCCGACCAGTCGGTCGCCATGAGCATCAACGGGTGGGTGCTTGTCTGATACTCCATGTATCTCACCTGAAATGCTAACTGCAGTCCTAGCATGGTCAATCCGGAAGGCAAGTGTTTCGTCTTCGACAGCCGCGGATCGGGCTACGCCAGAGGCGAGGGTGTCGGAACACTCGTCCTAAAACTGCTCGAGCATGCCATCGAGGACGGCGATCCTATCCACTCCGTCATTCTCAACTCGGCCCTCAATCAGGACGGTAGGACAAGCGGGATTTCGCTTCCCAATCCAGACGCCCAGGCCGCTCTGATGAGGCAAGTTTACGCGGCCGTCGGAGTTGACCCCGCCGAGACACTCTACGTCGAGGCTCATGGGACTGTAAGTCTTCCGATCTTATCACCAGATTGACAATAGCACACAAGGACAGCCGCTAATTAATATCAGGGTACTCAAGCTGGTAAGTTTGCGTCCCTCCCCAAGCGTGTTTCCTTCTCTTCATGCTGTTTTCTTTTCTTTTTCGATGGCATTTGGTCTCGCATCGCTACTTCAAGCTTGGTGCTGACCGAGTGCTTGATGCAGGTGATGCGGCCGAGATCTCGTCCATCTCTAGAGTTTTCTGCGAAGAGACGACCAGAAAATCACACCTCTACGTTGGCTCTGTCAAGTCCCACATCGGGCATCTGGAGGCTGCAAGTGGAGTTGCCGGCATCATCAAGTCCATCATGATCCTTAAAAACCGGCAGATCCCGGCTAGCCTGGATTTTGTGGAGCCCAAGCCGAGTCTAAAGCTCCACGAGAGGATGATAAAGGTATTTCGTCTCCTCAAGACCTAGCATGGTATTGTATTGACTCGAAGCTTCCTACCTAGATTCCACAGGATCTACTCCCCTTGGCACCGGCGGATTATGCTGGACCCATCAGGGTTTCCGTCAACAGCTTTGGTATGTCAATCTACCGTCTTTTACCCATCCTTTGGTTTCCTGTGACCACCCTGGATGTTTCGGGGGAGGTAAAACACGCTTGATGCATTCCCCTGTCTGCAAACAACCTTGAAAGATGGGTAGCTAACGAGTAACAGGCTACGGGGGCACCAATGGACATGTCATTATGGAATCAGCACCCGAGAGGGCGGTGACACATGAATTTGGAAATGGGCATGCCAGTGGCCCCAGAAAGGTGTCCAATGGCCACGCCGAGAAAGCTAATGGCCACCCAGAGACCGCCAATGGCCTTGGAGGTTATGGTGGTGGTCCGGAGTCAATCAAGACGCCCAACGATTTCAACGGTTCCGGAACACCAAACAGCGAGAGCAGCGTGGCTGAACGCTCTCTCCCCGTTGATGACAATACTCGTCTTTTTGTGCTTTCTGCGTCTTCGGAGTCTTCGATCATAGCTGCAGCCGAGAACCTTCAGGAGTGGCTGGGGTCCGGCCCACCTGAGTCAGTGAGCCTGAAAGACCTCTCATATACTCTCGCTACGCGGCGATCACGCTTGGCTTGGAGACTCAACGTTGTTGCATCGTCGGTCGAACAGCTGAGCACAGAGTTGAAGACTGTGAAGACTGCGAAGACGAAAGCCGCGTCCTCGGTCAGCTGCCTGGCCTTTGTTTTCACCGGCCAGGGAGCGCAGTGGCATGCTATGGGTCGGGAGCTCATCGATCGCTCTCACTCCTTCACCGCATCCCTATCCAGGTCGGACAAGATTCTACACAACCTGGGTTCTGAATGGAGCCTTTTAACGGAGCTTGGCCGGGCGGAAGGTGACTCGCGGACTGGACGCTGTGAGATCGCGCAGCCATCTACTACGGCCATCCAGATCGCCTTGGTCGACTTACTGGCTGACCTCGGCATTGAACCCACAGCTGTTGTCGGACACAGCTCAGGCGAGATCGCCGCTGCATACGCCGCAGGGTCGCTAAGCCATGAAGCCGCCATAAAAGCGTCATACCAACGCGGGCTATACTCGGCTCTCGCCAAAGAAATTAATCCCGTTCCTGGCTCCATGCTAGCCGTGGGTGCTGGCGAAGACGTCATTTTGCCTCTTTTACGGGAGACGAAAAATGGTCTGATCAGGGTTGCTTGTGTCAACAGCCCCGACAGCATCACTGTCTCCGGAGACGAGGCCGGCATCGATGAGCTGCAGGAGGCTTTGCTGTCTCTCGAGATCTTTAACAGGAAACTCAAAGTTGACACTGCTTACCACTCGCACCACATGGAAAAGATTGCCGGATCATACCTGAAGTCATTGCAGACGCTACCCGATGCGGGGACCGCAGAGTCAGGAGTCGGCTTCTATTCTTCAGTGACTGGTGCCAAGAAGATGTCCGGCTTCGGCGCATTATACTGGACCGAGAATCTTGTTTCGAAAGTCCGCTTTGCCGAGGCGCTGCACGCGCTTGCCAGCGATATCGCAAAGTCAGCCACAACCAAAGATGCGGCCAACATCTTCGTCGAGATCGGCCCTCACTCGGCACTGTTAGGGCCCATCAGGCAGACACTGGCTCAGGTCACCGACTGCAAATTCTCGTACCATCCGGCTCTGGTGAGGAATACAAGCGCTGTTCGGTCTGCTCTTATCCTCGCAGGCGGTCTCTTGAGTGCCGGCTACCCTATCAACATGAGGTCGGTTATCAACAACCTACACGGGTCTGATATTGATGCGTGTTCTTCCACGCTGAGCGACCTTATCCCCTATCCATGGGATCACAGCACAAAGTACTGGCACGAGTCGAGACTCAGCCGGGACCACCGCCTGCGGCCCTTTCCGTACCACGATCTAGTTGGCCTGCTTGACACCATGTCTAGTATGAACGAGCCGCGTTGGAGATACTTTGTTGGCGTCGATGCGCTCCCTTGGTTAGCTCATCACGTCGTGGATGGTTTGATTATCTTTCCCGGTTCCGGCTATATCTGTATGGCCCTGGAGGCAATGAACCAACTTGTCCAGCTTCGAAAGACTGCTGGTCGCGTTGCCAGGTTCCGTATACGGAACCTGACCTTCCTGAAGCCTGTTATTGTCCAGCCCCGGCGTGCGGATGGCTTCAGTGCCGACACGGAACTACAGCTCGTCATGAGCCATAGCCAAACGAGCGAAGCCAGTCCATGGGAAGCATTTCGGATTCTCTCCTTCAACGCAGAAAGCAACTCGTGGAGTGAGCACTGCGTAGGTCTCGTCACAGCTGAGATGGCTACCCTAGTATTGGACGAAGTGGATGGAACCAGGGAGGATGACATGGCTTTCTCGTCGCTCATGGAGAACGTTAAGAAAATCCGGGCAGAATCGAGGAACCTGGTTACGTCCGATGAATTCTACTCGAATCTCCGAGACACTGGCAACAACTTCGGCCCCAGCTTCTCCGCGCTCACCGATGTCCGCACGGGAAATAACTGCGGTGTCTCCACTGTTGTCATCCCAGACGTCCAGAGCTATATGCCTGAGTCTTTTATGCGGCCCCATATCATTCATCCGACAACGTTGGACGCACTCAACCAGTTGGCCGCATCGATATTCAAGCAGCAGTGCAGTAATTCTCCATTGATGCCCGTCTTCATGTCTGAGATATCCATATCTACGGATATCAAAAGGTGTGCCCGTGATGAGCTCTTTGTTGCGGTAGATTTCGTCCCAGAAGGCAAGACTACGGGATCGGGAACTTCATGGGGGTTTCAGAAGGATGAGAACGGCGAGCTCGTCCACGTCTTTACTGCGTCCGATATGCAGCTCAAGGCTATCGGAGAAGAAGTCCAGAACGTTGGCGAAATTCCTTTCCACCGGAGGATGAACTATCGGATGGAGTGGAAGGATGACGTGGACTTCTTGACCACGGAGCGGTTCCGGCAAATCCTCAGCGACTCTAACTGCGCCGAACCCCTTGTTTCCGGCCATGAGCAAATAACCAGGTACATCGAGGTGCTGGCGTACAAAAATCCACATATGAACATTCTCGAGATCCGGGCCGGTACGGGCGATACGGCATTCTCAGTCTTGCAGGCCCTCGACCGCCCAGATGGCTTGATGGTGAATAAGTACTGCTTTACCGAGGTCGCGTCCGATTCCTTTGAGGAAGCGACAGCCAAGTTCAAGAATTGGGAGTCAGCCATTGACTGGAAGACACTGGACATCACTAAGGATCCTTGCCGGCAGGGCTTCGAAGAGGGTTCATATGACCTGGTCGTGGCCTCCGATGTTTTCCGTGCCACATCTTCCTTGTCTGAGACGATGGCTCATGTTAGGAAACTCCTCAAGCCGGGTGGCCGCCTCGTCTTTGTTGAGCCAACCCGTCTGACGGAATTCGAAAATGGTCGTGTGGACAGTCCGCAACTCTCACAGGATAAGTGGGATACGCTCCTTCGCGGTAACTCATTCAACGGGATCGAAGTGTCGTCATCGTACGATCACGAGGGACCTGTGGTCAGGCCATCCATGATGGTCTCAAAGGCCATCGATCTACCCACGGAGCGCCCTGGTCATCCAACCGCACTCAAAATCCTCCATGGTTGCGGGACACACTTCGTGAAGAATCTCGGTAGGAAAATTTCCGCGATGGCGGGGGCCAAGGGAATACAGTGCTCTGACGAGGACTGGGAAGACGTAGATGCCCAGCGCGTCGCAGAGTCCAGATCTGGTACCCTTTACGTGGTGTTGGATAGCGGCAACGTTCCGATCTTACACCGGCCGACAAAGGATCTATTCGAGCGTATCAAAGCCCTGATGACGACATGCCAGTACCTGTTGTGGGTTTCCTTCCAGGAATTTGACTCTGTCCAAGCGGCCGCCATGAAGGCGCTGGCAACCGGTGTCGCCCGCGTTCTTCGACGTGAAAACTTCGGCGTTCGTTTTGTCACACTCGACGTCCGGGAATCTCTATCCAGCGATATGGACATTTCAGGAGTCATTGACGCAATCAGCAACTTGACTGACACCTGCTTTTGGCCCACCCGCGAGGCAGACCGCTCAGAGGAGTTTGAATACGTGTTTACAAATGGCAATATTCTCGTACCAAGAATACACCCCGATACCCCTTTCAACAACTGGATCGACAAAGTCAATGGAGCGACAAAGTTGGAGACATATCGGTACTTGGACGCTGCCCACCCACTCAAGCTGGAGGTTGCGTCCCCTGGGCTTCTGAGCAGTCTCCGCTTTGCCCAAGACTCCATCCCATCCCAGCCTCTTGGGCCGGACGAGTTGCAACTCGAGGCTCGTGCATATGGCGTCAATTTCCGAGATGTCTTCATCGCCCTCGGTCAGATGCTACCTGGGCTTCCTATGGTGGGAGAGTGTTCCGGCACTGTAACGGCAGTTGGGAGTGGTCTTCACGACGAGTACAAGGTTGGCGATCGTGTCATGGCCATCGGCGCTGAGCCCTTCGCGAGTCTCCCGAGGGTCAAGGGCCTGAGGGCCAGGGTCCTGCCAGACTCGATCAGCTTTGCCGAAGCAGCATCAATCCCCATTGTGTTTCTCACGGCATACCATTCCCTGGTAGATATCGCACGCCTGGAGAAGGGCCAGACAGTGCTCATCCAGGCTGCTTCGGGAGGTGTTGGGCAAGCAGCTATCCAGATCGCACATCACATCGGGGCTGAGATATTCGCTACTGTGGGCAGCGCAGCTAAACGCAAGCTCATCATGGACCGGTATGGCATACCGGAGAGCCATATCTTCTCATCACGGACGAAGTCGTTTAAACAGGGTGTCATGCGACTCACGAAAGGTAAGGGTGCTAATGTCGTACTCAACTCGCTCGCGGGTGAGATGCTCAACGATAGCTGGGATTGCGTTGCGCATCTGGGCTTCATGGTGGAGATCGGAAAAGCAGATATCTACAAGCGGAGCCACCTGAGCATGATGCCGTTCGACAGGAGCACGACCTTTGCCGCCGTTGATCTTCTCGCTCTTTTTGACCACCAGCCGAAGAAGATGTACGACAGCCTCGGCAAGATTGTTGAGATGCTCCGAGAGGGTACCATCACCGCCGTGGAACCACTCATGCCAATGCCCATCGAAAACATTGAGGGCGCCTTCAGATTAATCGCCGGCCGCAAGCATGTTGGCAAGGTTGTCGTGGAGGCGGATTACGGCAGCGTTGTGAAGGCGGTTGCGCCTCGCCCGGCGCCGCCAAAGCTTGACGCAGCCGGGTGCTATCTCATTGCAGGCGGCTTGGGTGACCTGGGAAAGAAACTATGTCGCCTCCTGGCAACGCATGGGGCGGGCCACATCGTGACCCTCTCCCGCAGGACCCTCGATGACAGTTTCAGGGAAGAATTTGAGCGCGAAATTGCCGGTCTAGGCGCCAAATTGCACATCGTCAAATGCGATATCACGCAAAAGTCATCTGTTGTACATGCAGCGACAGTCTGCCGCAACATCGCACCCGTCAGAGGCGTAATTCAGGGAAGCATGGTGCTCCGTGACCGCCCCTTCGAGGTCATGACGCTGGACGACTACCTGACATCGTTGGGCCCCAAGGTCCAAGGCACGCTTCACGTGCACGACGCTTTCTCTTCTCCCCATCTGGACTTCTTCATCACAATGTCATCTATCGCGTGTGTTCTCGGGAGCGCTTCGCAGGCCAATTATTCGGCAGGCAACGCCTTTCAAGATGCGTTTGTCCATGCCAACGCCGGGAAGACCAACGCACGCTATGTCTCGATCAATATCGGAGCCGTGGAGGATTCGGAAGCGGTAACGTCGCTGCCCGTCCTCCAGCAGGAACGCATGCGGCAGGGGGTCATCATGATGAAGTTCAACGAGCTGTACAAGATGCTGGAGTATGCCATGGGCACTCAGGCAGCCGCCGATGACTGCGTGCAGTCCATTGTGGGCTTCGACAGACAGAAAATGATGGATATCCATGATACCTTTGCCCTGGAGAATCCCCTCTTTAGCGCGCTGCCCTACCCGCAAGCCACCTCCGGGGGCTCGGGAACATCCAACGGCGAGGCCGACGTGGGTCAAGCGTTGAGGAATGCCAAGTCGATGAAAGAGGCTGGAGATATTATTGCTGCGGCTATTGCAGAGAAGCTCTCAGTCTTTCTCGACCAACCCGTCGACGATATAGGCCAAAACGAGTCGCTGTTTAAGTTTGGGCTGGACTCGCTGATATCTATGGAGCTGAAGAACTGGATGGTCCGTGACTTCCAGGTGACACTGCAGGTGTCCGAACTAGCAGACGCGCCGGGCATTGCTGCTCTCGCCCAAATACTGGCTGGCAGATCGAAGCTCCTTAGCGACGACATCCGCGGAGACGAAGCGCCAGAAGCAGAGACACAGATTCTGGGCAAAAAAGCGGCAGTGGCAGCAGAGAAAAGCCAAGGCCCCAAGTACGATTGCTGTCGGGCTGCGGTGCACGTGAAGAAACAGGTTGTCCCTGACCTAGAACAAGCACTTCAGCGCCATCTCGGCACAATTAGCCATTTCGCTACCACACTCAGCGAGTTGAGCAACCTCCGCCAGGCCGTAAGCAGCTTCACCGCCGACGGAAGCACATCTCGGAAGCTGCATGACCAACTTGTGGCTAGGGCCAACGATCCCAGCATCGACAACTGGAGCTATGAGCTTGTCCAGGAAAGGGTCGAGAGACACCGCGGGCCTATCGTCTTCAATTCTAGCTTCGCCGTTTCTCACTTCGACAGCAAGGTTTCTCACACGCAGTCAGAGCGCGCCGCAGTGATCGTCTCCGCATTGATCCAGGTGAAGCGAAAAGTCGAGGCGGGGACACTCGAGATCCATTGGATGAGCGATATCCCCATGTGCACGCACTCATGGAACTGGCTCTTCAATTCGAACCACGAGCCAGGCGTCGGCATCGACTCGATCAGGAAGTACTCGGGTAACCATTGCATCGTGCTGAAGAGAGGCCGGGCGTTCAAGGTGATGCTCCAAAATGATGACGGCGACAGCGTCCCATACAAGAGGCTCAAGGGTACCTTCGACGCCATAAATGAACACGTTCAGGATCAGGATCATGCTGGGTCCGGGCTGGGCATCCTGACAACAGACAAGCGCGACACCTGGGCGGCAGCGAGACAGAAGCTGCTCGGGGCCGACCCACGAAATGCCGATTTCTTCAAGGTCATGGATACAGCCGCGTTCTTGATATGCCTGGATGACAGAGAGGCGAGAACCAGTGGGGAGCGGATCATGGGAACCTTTGCCGGCGACCTGGGCCACTTCAACAGGTGGCACGACAAAGCGCTCCATTTCGTCGTCTTCGCAAATGGCACATCAACGTACTGGATGGATCACGCCATGGTTGACGGCCTAACCGTCTACCGGATGAACGAGGCGGTGCATGAAGCCATCAACACTCATAATCCCTTGCAAACTAATGGAGTAAATGGATACCACAGAACCGCCGTAGCCCTGGAGGAATACCCGCTTGTCTCCACGCCCGAGATCGACAGTCTCGTCGAGAGTGCCCGCGCACGATATTCCGACGCCATCAGCCAGAGGGAGTTCGTCAACCACAAGACCACCACGATCGGCAAGCACCACCTCGAAAGCAAGTCCCTTCCGGTCAGGGCAACGTTCAATATCATGATCCAACTCGCCGCGCGCCTTTTCTACGGCCAGAGCCACGCGAGCTGGGAGGGCACATCTCTGGCCGCGTTCCACAAGGGCCGCATTGACGACGTGCAATATGTCACGGAGTCTGTTGCCAAGTTCTGCGCGGGACAGTACGACCTGCTGCCGCAGGCCGTGCGGGAGGTGAACACGGTAGCAAATATCGGCGCTACGGGGGGCGGTTGCTACAGGCTGTTGGCCATCATGCAGATGCTGTGGCCGGAGGGCGAGCCCACGCCCGCACTGTTCGACGACCCCCTTTACCTCCGTACTATGCCGAGGTACATTGCCACTAGCATGGGCGATGACTCGGCCATGGACTCGGCCACGATGCGGAGCTTTCCGGAAATGATCCGGGTGCACTACTACGTCCTGCAGAACGAGTTAGTTACTACTCCCCTTGTTGTGTCTGTGCTACTAGTAGAAGCACTTAGTGCGCGTATTTGCTGACCAGTGATAATCAGGGCGGTATTTTCCATCCTCGGGCCTTCTGGAAAGGTGGCCGGGTTCCAGGAATGTCTGGACGAGGCAGCGCAGATTGTTAGGGATGTGGTGGACGCGAAGAAAAGCTCGCACTAGTAACGAGTCGTTGTTTGGTTCCGAAAGGGCACGTTTCCCACTTTGGTGTATTATGTCGGCATTTTTCCGCCCTCTTAGAAAGGAATAATTTCACATGCTCTAGTATTTGGAGACGGATAAGTCCCAGGGTTGTTTTTGGAGAAAGTTGAGCATTTCTGGTTTCTAATTTCTTTTTGGTTCTCTTCGTTGTCCAAGTTTCTTTGGTTATTATGTTTTGTCCAAGCTCTTAATACCACAGCCCAACAACAGTAATTTCATAGTTTGTTGTACCCGTATTTTGGAAGCGACATGCGTAAAGGCTGCAGGCTGGGAGGTATGGACGCTCGATGTGTGGTTGGGGGCGGTGGCTCAGCCCTGTTCCCCGCCCCAGTTCGCTGTGTTGTTGATTGCAACGGTGGCGGAGCGACAAGCGATCGAGTGCGTGTAGGGGGGGCACGGGGGAGTCGATAAGATTCGGGCCAATGATGCTGCCGGAATCGAGGGGGTGCTTTCTGTCCCGTGCGCAATTGGACGGGTGCGGCAGCCACAGCATTCACTGCAACCCGTCCACGCCGGCCATCGCCCAGTTTGGGTATCGCTCGGTAGCATGGGATGCTGACCACCGCACAGACGGGACTTCTGTTGCGTAGTAGCGACCAATGCTGCCTCCATCGATGCTGGATACAGGCCGCCTTAAATTACAGAGATGTTGCCAGCATGGATGCCCCCTCCATTTGACCGTCGGCACACGGTCGCGATGAGGCGAACCACAAAACCGGTGCCTTTCAGACTGTAGCGTTTATCACCATCATCAAATTGAAACGAGCTCAAAACTGGGCCAAACACCTTAACCCCGTACCCCCGGTGCAATGGAGAGTCAGCCCATACCAACACCATCACCACGCACGGCAGCACAGCCTGGTCCAGATGCTTCGCAGGAGACAGCGAACAATGTCTCGTCACTTCCGTCACCAGCCCTCCCGCAGAATGGAGTAGATCGGTCCCGACAAATGAGTACGGCGAGTATCAGGACAGTTCGAACATTCTGGCCGCGCCGCCTTCACAAATGGGAGTCGCCCTTGCTCATCGTGGGCTTCTTTGTCCTTGGCTTGGCTTTTAGCATATGCCATTGCGTCTTTTACGCTACTCTCGATGGTACTATTGTTCCGGACAGTGCGCAGCAGGAAAACAACTTGAGGTCTGTACTACAACGAAAGATTCTATCTATCACGATAAATGCTGACTTTGGCTCTGCTCGCCTCCAGGGTTGGGACTGCGATGGCCTTTTTGGCACAGATCACTTTCACGGCCAGTGTCTGGCAGACCTACGATCAGAAGATTTGGCGACACATGGACAAGCCCCTGAAGATGGCTACACTCAACGACATTTTTGGTGCCCAATCATCCATGATGTCGTATCTAAATGTTGATTTCTTGAAAACATTTCCTCTGGGGTATTTCATGGGTTTGTTTGCTTGGTGAGTCCTGGCTTAGGCCGTCGACCCCAAAGCTAAACTGGATGGAGATATCTAACTGCATCCAGGTCTCTCATCCTTCCCCCTTTCTTCACGCCCGGTACTCTAGTCATCTACGACGGCGTCAGTGAGGTTGTAACGCCTCAGAACGTGCCATATATTGGCATCGCAAACGGCACCAACGGGCATTTCTTTGCCTTCTCTCCCTCAAACCAGGGGGATCGTTTCGACTACAAAGATGTCCTCACTCGTGTCTTCAACGGCCCGAGGACGATTATCACGTTACTCATCACAGCGGGCGCTTCGCAAGGGGAGATCCTGTCTCTCAAAAGACCCGCGAACCACTCGTCATACACGCTCGACTTCTTCGGGCCAGCGGTGCAGTGCAGAGACGCAAACGAAACAACGACTGAGGCAATACAGCAGGCCATCGCATCAGAGATGAAGCGGTCGTCAACCAACACCACACGAGAGGTCCAAGTTGCATACCACGCGTTTGTTCCTTCAATGGCTGCTGACCACAACGTCGTGGGTGAAGCCGAGGTGCGATACCAGGCGCCTGGCAACGGCTCCAACGAGGTATGGATGGCCTTTGAGCGCTACGAGAACAAAACCGACAAAAGCTGCAAACATAGCAAACACTATCAAGTCTGCAGTCTCTGGAATGCCACATACGACCTCACGCTCAACTGGGAAAACGACTTCCAGAACGTGTCTGGCACCTGGAAGCTCCTCCACGAGGTCGCCTACCCCCCTGTCGACGAGGCAAACACCACCACCGAGATGGCGCAGCACGCATACTCGGCTTTCTTCTGGTCATTGGCCGATCAGATAGTGGGCACATTCGGTCTGTTTGAGGAAATGGCGGCGGATGGCTCCGGAAACCGAACCTTCCCTCGGATTCGGTGCCCGATACAGCATAACTCGCTGCTCGGGTCGTCCGACTTATCAGTCTTCTTCGACTATAATGAAGATCTGGACGCTTGCCAGAAGCCCTACGGCGATCTCAGTCTGCAAAGGCAACAAGACGTCAATCGCGCGCGGGGGAGGACCCTCGGGGCGCTGATTGAAGAGCTTAGCTTCAACTTGACGGTCAGCCTCATGCACAACGAACTACTCACGTAGGCGACCCTTTTCGTGAAAAGGCAAGGAGCCTACCTGAGCTGACACCTTTCTGCAGCAACGAGACAGAAAGACTCGTGACAGAGTGGCGCAACGTAAACCGCTATGGGTACAACCCCTACGCTTTGTGGATTCCATATGGCCTCGTGTCATTGTTCACGTTTCTGACTGTTATTATCGGGATTATTGCTTTCTCGACGAACGGGGTCCAACGTGGCATCAAGTTCCAGGATGTTTTGAACGCGGTGGAGCGAAAGGACATCCGCGTCGCCCCGGAGCCAATGCAGCCCGAGGAGAAAGATGGGGGCACATGAGGTTTTGGTGTGTTCCTGTTGCTGCGAGCGAGAGTAAAGGAAAGCCCCTTGTAATTGCTACGGTGTTTTGTTCAAATTACCAAAGGTGAACACATATTGGAGTTGTGGGTAGTCAGTTAAATCTGATCACAGTCTAGCTTGGCCATACCTGTCCATCTGCTCCTCTGCTCGATGACGCAGAGCGGAATAGGCACCAACTTAACTACCTAACCACTCCCGCCATCATACAGCGTGCTACGTCGACGCTGTCGCTGAAGCAGATTCCCTATCTGCCCCTTCCTGGCTGCAACTACCCAGCCCCAACCCGGTCACTCACCACGGAATCCTCAATCCTTCCTCAATAGCCTCCTCCAACAGATCATACCTCGACCTCCCCACCACAACAGCATGCCAATTCGCCAGATCCAGCCCCGGCACATTCGCCGCCAAAACATACCCAACCGTGACCCTCCCATGCATCTCATCCCCCTCCTCAAACCCAAACGACCGAGCATACTCCAGATACTCCCTCGGCACCGTCACCCCCGCCGACACCACCGCCGCCGTCTCGCCGGTCGTCGCATTATGCACCATCACCACGCCGTAGTCAGCCGGCCGGGCGCCCACATCTACCCCGCCGTCGGGCCGCTGTCGCTGTCGCTGGATGTAATTCTCAATCGACGCGGCCATGACCGTGCCGATCTTCTTCTCCGCAAGCAACGCATCCAATTTCAATGGCGAAGACGTCAGGGTCTGCAGCAGCGCATTGGCGATGCGGTTATGCGCGCCCTGCAACCCAGCATCGTCGTACGGCTGCTCGCCTACGCCTGAGTCGGCGGGGACGACGAGGTGGTGGAGTTTTCCTCCCGTTGGGGGGGGCGAGAAGGCTTTGAGGAGGATGCGCGTCTTTTGCGAGTTTGCGGTGGGGATGATGAGGAGGACGTTGTTGCGATCGGGTGTGTTTTGGGGGTTTAGGTTCCGGAGCGATTCGTATGCTGGGAATGGGGGGAGGTCTGCGAGCGGGAGACTTCGTGGTGCCCCGATGATTTTCTCGGCGGGGAGATCGGAAATGCTGCTGCGGGCGAGGGATGGGGTGGTTAGGTTCTGTTGCTGCATGGTTGTGATGTTCATGTCATGTCTCGGCCTGTTAGAATCCGGGTTGCCACTGGCAGAAATTGCAGTCGCGCAGAAAACGTTAAACGGCCTTTCCTGCATGTCGCCGCTGCCGGCTGGCGAGCTTGTCCCTTTCCGGCTTTGGAGCGCAGGTTGGCTGCAGCCTGGAGCTCATCTGCAGATGCGGGATGCACCCACATTGTATGTGACACAGAATTGCTTCAATTGTGTCCATGGCGCCCCGCCAAAATGACAACCCTCCAGCCCCGCCGAAAAATAATTAGACTTAGTAAGCCGTATTAAGAATCTGATTGAAGATTATGAAAGAGGAGGTTGATTAACGGTATAAAGCTGCAAACTCTAATTTAACGTAAGATATTTATTTCTTATTATGTGGACTTAAGCTTGTCTTGGCAAGACAAATTTAATAATCTGATATATGTAAGAGAAGGAGCAAGTCTCACTCTCACTCTGCTAGCTAGTTTGAATAGAAACTCCAGAGGGTTCAAAGGCTGAGAGATCCTCACGAAACGTCTTTTAAATAGTTTAAATAAAGTTATCATGATTGTTTTAACTTAGTTAATATTAATTTTTAAACCTTTAATTAGGAATTAAATATTTATTTATTTCTTTTTATAACTTTATATGCTTATCCTCCCTGGTTACATAACTGGAGTATAAAATATACTGTTAATATCTCCGTTTATAGTTGACCTCTCCACCAGTTTATTATATCAAACTTAAGTTTGAAAGAAAAAGTTAATAATGTAATAAGAGTTATTAAAGTTTAGATATATTACACTCTTGTACTTATCTTTGAAAACTGTTAAAGACCCGGTTTTACTGAACTGAAACTAAACGGTAATTAAAAGCGTGCACTTAATTTCTAGTTTTGCTAAACTTAGAAGCTCTTTAGTATCTCCGCCATCTCGCACGATCCGAGCCTCTACGAATTTGACGAGGGGGAACCTAATGAAAGCATAGGCCCGGATGTCGTCGTCGAAATACACGTTACCGCCCATAATTGAGGCCCAGCTCCAAGACGGAGCAGCCACGTCACCACTTCGACGGACAAAGATGTCCTAGTTGGCTTCAGTCTGCCAGCAGGTATGACAGCAATTACCATCTGTCAGAGTAATGAACGTTCCGTGCTTTTTAGTGCAGTGGTAATGCGCGACAATATATCGTACGCTGCCACAGGCCTGCGAGATAAACATCCCTCATGGCTTCTCGGAATATCTTGGCAACACCAGACAAGGCAAGGAGTCGGTCTGACTCTTTAGTTAGGGACCAGCAAGCGTAGAACTCAACAATTTCAAATTTTACCCCATCGAGCATGGTAGATGTTGTCTGAATCTTTGATGGTTGCTGCTTGTCTCGGATAGCTCTAGTCTGATTATCTTGGAGCTGCTCGGGGTAAATTCGCCATGTACATCAACAGGTATTTTGACCCCTGGGAGGGTCGCTGGATGGCTACCCTCCAGGCATTCCCAGTAGATTTGGTTTTGGGTAAAGTGGAGAGTTCTCGTAGCCAGGTAGCGTTCCTGGACAATCCAACCGCGAGAACTGATGGCTGCGGCTTCCACGTCTTCATCCCAGCTCAAATGGCAGCATATAATCCATGATCCAGATATGCTTTCACTATCACCGTGCGTCGACGTATGCGGATGCCATTCTGGTATGTCGATGGTGAAAGGATACGGGAGCTTTCGTTCACAGAACAGGCCTGTTCTGGAAAAGAATGGCAATAGACATCCACCATCGTGCTAACCTCTGCTTGCCAGTCGGCCAGCGAGTCTTGAAAGATGCACAGGGAGTCGATCCAAAGATAAGCATGACCCAAGCGCCGAACCAGGAGAGCTGCGTCACGAAATGTCGGCGATAGCCCCTTAAGTGAGATGCCCTCTCGGAACTAGCACGGCGTTATGTATGTTGGCGAAGTTACAAGATGGTCTTTGGATCACCCCAGCGGTGAGAGAGCGTCCAATAGGCGGGGTAGCAACCTCGCGGCTGAACATCAACCACGTTGTCGCGGTCCCTTAGGTGAACCAAGCCCTGCTTGGCATGCGTGACGTCGAGAACTCGAGTCGGAAAGAAGCCATTGCCGGCGGCTGGGGGAGCGCAGTGCTTGTGTTTGGATTGGAAGGTTGACAGCCGGCAACTAATAGTTTCCAAGTCTTGGGTAGAGCCCAAACTGGGGTCAACCTCTAACCACGGGAGCTTCTGGAGACCATGACAGAAGGGATGGCGCTGTGGTTGAACGCCCGGTTGGTCTGGGTCGAGTGTATACATAATCACTGTGATATGCCAAGCATGAGCGTCAACCTTCTCTCCTCGGAAATTGCCAAGACACGAAATGGCGACAGGTCAGGGTGCCCCTCTTCGTCGGCGCCGGGTCGGGGGAGTAGCTGGAGCCTGGCCCATAACCAGGAGCAGATGAAACATCCGTCTTCCTTGCTCAACACAAGATCGCGATAGCTGCCGTGATGTTTCCCTTCGATTCTTAGTTGGATTGAATAGCCTTTAGGCCTGTAGAACTGCTCCCGGTCGGGAATTTGTGTTTTGCCTTGCAAAGCCGCGATGCAAGTTTCGCACAACTTGCCATTGTCGCTGTCCATTGTGATCTTGGCGATGGGTGTTCTTGGAGAAAGTTGCCCAAACATTCGGAAGCAAGTTTGGGTCAGACGGACCTCGGCAGGAACTCTTCGCTGACCGCATCCTCGAGCTTGCCGAATCGCGCCCAACACCAACCAGTCCCCATCGTCTTTCCGCATGAGCGAAGGGGTTGCGCCTTCCCCCCGGTTTCTACGTTATCCCTGCGCGTTTGTCAGGATTTCAACCACTGGCAGCTCAAGCAAGAATGAAGTTATTCCCAACCCGGCAATTGCACACAACATCGCTCATTTCCATTTCGCCCCTAACACTTATCCCGACAGCTCTGCCGCGGGCCCAGGAGTGCCTAAAGTCAAAACATGGCTAAACTCCCGCAGATTTCCATTCGGAATCGCAGCAACAGCAGCAATCAATATCAGCAGCGGGGCAACCACTCACGGCCGTCAAATCCCCTGGCAGAAAATATAGCAATTTCAGCTTAAAGCGCGCCAGTCATGCTTTCACGGCTTCTCTATCCCTAGCCCCAGGGCCAGGGGCAAGGAGCTTAAAAACTCCCCGACTCGGCATCGTCCGCCATGCATCTCCACCCCAGTCCAGTCCAGTTCTGACCCCGAAACACCGACACCGAACCTCTCACGAACCCATCCCCCAAAATGGTCCGCCTCCTCCCCCTCCTAGCCGGCGCCGCGGCCGTCTCGGCCGAATGCACGCGCGAAGGCCTCCTCGCCGCAGCCTCCAGCTACGTCACGGCCATCACCACCGGCTCTCTCTCGAGCCTCAAGCTCTCCGCTACAAACTTCACCTACCAAGAGAACAACAAAAAGGCCGACCTCGCCAAGTCCGGGCCCCTCGCCGCCCCGCTCAAGATCGACTACACGCGCTCGACCGCCGACGTCGTCGCCTGCGCCAGCTACACCCTCATCATCTCCACCGCCGGCGGCACTAAGCCGTATATCCTGGCTACGCAGCTGCGCCACCCTGGGGATGACACCTCGACCATCACGCTGATCGATACCATTGCCGCGACGACCGGGTCGCTGTTCTTCAACGCTAAGAAAACCCTCGAGCTCATCCAGAAGCAGAGCTGGGCGACCATTGCTGCTGCGGACAGGCCGAGCCGCGAGACACTCAAGAAGTACGGCGATGGGTATCTGGATATGTGGACGGATAAGAATGCCGCGGGCAGTCTGGAGTGGGGTGCGGACTGTGAGCGGGTGGAGGGGTCGCAGTTTACGAAGCCGTGTGGGGTGGGCTTGCCGAAGGGCGGGAGCACGAAGAATAATGGAATGAGGAGGTATGTGATTGACGAGACGGTCGGGTCGGTGGATGTGCTGTGCTCGTTTGATTCGATTGGGAATTATCCCGATAGTCATGAGATTCGGGTCGAGGGGGGGAAGGTTAAGTATGTCCATACTGTGACGGTTTAGGGGGAAGAGGAGGGAGGAAGGGGCGGCAGAAGTTTGAGTTGGTGGTGTGTTTGGGACGAGGTTGGAAATAAATGTCAGAATTTGGTATCTTGATGCCTGATGCTGAACGGTCTCTCGCCCTACTCTGCGTCCCGCGACTCATTCCCAGGAGGCAACAGATGTGGCTCTGTCGGCGACGAAATCAATGCCGGGGCCCAACTTGAATTTCGGACTGTCGATAAGCGTCAAGCTCCTTCAGAATTCCCTCATAACCCCAAGCCCACCCACGCTCAATGCCCAGATTCACATAGTCTCGTACTAATCTCCCGTGGCAGTCCTGTATTGAAGGGTCCGCGCCAAGTCTGAGAAATGCCTGAATGCATTCGAGCACATTTTCCACCACCTTTTTTTGTAGCGTGATGCCAAAGGCTCTGGAGCGCTCCCACCTGGCGGCGATACGCTTAGTAGCGCCGCCGTTTTCGACAACCAAGCGGTGCAATAGCGTTCTGCCCTCGTCGTCTTGGGCGTTGATGTCAAACCCGAAGTTCTCCACGAGGTACTTCGCAACATATCTGTGGGGCGGGTCGCCAATTAAGTACCTAGGTTTTTCGGGGGACCACAGACCATCAGATCTCGCAACGACGTGCAGGGCCGTTAGGCCTTTGCGGTCTCTCCAGGTCGGATCAAAGTCTATTTCCGTAATGAGAAACCGTAGGACCTCAAAAATCTCAAAGATTACCAGACGTTAAAGCCAGAAGTCATTGCGTAGAAGGCAATCCAGCGCCCACATAAATTTGTGTTTAGTCGAGCCTCGTAGATAATGCTCAATAATCAGTTTCAGAGTTGGTACGTCTCTTGTTGATGTCAAAGCGTACTCGACCACTCGCAAGTTAAGGTAGGCATTTGCTTTCGGTTCCGCTAGCATAGCTTTGAGAAGGATGTAGAGTACCTCCGAGTTGAAGCCGCATTGAGCTGCGTAATGCAACGGTGTGTCCCCGAGTTTATCGCGTAATACCAGGTCTCTTGGGCGGTGCTGCAGCCAGAATTTCAACAGAGCAACACTCCCCTTCCGAGCCGCCAGGTGTAGATATGAGATTTTGGACCTTGGAGGGTGGCTCGGAAGGCGTGACATACCGCTGTACTTGAATACTAGCTCTGCGGCCTCTCTTTTTCCAAAGTGGTAAGTTATCACAGCTTCAAGGGGATCTTTCCAGCAGGTGCGAGAAAGAGAAAGGCGTCGCGGGCGTCGTATTCTGGCGCCTAATCGCAACAGAAGAGCCGTGGTCTCGATATGGCCAGCCTGGATGGACATCACAAGAGGCGTTTGTCCCTGGGAACGGTTCACAGAATCCAAATCGGCACCAATTTCGAATAATATGTTCACCGCGTCCAGACTGCCAAAGTTGGCTACATAATGAAGTGGCGTAAACTCTTGTCTGTGGCGAATATGGCGCTGGTTAATACGTCGTTTGTATTCCGGAGAGCCCCGTTTCTCATTGATGAGAGACTTCAGCCAAACGCCTAAACCAAGCCCGGCTGCCATGTAGATAGCAGTGAGTGCCGAGTTCAATAACACGGTATTCCGCGGTGATTTGGTCCATCACGTGGCTGCTTTGCTCCCCAAAGCCTAGGAGATCAACGGTGAAACGGACAAATTTGTGGTTTTACATGATCGCCATAGCATATCGCAAGGTTTCTCGCAATATTGGCGTAGAAAAAAAAGACCCTGGGCTATTTCGCAAGACGTTCGTTCCAAGTACTCCAGACTTTCGAAAATGAATAACCCAATGGCTTAGGGCGTATTCGCACAAAGGAACCCCAGCAATGGATGGGTTCACAGAACCCGAGCGAGAGAGTTGGCAAGCTGGAGACGCTCGCCCTCCTCGGAGACACTGGGAGCCCAGATATGAAACACATCTTGATGCGACAACGGAGTGGCCCTCCTCCGGGTTGAACCTAGGCGGCCAGCCCGTGTTGTCTCTCGGTGTGGGGAGACTGAGCAAATAATCTCTCCCGCTTCCGTGCACGATCTGAACGATCCCTTCAGAAACCCGCCTGTGAGACTGGTGTGTCTGTGTCAACATCGGCGTGGATAGTTTGAGAAAATGACCGCAGAATATGATGGAATCCTTGGCTCTGTCCACCTTGGACATTTCATCGGAAATTTCGAAGTCCATAGCGTCTGCAAGTTCCTCGAGAAGAAGTGGCCGTTCTGCGAACAAGACCCATTTCAATACAAGTTGGATAACATTTCGTCGATCAGGCTCAACATCACGCAGAATGCGCTCATAGATAAGGTACAATCCACGAAGGAGCTCATCTAAGCATGCCTCAGGCTCACTGGGCTCTTTCTCCTGGATGTCTTTGAGAGCGAAACTGACCCAAAGGAATGTGCCATCTGACTTTTGTTTCAATGTGGATCTGATTTTCCCAATGAGCTCTGGGAGTATCTCTTCACAACTGAACAAGCTAGTTCCTCGGTCCTGGTGAAAATGTAAGCGGACAAACTATCCTGGACATCATCCTTAGCGTCTGGATCAAGCCTTATCCGGGACCAGGCTCCAAGAGAGTCTCGAATCCAAGTGGGGTGTTCCCGGCTGACAATCAGCAAGTTAAGACGGTCCGATGGTCTTGGCCTGATAGCTTCCTTCAAGAAAAGTCTTGGTGGAAATGGCATTGCATTCATCGGGGCCGTCAATAAGACACAAGACCCGTGGCGTATGTGAGGTACTAATGGCATCGGGGAACATACTCCAAAGCAGTTCGATAGAAGTTTCGCTAAACATGCGAGACCCTTGAACTTCGTAACTCGACATCAGATGGCGTATAAGTGACGGGATCTTAGTGATGAGTTGTCGAACTAGACCGCTGCACCAAAACACTGCAAAAGTGAATCCACTGATACTAGCATTTAGTAACAGCGACTACATCCATATTGTTCCACATGAGTTGCGAGAGCAAGCTTCTGATAATATGGACACCGTGGTTTTGTGTATCGGCGGCGTTAGAGAAAGGGAAATACAGAGCGATATGTGGCATCTCGTGCTGCTCAGCGTATCGTTCTATGTGTTATATGAGACGAATATGGGCACACAGAACTTCCTTTTTGGTACCTCCCCCACGTGACACTGCTCACCCCGGCTCAGGCCCGGCTCGGGATTTGCTCAGGCTTGCTCACCTTTGCTCTGGCTAAGTACCATTTTCGGCACGCTACACCGCAGCATGCTGAACTACTTTAACTCTGACCAAGTGGACCCAGAATTAGTCCCATATATAAAGATGGCTAAAATTAGTCCTCATTTTGAAAATGAACAAGCTCACCTTTACCTCTTGTACTTTTTCGTATTGCTCACCTGGCCTCTGTGGACTTAGCATCTACCCTCCAACTCTCGCACCTTTACCTTCTTCGAAGCACCCCTACTTCCGCTAGGTAGTCCTAAATAACGGCGCAGAAAATATTCGAAAAATCGCCACTCAGGCTCTGGAACGCGGTGCCTGGTTTAGTGCATATGCTTTGTCGGTCAGTGTAAGCCTTAAGTAGGTTGATGAAGTATTGAATGCTCCGGTCACCCTAAACTTCCCCTATCTTAAAAAATGCTGCCTTAATCCAAACGGCTCCGTTACTATGCTTTAAGTCCCCGCACAGCAAGAGGTTAACCTGATATTAACCAAGAAGTACAATGTCTGCCGATAAGAGCTCCTTATAGTCCAACGTAAAGGTCCGTAAGTTCTCAGGAGCCTCTTCGCTGAAGGTGTCCTCACCGCGGAGCTAATAGAAGATTCAGCACATTTAGATTACCTGCCAGACAACAAAATGCGTATCTGCATGCTTCCCATGGTATCCCAGTAGATTCACTAGGCAAATCACTCTTCTCTTACAGCGCTCGCCGCGGCTACAGACGTCTTTAAATCGTTCAGCCATGGCTCTTCGGCCATTACTGTCCAAAAGGATTGTTTCCAAGAGCCATTTTGTCAAGGGATTAAAGATAATATCCTCCTTCTCGGGAAACCTCTCAGCGCTTGTTACCACATATCGTTCTGCAAGGTCGAGCTGCGCCCTTGTCGCCACCTCATCATCGTCAAATTGCAATAGCGCTGGGTCACAGCTCCATTAATGTCAAACACAGGCTCGTTGTAGGCAACGGCTAGGGCAGTACCCGCAATAAAGTTTCTTATTACCCATTTTCGAATGGAATCAGCCCACTCAGGCTAGTGGTATGATGTCTCTGGGTAGTCGTACAACGAGTTAAAGTTCTGGTGAAGCATAGTGTCGTGGGAATGGGCCATGGCCTGATAGGTGGGCAGCGGGCCGACCGCCTTTTGCTGGGTAATGGGGGGGGGGACTTTTTCCTCGAGCATCGCTGAGGGCCCCTTTTTAGTGACTACTGCGGCCGACCTTGGGCTAATAGGAACGGAAGAAAACAGGGCGCGTCGCGAAAGCCTCGCAAGTTGGGAGCCAAAAAAAGGGACACCGAAGGTAGATCTTCACCAAAAAGGGCCAGATCACATGAACAAAAAATTCATGGCACCATTAACAACCAGGTTGGTGGTGATGCTGATGGGGATAAATCTTTTGTAGGGGTGGTGTGGGTCACTCGACTTATCGCGCGTAAGCTTGCAGGGTTCGCAGGCCCGCAGTTACAGGGACCTATGTTGTTGGCACAAGTAGGAACACATCTGTAGATACTGCTATATTGTTATATGTTGCAGAGGAAAAGGTCTGCATCTGCGAAGCTATCTACCTATTATCTGTGTGGTGGGGCGGCATGGTCTGCCATTCACCTGGGCCACCATTCACCTAGTGGGGGGACCCACAACAACCTATCATAACTATCCAGGGTATTTCGTAGCGCTGCTTAAATTCTCAACAAACTTTCCTGTCTTTCATCAGATTTCTTCCATCTCACCACGACCAGCGCTTTGGAGAGGGGAATTTTCAAAAGGCTTCTAGAGCTTGCATCACTGACTCCCAAGACCAACCTTCCAAACAATCAACACAGCCTTTATCCTACGTAACCCATCTGTGCCCCTCACGGCAATGCAAGAAATACTTCAACAAGCTTAGGAAATATCGGAGTCCCCGGCCCGACAATAAGACCTCATCCCTTGCCAGCTGGAAACCAGAGGTTTTTCCCATCAAATAAAGCTTACTGTATAATGGAACTGCGGTGGCGCATCAAACTAACCACTGCCACTCTCCTGGTAAGTCTGCGCCTTATGTCTGGCCGTACCGCTGCCATTGCTCTGAGTGTTTAGAATCCCCTGGCCATGTCGAGATACCTTGATGTAGCCCTCGCGCAAGACATCAGACAGCGCTTACTCCTCTACCGGTAACAACTAAGTCTTAGTTAAGTTGATAATAGTATTTGTAGCTGGGCAGCAGAGTAACTGGGACCCACCTTCAGGAGCCTTCGGAATTGCGTCGACAAGGTATTGCGAAGACCTGCCCCGTCGGTTCGGCAAACAAGTAAAGTGACGGCCACAGACGGAGCGACTCGCTGTCACGGACACTCTCAGAGGGCTTGGGGTTTTCGTCAAGACGGCGGGATCCCGCGACATTCCCCATACGTAACTTAGGGTCTAGTAACTGTCAACCGGTTCAGGCCAGACTGCTATCTAGCACATTGAGAGGATGCTACTTAGGTAATTAAACTTCCAAGCAAGTCTGTTGACTTACACACAGCTGCTGTTAAGCTGCGTAGGCGGCAAGTTAGCGAAAGACTTAGGCTCGGCTAGAGGAGTATCATACTCAATCCATGTAAATTACCCTTTCTTTTCCCACTTCTTCAACACCGAGGTTATAAGCTTTTACTAAAAGTTGTGGCGGAACTTGATCTGAAGCTTTGTGGCGATAATGATTAGGTAATGCGCTAACATTTCGTAAACCTGTTACCTTATTACCGCCTATAAAGCGGCTTAAGCATCCAGCTTGCTAGGAGAGGGCAGTAATAGGTTTACCTCAGTGTAGCCTATGGCTAAAGTGATGGCGAAGATAATTAAGAAGGTTACCTATAGTATCTCTTTCAATAACTTTACCAGTGCCTTGGGCGAGAGTGTCTTATTAAGGCTGTTAAGTATCCTCTATCTGACTAAATAGGCAGCTTTGGAAAAATTTTAAGCGTCTAACCCAAACGTACTCTCAGTGTTCGCCTCTAAGCGTTTAACATGTGCTTACGACGTTACGTAAAGAAAGAAGCAGGCATCTGCGGTAAAACGATAATCGAGATAATCTACAGCTAAAGCTTAGAACTTGTATAAGCTTAACGTACTAACTATGCTTTTTAAAAGGAGTTTACTATTAAGCAGCCAAGATATTACTGTCTACATAAAGTTACCACAGTTCCAATTAACGTTAAACGCCAACAGGAGGTCGAAATAGGTAAGCCGAGCTTAAGCAGCTAAGATTACGCGTTAATCGAGCCCTGGACATCCTGTTTAAACCAATGTAGTAAATCAGTTAAGAGAGATACCTACGTCTATTATTATTAAAAAGGTTAACGTCTTTAAATGTTGTGCGTATGCAATTAGACTAAGTTATAACGTTAGCATTGCTAGATACTTAAACAAACCGTTAAGCAAGTGTTAGGTAGGTATCGTACAGGTCGTTACTAGAACACTAAGTGTAGAGAATTAGCCTTTTTAACGACCGTATCGTTTCTAAGGGTATTATAGTTCATTATATACGTTATGTCCTTACATTCTGGAATCTTCAAAGCCTTACATCTAAAGTACGCCCCCTAACGACGAACTGACAATACTTTCTCTTAACCTTATGGGGAAAATTTAGCTCTTGTAAGCTCCCTGCACTTTCAGCCTTTAGCCTTAAACACACAAACCCAGAACTGCAGCTAAGTGATTTCTCGGTTACCATTAGAGAGGTAAGTGCTGAATAGGATTATGTCGATTTAAATCCTGTAAATCGAGTTTAAACAGAATGAGGAAGACGATAGGCTGTAAGTAGGTAACTAAGATAACCTGATAGTAATGAAGAGGACTAGGGGATTAGCATTTTATTAAGAGAAACTTAAGGAATTTATCTGCAACTAAACCGTATCGCTACTAATAAGCCGTCCATAATGCTCTAAAAATCAGATGCCCGTTATTAGTCAAACCTAATAACGCAGCCTAGGTCACCGAAACTTCCAAATCGAGGAAAGTCAGTAGGCACTTTAACGCCTATGTTATGTGACGAAATAATAAGCTCAGGTGATTGGTGGCGGATGGCTGTGACCTCTTAAGCTAGGTTATAAACGACAGCGGGATAGAACAGCATTAACCAAGTGGGTTGAGCCGTGAAGGTAGAGGGCGTTAAGAATGTTGCCTAAGACCTTGCTCAGTTCAACTAAAACCTGTACGGCTTACACGCTATAAACATTAACAATATTATAAGAAACGTATTGGCGAGCCGTATCGGATGGGCGAATATTGAGAATTTAGGAGCCTTCTCGCGCATTGGAGAGTCGACCCAACAGAGGGCGCGCAGGGCATAGGATAACCCCAGGTTTATGGGGGATGAAGCCGTACGTGTTACGGCCTGCACCCTGGGCTAAGGTAGGTCGCAGGTGTGAGTCGCAACGGGGTTGCAAGGCAGCACCTGAGGGGTTGGCGATCGGAAGACTGAGCGTTGAGGTAAGTACTCTCGATAAGGTTGAATCACTGTTGTTGTAGGCCGTTGCTCTATGATGCACAGGACAAGTTGAACAGTAGAGTACAAATGAATAATGAATTACTTGCGTGGGGAACCCCAGATCCCTCACCCATCGTAGTCACGATAATGGTATCTATACTAGTCTACTCAAAGGTAACTCGTGCTGCCTCTGTTGTTTTACCCTAAAGCTGCCCTCATCCACCCTAATCACCCCCACTACCCCCACCCACCTTACTCAGGCGCTACTCAGGCGATGCTCAGCCGTCGCTCAAAACTCAGCTAGAGGAATCGCCAAACATAGTTCGAATAGCAACTTTTCGCGAAGTCCCGGTTTTTAGGATACAGGTAGCCCGAAACTGGGAACACCCCCAACCCCCAACTCCTTTTCGCTACCCTTCTTTTCCTCCTGAAGTTATATAAAACTTAGTTTACGTTTTCTATTAGGTCTCTATTCCCGTCTTTATATACGACAGTAGGTAAACTTTACCCTTGTTGAAGCTTATGATCTGACAACCTTATAGAATAGCACCTGAATAGAGAGCTACAAGACCGGAGGACCTGTAGCAGTAACAGCGGAACTGTGGTGTGTGGTACGATGGCTCGTAACTGACGGAAACAAGTGAGATAGGTAGAATACAGGGGGTTAATAACTGCACATGGATTTTCCAGGGCTATACGTATAAGATTGAGGCTCACAGTAGACTCTACATTGGAAACCAGAGGCTCAATTAGGTGTTGCTTACTTGAGGGGAGTGCTATCTACAGAGGAGTGACTGGAAGGGTAGTTGAAGAGAGCTCTTCGAGAGCTTTCTACAGCTGTGGGAAGCCCTTTGGGGCCTCTCTGTCACTGCGCCCGCTTTTTAGCTTACATAGCCTGCTCTTCAGGATTCAGACGACGCATTTTCACTCTCCGCACTACCTTGTAAAAAGAAGAGGTATAGCCATGAGAGCTGAACTGGCGCAGCCAGTTCAACTGGTGTGGGCTAAAGTTGCCACACACGCCACCCAAGACAACTATAATAGGGGCTCTCTGGCGGAGCCGGAGAGCACAGGAGAACACGCAATTCAATCACTTTGAACCCATTCACCTCGAGGAGCCGTGCTTCTAACATACCTACCTATCTAATGACGACGTCCTTCCGGTTGCGATCAACTACTAGGAGACAGAATTATCTACCACTGAAGCTTAGAGATCTTGGCACTCAAGTGACGGTGCCAATCGCCGGTGTGGCATGCAACCATCGCTCGCAACCGTCAACACCGCCGGCAAAAAGTGGGCCCATGCACATGGAATTGTCAATGTAGCTTCAATCCTGTACAATAACGTACAGTATATGACATTCAAACCCAACGCCCTAAATTTCATTCCACGTCACATATTAACTATACAATCTCAACCACCTCATTTTCACCAAAAAAACTCCTTCCAGACACCGGCGACTGCGCGGGAAGGCTGCGAAACACACCTACCCTACGAAACTTTTCCTTTCCAGTACTAGTACCATCTGACGGAACGCCTACTTTTAACAGAAGCAAACCAATAAGACTCCTCTTATTGTGAGCGTCAGAAACATAATCTTTAAACGTCGCCATCAGAAGCATATAAATTCCTGGACACTCGGTAACCGCTTCCCGCGGCTCCCAATCGAGATAGAAAAGCCAGTCCCGCCGTTCCTTGATTTTAAGGAACCATGCCTGAGCTTCAGATGGTGGCCGCTCGCTCTGACCATCTCCAACCTTCTTCATGATTCTGTGGGACGATGACACTCTCGCCATCCTTCCCACGATTCTAAGCTCGGCGGCTGATATGGCGCCAAATGGATCCTTTCCTGCGAGGACAATGTGAGCGTCTATCTGCTGAAGCTCAGATCTGACGCTATAACGCATATTTCGAGGAAGAAGTGGCTGGAAAGCGCCGCAGTAAATCCAGCTCCAGGACGGGCAAATATAGCGTTGAGAAAACCGGTTGGTTGTAAGCAGATCCGTGTGACTCAGAGGCTTGTCTCGGAAGGAATTCAGCGAGAACCAGAGCAAATCGTTGGTTAAAGATAGCCTCCAGAACCCAGCAATGTAGTCGGTCTCTCGCTTGTTGGTGGCGTTAGCATAGGACCGAGCCAGCCCAGATAGAGCGGGGAAGATGTCGCCGTCATAGCTGAATCCGCGTGACCGCTCGCTGTACTCGGCAACAAGAGTCTCCCAAGGGTCGGTAACGTCACGGCGGAAGATCCAGCGCAAGCCATGCTGCCCAGTGAAGGGCAGGTAGACAACGCCTCCATCGTACTGACGAGTTCCATGGTATTGACAAAGCCCGGGGCAAGAGAAGGAGAGTTTTCCTCTCCTCCCGAATGCGAGAAGCCGGGTTGAAGCAACGTGTTCCTGAAATGTCCACCCCCTGGTCGACCACTTTGACATTTTGAACATTACGCCCTTGGCAGTGTCGATTTCCGTGCTATTTCCCACAATTTCCAATATATCAAGCCCGCCGTCATTTTCCAAACGGAGTGAATCGACCGTCATCTGGAGAAGACCAGTGTTGCCGGGTCGCAGGGTCGAGCGATAGTTGAGATAGAGGCTCGGACCGTCGTCTGCGTTCGGGTAAAGGAACCCCTCTCGGCACGAAGTTGATGAGGTGGCCGCAATTGTGACTTGAGAATTGCCGTAGATTCTGTGCATTACCCCCGCGTGCTCTTCCCAATCACCACCGGTACAGTCTTTATCCTGCCGGATGCATATTGCATCCACCCAAAGGTAGGGAATCGATAAACCCCGGGCTACTTCCACAGCGTCCCTCACCACAGTAGGTATCCGCCCCTCGTCAAATCCTAGAGAAAGTCGCGCTTCGGCCTCCTCGCTGTCAGTCTTGAGTTGTGCTTGAGAATCGATTTCAGATCCCCAGCAGTAACTTAAAGTCGCATAAGTAAGGGGTGGTGGTTCGACTTCCTCAGATTTCACAAGCTTGATGGAGCCGCGGCTCTGAATATCAATTAGACGCTTTGGCCGGAAGTTTTCTTCGGCATGTCGATGGCTATTCACGCAGTCATGGATCAATGACTTGCTCCACTTAGCTGCGCTGCTTTCGCTCCAATTTCCAGGGGTTGTTGAAGTCGCGATACGAAGCCATTTTGAGAGCCGAGATGATTCTGGGATAGATAATTCATTAGTCATCACCTGACGAGGTCAATACTGGAGCAAAGCTTGTTCAAGTTACACCCACCTTTAGTTGCCTCCGCTCGCATGAGCAGAGTCAATCCTCCATTTGGCAGGCCCCCGTCTTTATCTCGCACCGCCTTACAGATTGTAACCTTCAAGAATAGACAGCCTGTCTCGGCCCTCACTCTTGGGGAGTCCTTATAAATGGAGCACCATATCCAAGACGCTTGAACTCTGCATTGGAAATGCTGACTTAGGAACTCTCTGATTTCATTCCTCTGCCGCCAAGACACCGGGATTCGGTCGCCAATGTCATCACCAGGCTGGATTGTATCCCGGACCAAGCGACACAGCTCGCAGCCACTCTGGGCCGAGGCTTCAAGGGCGGGAAGGGATGGAAACGAGTCGATAAAGATGACTGGCCGGAACCAATCAACTGGCAACTCCCAGAACTCCCCAGACCGCCTGATTGCATGTGCAGGATTACGCCGCCACTGCTTGGGCATGACGAGACACTCACTACCAGTTTCCGTGACAGCTGCCGAGCCATCAACTTTTCTTTCGTCAAATTCGAGAATTTTGCAACGCGCGCAAAGCTTAGCTGCTTGAGGCTCCATGACTGAAAAGAAGGATAGCGGATTGCTCCCTTTCAAACCCTCTTAGGGCTAGGGAATCTCCTCCTTTCTTATTGCCAAAGTTAGCCACTGACTGACTTCCAGGGTTCCATCGGCACATTATGCCGTTGGGCGCCACCAATCTAGTCAGCGCGGCTAACTAGATTATTTAATTGGTGGGCTCTTGGCCAACTGGTGGTGAGAGTGTGACCTTGGCAAACCCAGTCTGTTGCACTGGTCTGTCACCATTTGATAGGGTAGTTCTGCTGTGGTTTCAATGAGAGCCTACCTCCGCGCACCCACCCACTTTCCCTGCGCACCCACCCCCTTTTCCTCGTACACCTACCCCCCCACTTTGGGATCCACCGGGCAGCCATATGCAGCTGTCATGGTAAATTTCGATTTCTCCATAGTAATTTTTCACTTTCAGAATGACCAAGTCAGCCAGGCCCCCGCACCAGCCCGTCGCAAGGGTCCATTGACCAACCCCGCGCGCAGAGCCAGTGCGGCGCGCGGGGCACCGCATACGAAAACATCGCGATCGCTATCTTGGTGTTTTTGAGGCGGTCGCCCACAACGAATTTTAATTAATCAAGTCAGATTTTTATCGCATTTTTTGCGTTTCTGAGATAGTTGAGATAACTGTACAACAAAGATAGACTTTTCATTACTCACGCAACAACCACACAAGATCTAACATCGTAATGCCTAGGTATACGCCATTGCAACACCAGGATCCAATATCGTGATGCTCAGGCACTGCGCCGTTGCAGCGGAATAGCAGTCGGTTACAGCGAATGGTTTCTGCCTATGGCAGAATATTAATATTGGGGAGCCATCCTCAACACCACGATCGGAAGTCGTGATAATCTGAGGCAGCACCTTGTGTGGGGGAGGGACTGCCCGTGAGGGGTGCGGGGTTGCCCAGCTTATGTTTCCAGTGTCTGTGATGTGACATTGAAATTTCAGATTTTACTATAGTAATTTGTGGGGTTTGGAATGACAGCCGTCAGGTCTTGGATATTTGAGACGGGTTAAGTTTTTGTATGGCAAGGTGGGTGTACGAGGAAAGGGGGTAGGTGTGCAGGGAAAGTGGGTGGGTGCGCGGAGTATAGCTCTTCAATGAAGGTAATATTTCTGAAGTTTGAAGAGTGCGATGATGATCCCGAAGAGAAGAAGCTTCTCCAAAGGCAAAGGAAACACCCCTCACTCTTATCTAATCTATCGCAATAAAGCCGTCTCCACGTGCCTCGTTACTGGGCACACCACTGCATCTCCACTTGTACGGCTCCACACATACACAACCTTGCCGACCTTATCCACCGTTATCGGCATCACACGCCTCCTCCGGCATCACCATTCCAAGCCTTAGTCTTATCTTCCGACCGCCCACATGACTTAAAAATTGAACTTAAGGAAGGATCTAGAATCGACGACCTCGGATTCAGCCCATTGTATAAGATGTCAGGATATTGCGGCGAAGCCTTACCCTGACGATAATCGCTCTGTGGATGGAACGGCGAGGAACGTATGAGAGGGAGGAACACGCGCCAGAGGAAGTGAAAAGGGGCTTTTTTGAGGGGAGTTGGGGAGCTCTCAACAGTTCGATTCCGGCATTGGTCACCGGATTCTCATTTTTTGAAGGCCCGCGGATGTGCCTTCGTGGGAGGAGGGGTTACCGTGATTGACCTGAGCGTTGGGCGGCTTTACCGCCTTTGTCACATGCGCCCCGTTGCAGAGCACGAGCCACCCCACCATCCACAATTCCCCGTGGCCGAGTGCCTCGCCCTTCTTCCTTTTCTCTTCTTCTTTAGCGTACAATCGATTCAACTAACAACGTACTTGCAACCTTGCCTCGAGCTTAAGTCAGTGAGTTGTGACACTGTTTCTGGCTGGGCGGCCGACACAAAACGGCACCGGCCGTGGTCCTAGGACACAGCACCTAGATAGATGAGTGTAAGTGCTGCCCTTGGAAGCACCCCTGTGAGGCACCTAGTTCCTCACGCAAGCAATATCATGTCCACTGTCTACAATCTGCTCAGCCGTTCTTGAGGCTCTTTGTAGCACACCCTGTTGTGACAGTGTCTTGACTGTCTGAGTGCTTGCACAACCTCTAGTCCCCACTGTCAATTACCCCAGGCGTTCTACCTTGCAGTCTGACCCTCCTCTCGGGTGCAGGTTTTAACAGCTAGGCTCTGAGATTGCTTTGTATCCGGGAGCTCATAATTCAGGCATCATGACACACTGCCACGTCCTGGGCCGGTAAGGGTTGGACCGGTCGTGAGACGGGAGTCACCATACGATGAGGCCGCACCCACGGAGGGGTGGCTTCGGTAGACCGAAGAAAGCAAGTTCTACTCAAATGGCTTACAGTGTTGATAGGCCGCTGCTCTATAAGCACAGGAAGACAGTAAAACTCAAAGAACAATGTAACTACTTACGTGAGGATCCAAGAGTCCCTCACTGGCATCACGGGCATCTTGATGATATCTATATTAGTCTAACGAGAGGTACCCTGTATCTTGATCACTCTGATTCCTTTTGGCAGGTGAATAGAGTGATTACTCCATCTGGCTTTCATAGTGCACATTGCCCTTCTTTACTGTACGGGGAACAGGCGGTCCGAGCCGTCCCAAGAAGCGACCTGCGGGTCGCCCCACATACCCGCAGGCAGTGACCCGGCTGCGTGACATGAGCCCTAACTACCAAAAGAAATGACTGAAACAGCCAAAGGTTGATCGAACGACTGACCGCCAAGTGATTAGAGTGCTTAAAACACTGCAAACCCCAGGTGAGGATTTTACGCCGTTTATGTGCTTAAAGCGAAATGGGGCCCAAATTCTGGCAGAAGTCGCGGGGCCAGGAATTGGGCACATGTTATACTGGTGCATGTGGTGAAATGGCACATAAGATCCTGGCTCCCAAACTGGGACGGTATATGATATACCAGTACATGATATAACATAGTACATAGCATACTGGCACTTAGAGTAAACTAGTACATAATACACTAGCCAGAACATACCAGTACATAATATACCAACGCATAATATACTACTACATAACCGTACTATAGCGGCGCGAGGCACCCAGGGGACAGAGGAAATGACTACAGCAGTAGGTCAGCTCTATTCAAACCACTAACCGCCTTGAAGCATGCGCCACCCAAGTGGCAGAATCCGATCTTATCCAGGATTCTTCCACACAGCTAATTCTTCCCCTCTTTCTCTTTTTCTCTTTAGCTTACAATTTACTACGATCAATCACACTTGCTGACATAACCTTGCCTCGTCGATAGTTGACACCCGTGACATAGCCAAGCTAACTACAATGATATTCAGGAATCCTTTACTTAAGCTGTAACCGTACGCTTTTTTCTGTACGTGCTCCAGTCTCTTGCAGATGTACGCCGCTTATTATTCTTCTACTCTCCCAAGGATTTTCGCTTTCCGAGCGATCCCTTGCTCCACCTAGACTTTGAGAGGGCATTTCCAAGACAGGCAATAATTATACTCAATAATTACACTAAGGAATTATAATACGAAAACGACAGGCTGCAGCAGAAAGGAATATTTACGGCCTGTCAGAAATACCGCACTGCGAGTTGAGGCTGTCAAAAGTGATTGAATTGTGTGTGCTTTTCTGGTATGCTGGAGAGCCATATCGTATAGATCCATTCGTAGGATTACGTCAACGTAGTTGTGGTGGCTCAGCCTCCTCACACCAGAGGCTCTGATTTCTGACATGGCTGCTTATACCTTTCAATCTGTCTCCTACAAGAAGGTATTGGACAGCGACCTTCCATTGGTCAGAGTACTTTTCAGTAATAGACATAACAAGAGAATCATTCTTCAAGAGAGCAATAAGATTCTCGGAGCTTCAAATAAAAAGAACTGGAGTCAAGGAAGTTCCCATCTCTGCCCCTTTCCACACTACGTGCAGTCAATGTCTAGGTAGCGAATGCCAGCAGAATCCTATTTTGTGACCAACATTACCGCTGACGTGGCCGTCCTTGTACGGTATGGTTTTAAAAAACCGAGGAATGTGGCGGAATCTCCGGATGGCAACTTTAGTCGAGGGTTCAAAATTGGGCCATACGGCTGTGCAGGCTAGACTTACCCATAGCTCACCCTAGATCAAGAGCGGCTCAGGAACACATACAAAGGCCGAAGCCGAGCAACAGGTCCATAAAAAGGGGTTTCTGGCTGCTAGCCAGAACTGCCTTCTGCAATTCAGTTCAGCTCAATACAATTCAAGCAGTTGCAACTATTCGATTCTAGCCTTTCCGCAATGCAGCGTTTTTTTTGACACTAAGTGCGCCCCGTAGCGCAGCGACGCCAATAAGTTAGGTGGGGGGCTTTTGGAACATCCCCGCCTATGGAACACCCCTTTCCATACATAACCTTGAGCCAACTACAACTTTATAGCCACGATCCCGGAAGAGCTTGGATTCTCCAGAGGCAACACACTAGCGATATACAGAAAACAAGAGGACGGCTGGTGGGAAGCTCGCGTGTGTGTCAATGGCGGGGGGGTTCGTGGCAAGGTTGGCCTGGTGCCCAGCAACTAATTTTCAGAACTCGTTGACAACCGTCACTCAGGTGATTTTCCTATTAACCAGTACGAGAGGCCCGATATTGACACTGCAGTTGAGATCAATATTGAAGACCTAATTGCAGTGGCCCCTGGCGGCGTTGAAGGGCTTGACAGTCATTCTGAAACCCATGTCAGAGGCTCCGCCGCTCACTTCTTCGCCGAAAGCGCCGGATTCAAAGGCCCAGCCAATAGGCTCCATGCCTAATCCTACACCAGGAACACCGCATAGCAACATACCAGAGAACATACAGCTTGCAGCCATGCGGGAAATACCATCAGGCCCTGAGAAGCACAAGTCCTTTACCTTACCTGACAGGAGAAGCCCCTTTTCTATCCTCAGGTCCAAAATTCGGAATCATGGCAGAATTCCAAAAGTGAGCTAATATGCCATCAAGGCCATGTTTAGGACTAATGGTCTGGCTCTATTGCTTTATGGAAAGCTAGTCTTTATTCAAAACCCCCTTTTCTAGCAGCCTGTACCTGTCAAGGTGTGGAGGTTCTCCGTGTCGCTGATACTGTTGTATTGGCTTGCTTGGGGGGAGCGGACTTAGTCTACATCTCTGGCTACTTATACACGTCTCGTTTTATTTACGAATAGCCTCCTTTTTCCTGTTAATATAAAGGCCTTTGGTACGTTCACTAACGCTCCAGAATGACACTTTGTCCCTAGTGCCTGAGCACCAGAATCACGGCATTCCCTTTCTCTGGCCTTTGACAGTACCATCATCCACGAGCTAGCCAGTACTGTTTTTCAAAGCGAATAACTTCATTTTTGAACTATCGTTTAACAGGGCTGTTAGATACTAGATAAATCATTTTATGTGGCTGGGAGACTGATGGAGCGTGATGGAGGAGTTTGACTTGATGACTCTTCAAATCTCACCCTGTCCTACTGCTTCAAGAGAGTCGCGCAGGTGGCACCATGGTTTCAAACTCTCATAGGACTTACGGCATGGTTCCCTGCAGGGCACCCCAGAGTCATGCGCGCTGCCTCCGACATCGAGAGTGAGGAATCGTGGTGATGGTTGCCTCGTTTTCTTTTCCCCAGGCAAAGGGGGTATTTTGGAAGCACTTTCACCCAGGATCCTATTCTCTCCGTAGTATGCCCGGGAAGGGGGTCTCCAGCGTTCACGTCACCGGCGCAGCAGAAATTTTGTTTGCGCTCCCTGTTGTGTCTTGACCGCTAGGCGGAGGTGAGCGCCACCAAAAAGAGTACGGAAACCACCCCCGTTCCCCCAAATTGCCCAGGTCAATAAAGAGGGGGAGTTGAGAAACACCCCTCATTCATCATGAGGGGATTTCTTATCAGTTTTACTGCCTTCTCTCTCGGCGCCCTCGCCAGTCCCTCACATCAGCTTGTGGCAGGAGACGAGGAATGTGGGCTGCATGGTGAAGAGCGTCCTGGAAGCCATCAAAGTCCTGAGGGCTCCAAGGCTTTTTCCTTTCTCGGCATCCCAGCTACAACGGCGGAGATCCTGGTTGTGGCACCAATAGTGTATGTTTCCCTTCATGCTGTTCAATTTGACTAAGGGGAGTGTGTTTTGAGTGTGCAGCCCGGCACAGCGCGGCTAATGACGGTCATCTACATCCAGAACCAAGACCGTCGTCATCCCCACGTCCACAACCAGCAATCCGAACTGCATTAGGACGTTGTTGATGGTGCGGGGAGTAGGAGATCTTGAAACAGGGGCCACCCTGCTCCCTGCTTTGGCGGTTTTCCCACCTTCGCTCATCTCGTCGACTTGCTCGATTCCCCACCTCAGGCCAAAAGCGACTGTCAATATTCCGAGCACTAAGGTAACTCCCGCGGTATGTTCTTCCTTATAAGTATCTTGTTGTTTTACCCTAAAGTTGCTCTTACCAACCCCAGTCATCCGCACCACCCGTAACCACCTTGCTCAGGCGCTGCTCAGGCGCTGCTCAGAAAATGATCGGAGAAATCGCCAAATATGTTTTAGATGAGTAGGCAGTAATTTGCGGTTCGAATGGCAAATTTTCGCGAGGTTCCAGCTTTTGGGATTTAGAGAGCCCAAAACTAGGACAACCCCCGCACCGCCCCCCTTTTCCCCCACCCTAACCCAACCGCTTTTCACTCCTCTTCCCTTCCCCCCAAAGTTATATAAAACTCAGTTTATGTCCCCTAATGGCTTTGATGACGATAATACAGATGTCGATGACAATCCCATCCTACGGGATATCTTGGATTATACCATGGGAGCATACAATTAAAACGCTGTATAATGAGCCCCAGGAGCGAAGTACAGGGTATTACGTATTTCGGTAATTAATGCTAAAGAGTAGCCCAAATTCTGAAAAGCGGGCAAGTTAAGGCCCAAATTTGGGACCGCGGTTAAAAACTGCTAAAGCGCGATATTGCCCTATTAGCTTAAATCCTAGGCCACGGTCCCGAAGTTTGGCCAAGAATATACCAGTACATCTTTGGGATGGTACATGATATACCAGCACCGATAGCGTATTCGCGAAAGATCAGGGCCTAATTCGCGCGACCTAACGTAACCCCGCGACCAATCAGGAGAGCCTTTGCAGTCGGGGCCTGTGTTGTAACAGAGGCCAGGGACAACAGGTCATTGTTTTACCCTAAAGTTGCCCTCAGCAATTTCCATGTTCGGCACGAAGGTGGCCGCGCAGCTCTAGCGCTTGGGTAATGCAAGACCATTGTGTCCATAGCGGCCAGCCGATTCATGTAATTCATGCGATTCAGGGGCTCCCAGAGCCCTTGAATTTGGACCCCTCAATCTGACAAGTCACCGCACACCCAGTACACACGTGTACATTGTAAATGGAACTGGTATCGGTGAGCTGTCCTTTCACATTACGCGTCAACTCCTTTCCATTGATAGGAAATTTTAGCCTGGGGGTACTGAAAAGGGCCTATGAGGCTCTGCTGGGGCGGTGTATGGGATCACCTTAGCTCAGGGAAAAATGAGGGAGAGCTCAGGACAAATCAGCCACAGCTCACCCTGGCTCACCCTAGCTCAGGATTGGAAACGAAAAAAGAAATTTCGTGTGCCCAGATTCGTCTCAGATAACCAAGCTGTAATGTAAGACGAATCTGGGCTCACAAATTTCCTTTTTTGGACCTCGTGCACGTGACATTGCTCACTCTGGCTCAGGCTTGGCTCAGTCCCCGCTGGATTTGCACAGGCTGGCTCGACCTTGCCAAGTGGTTGACCAAAAAAAACGAGACTACTTACCTAGCAATACTTCTGTATGGGAAGAAAGTCGGTGGGCTGCAAGGCATCTCAAAGTACCATCATACCACCACCACATCTCCTGACGATGCTAGCTTAATAGACCGCAAAGCAACAGTCCAGGAAGCCTGTTAGACTTTTATCATCAGCACGGGCCCCAGATCTTTTGCGGTCTCGTTTTTTTTGTCAATCGCTTGCTTGCTCACCCTAATTAACGTTTTCGGCAAGCTGCGCCGCATCATGCTGAATTGCTTCAATTCTAGTCGAGTAGGCCCAGAATTGGTCCCTATACGCAGTATAAAAATTGTTAGAATGGGTCCCATTTTGCAGCCTTGACTTTTCTCTTGCATTTTCCTATTAATTACTTTCCTGACCGCTGGAGACGTAAGTCAGCCTCTGCCCTCCAATTCTCGCCCTTAACCTTCTATTGACACTCTGTTGATATACCCTCACAATCTGCCCCTCCGCCGACTCGTCCAAACCGGCCAAGACCAGTGGGAAACCTTGACGATGAAGAAACTGTACGAGCAAGCCCGCATCGAATGTCTGCTCGAACCGCCCCTTGGCTCACCGGAACGTGCCTTCAACGCGTGCTGATAAAGTTTGCCCTCCGAAATCCCTGCGGCCCGCGAACGAGGCTGGACAGAAAAGGGTGGACAAAGTCAGAGAGTTGCAGGCGGCCGTTCAACGCAGAATTGGGGTTGGAAAGTCGCCTTCCTCGGCCGGACCCGGAGTGGACCCAACATCTGGCGCTGGAAAATGGACTTCTTTGATATAGTTGGTCCCCAGGCAGCGGAAAGCATCGGCTTAACAATATGATGCGGCCGAAAATTAATGGCATTCTCGAATTCAAACTGGCGGTCAAGCGGTTCTGTTGTTCAGTCTCCTATCGGTCGCCCGGTCAGTATGGTCGGCCAAGTCAGCTGCTGATCTTAAAATCTCCCCCCCCCCCCCCCCCCCCCAC